>Ga0180431_10002085_pt1 | contig 27110 bp, 30 predicted proteins | sample SS_ome_11_FD_132459 | JGI IMG/M metagenome (GOLD analysis project Ga0180431, IMG submission 132459) | Hypersaline lake sediment archaeal communities from the Salton Sea, California, USA - SS_1_MS_1 metaG | ecosystem: Environmental > Aquatic > Non-marine Saline and Alkaline > Hypersaline >... | reverse complement strand
CGCAATCATTTTTTTTGTGACACTTCCCGCTACTCATTGTGACAATATCTTGACGTTTGTGACAAAATGACATAGTTTAGAATCATGAGTAGGCGTCGGGATAATGACCCGGTATGGAAAGACATCAAGACGGCGTTGGAATCGGGCATAATGAACGCTTCTGAAGCTGCCAAGCGTTTTGGGAAGAAAAGAACGGCTATCATTATGCGCGGCCAGCGTGACGGCTGGAGTATTCCAGGAAAGAAGATCACGCCAGAGGCCGCGAAGAAACTCGCCAGCAAGGAAGCCAGAAAAAACACCAAGCAATCGGTTGAAATCATCGTTCCCGTCAAGGGGGATGAAGTAGACGTGGACACATTGGACGCGCAACAAAAGGCCAAAGTCCAGGTAGTTTGGAAAAGGATTGACGACGCATGGGAAGTTTTGGGGCTTCGGGATGAGGAGGGCGTGCCGATTGTCACACCACGTGAATTTATCATCGGGACGTGTGAGCTGTCGAAAGCAACGCTTCAGCTAGTGGGGGCACAGCGCCAAATGTACGCGGACGAGTTCATGGCAAAAACTCAGGCGGCATTGGTTGACCTGCAAGATGAGAAGAAAAAGGCACTTCATCACATGATCGTCAAAAAGTTGGAACTTCGGAACGATTCATGAGCGCGTTGCTTTCCGAGTTTTATCACCCACTCGATTTGGGTTGGGTGAAAAAGACCTACATCGAGTTGGGTCATGACCACCACGACGACGCGGACGAGTTTCTTGCTGATTGCTGCCGGTGTGATCCGTTGGTGCTGGCAATGATCATTTGGCCGAGACTCAAGGCAACTTGGTTTCAGAAGTCGTGGATGGACCGGGCAATTCGGAATCAGATCAGTTTGATCCTTGGGCCGCGGGACCACGGAAAAAGCCAGTGGACCTCTCGCCTGATTCCCCCGTGGGGGCTCATCAATAACCGTGACTTGCGCTTTGTCGGCTTGAGCGGGACGAAAAACAAGGCGAAACACTGGGCGATCAACACCAGGCGCATACTCGAAATGGATGTCATTACGCATCTATTTGGGGATTTCAAGGGTGAAGATTGGCTTAAAATGGAATTCGCCGTTTCTGGAAGATCCGATGACGTGTTTGACCCGTCTATGGTTGCGTTTGGCCCTGATGCTGGCTTGACGTCTTTTCACCCAGACGTGGCCATAGGCGATGATGTGGTGGACATCCAACACTATCGGTTCGTCGAAAAACGAGAGCGCCTGCTTGAATTCATCGCGATGACGTTTGAACCCGCTATGGAGCCATGGACCCAACGGATTTGGGTTGGAACTCGGTACAGTCCAGAAGATTACTACGCCAACTTAATCGCTTCGGGTGTTGAGATCAACGAGGGAACAAACCGATGCTTTGTGGATGATCCTGAGACTGACATAGACGAGATGAGAAAACCGCTTTGGCCTGAAAAGTTTTCAGTCGAGACGCTTCAAAAAATGTATCTCGACATGGGGAATTCAGCTTTTCGTCTCCAGATGTTCAATGATGCGGAAGTCATGACTGGCCGGATTTGGTCTGATGATATGTTTCTTCGGTCAACGGATCATTATGATGGTTCAGTGGTTCTCGGAGTTGACACGGCATTTCGAGAGAAAAGCGTTAATGATGAGTCTGCCATATGTGCGGTAAGGCATTGCCGAAACACCGGACAAATGGTCATTGAGAACTGCATCTCTGGTAGGTGGGGCGGCGTTGCACTCGCTGACAATATCGAGAGCGAGTACAGAAGGCATGGGGCCAAGTGGATTGTCCTGGAAGACCCGTTCAAGAATAACAAGTCGAAGCGCGATATATTTTTTCTTCGTGACCTCCTCAAACATCGAATGCTCCCGGTTACAACGTGGCGGCCATCAACTGACAAAATTTCACGATACCATGCGATTCTGCCACTTTGGGAGGCGGGGCAAGTCTTGCACCGTCCTGGATTGGCGAAGCTGGAAAAGCAAATGAGAAGCGTTCCTGGCGCAAAGCATGACGACTGCATTGATGCTCTTGAGTTGGCGGTCAGTTATTTCAAACGCAGGATGAAAAAAGCAGGACCGCAAGGCCGCCCGCTGAATTGACATTTTCTGTCATGTGACGTTTTTTGGCACTTGCACTTGCATTTTTTGTCACAATGTTTTACCTTAGAACTTATAGGGGTGAACTTGTGGCAATAGATCACAGTACGTCAACGCAGCAAGATGAGGTCATTCATGCGGCCATTGAGGAGACGCTTTATCCCTCGGTAGCAAAAGATGGCGTGTTGACATACCATGAGGATTACACAGCGTCTAAGGATCACCTCGAGCTTGTGCGGGATGCCTATAATTCCGATGGCGGTTTCCTGGACATCCCCAAAAAGCTGGCAGTGACAAGGACCGCAGACGGGACAAAAAAGGATTCGACGGGTTATCTCGATTATTTTTCAATTCGAGAAGATGAGGACCGATACGAACTCCGCAGGAAGCGAGCCTACTTTGTTTCGCTGATGCGAACGCTGGTCAGCATTCCCGTGACGTATATTACCACCACGGGGATTCACCGGAACTTTGAAGGGCTCCCGGAAGATCCACGAAAAACGGTTCGATCACTGTTCGGGAACTGGGATGAGTCGATTAAGTTTTTGATGACTCAGGCAATGCTTTATGGCGTGACGGTGGCGGGTATTGACCGGGCATCCAAGAAAAGCGAGACGAAAGCAGACGACAAGGCGAATCCCCCAAAACTACACATTCTCACCCCGCTGCAAATTCCAGATTGGGATATCACTGGTGATCGGTTCGACTGGCTGAAACACTACGAGCCGTCAAAGAATGGGCGCGGCAACCCGATGAAGCCACATGTGGCAATGGACAATGTTCGGATTTGGACTCCGGACACATGGGCACTTTACGCGCAAGAGAGAGACAAAAACAACAAGCTGATTTTTAGATTGATCGATTCAGGAAGAAACGGATATGGAGAAGTTCCTTTCAGGCCGCTATGGTCATCTCCGCCGGTCTCTGGATTGTACGGCTCGAAAGAATCGTGGCAGGTGGCAAAGGTCAACCGCAGGGCGTTCAATTTGACCTCGGAAACTGATGACCAACTTGTCGGCTGCTGGTGTAACATTTTGACAAAGCCGGAAATCGACGCTATCCCGACAGAGACCAACGCGGGACCGTCCACCGTTTTGGCCTATGACCCACAGCTTGGCGGAGCTCCGGCGTTTATCGCACCATCGCCGGAACCCATTGAGGTTGGATTCAAGGCGATGGATCGGCTGCAAGATTATTGCTATCAGATCATGCGACTCAGCGCGGCGAATCGAGGGAACAAACCAGCAACCGCCGTTCAACGTCTTTTCGAATCCGAGGAAACAAACAAAGTCGTCAGAGATTTGGCGCAACAAGCAGAAGCGTTTGAACGGCACTTGTTGAGATTATTTCTCAAAGTTTCAGGGCATGAAGGCGATTACGAAGATGTGATTGAATCATCCGATACGCTCCATTATCCCGAGAACTATAACCTGGAAATCCTCAATGATAACCGGGTCGATCGTCTCGGGAAATTGTTTCAAATCCCGTGGGTCTCAAAGCGATTCAGGTGCGAGCTTGAAAAACATGCAGCGACCACCACCATTCCGCTTAGCGAAGACGCAAGGGAAAAGGTGCTTAAAGAAGTGACGAAGGCTTACGAAAAGATGCCTGAAGAGCTGCCGAAGATTACACCCGAGGTTATGCAAAACCCGGAGATTTCCAAATCAATTACTGATCGGCTCGAAAAACCGATCACCGACAAAAATGCTATATCGAGTGACACTGGAGGGACCGAATAATGGCACTTGACCTACCGCCTAACCTGGCGAACAACGGGGCACCGGCGCCCGAGAAACAACCCGCCGAACAACAGGGACAAGACCTGACCGCAGAATTCCAGGCTCTCAAAGAGCAACAAGCAAAACAGGACGAACTCATCACCACGCTGAAAAACGAACTGACGGGCAAAGGCGAAATGCTCACACGGCGAACGGCAAAATCAAAGGAGTTTGATGGCTTTTTGGGTCGGCATGGATTCGACTCGATTGATGCGCTTGAAAAACACCTTGAAAGCCAGATGTCGGATGCTGAGAAGAAAAACCTTGAACAGATGCAATTGAAACAGCGTTTGGAGACAGCAGAATCCCAGCTTGGGGCTATTCAAAAAGAGCGTGAACAAAAACGATATAACGCGGAAATTTTCAGGGTTGTGGATGCAATCGGTCCCGTAGAGGATCGGCGGCAAGATACGTTTAATCAGGTTGCGCCGATGTTCCAGAAAGGCGAAGACGGCATAGCAACATGGATCGGGAAAGTCGAGATGAGCAAATTCATCACAGAATTCAAAGAGAGGAATTTGACTTGGCTTCCTGGGCAGGCACCGGCAGGCGGTGGAACGGATCTTGACAAAGCGGGCTTGGGTAAACCTCCCGTGATGCCGACCAAGGGCCGAGACGACATGACAGACCAAGAAAAGTCCGCCTATGTGGCAGCGCATGGGCTGGAGAAGTTCAAGGCGCTCCCACGATAAAGGGAGTTTGTTATGGCGGCAGGACTTGCCAGTGATTTCAAGCCCGATACCGAGCAAATTTGGGCGGGCTACACAGAAGTAATAGAACAACAGACGGACATTTTCAACCAATCTTCCAACGGTGCGATTGTTTTGGTTGACGAAGACCATGCAGGCGCATACGTCTACAAATCTTTCCTCCAGGCAGTTTCCGGGATTGTTGCCCGGCGTGACGTTACAAGCCTTTCGGCTGTGGCAGATACCGGCCTGACCATGGAAGAAGAGATCTTCGTCAAATTAAAAAGGAAGATCATTCCCTTGGGGCAAACGCTTGACGCATGGAAAAACATGAAACTTGACCCAAGCATGATGAGTTTTTTGATCGGCCAGCAAGTTGCCAAGGCGATCATGAAAGATTATGTGGACAGCGTTCTTCGGGCGGCTGGCCCCGCGTTGTACGCCAATCTTCCTTACGACCGGACGGCTGGAAGCATGCGGTCTGAGGATATCATCTCTGGAATGGCGTTGTTTGGCGATGCAGCCAGTAAGATCGCCTGCTGGGTGATGCACTCAACTCCGTATTTTGCCTTGGTTAAAGATCAGTACGCGGACGCAATCGCGAACGTGGCAGACGTGGCAATCTATAAGGGCACACCCGCGACGCTTGGGAAACCCGTCGTGGTTTGCGACTCTCCCGGATTGGTCAACGCATCTCCTACCCCGGATCAGTACTATACACTTGGCTTGGTCGAGGGTGCTTTGATTGTCCAGGAATCCGAGAAGAAAGACATCGTTTCGGAAATCGTCACTGGACTTGAAAACCTTGTGAACAGAATTCAAGGTGAGTACGCCTTCTCCATCGGCGTCAAGGGATTCCAGTATGACGTCGCCAACGGCGGAGCCAATCCGAACGACGCAGCCCTCATTACCGCGACCAACTGGGATTTGGTTTCGGCAGATGACAAATCAACGGCTGGATTTTGCATCCAGTCACAATAATCCCACTCCTCCCCTTGGGGGTCCTTCGGGGCCCCCGCATATCTTGAAAGAGGTGCGTAGATGCAACGACAATTGAAAAAGCGAATGAAAACCTTGGCGCTCCTGTACCTTGCCGCGCCATCGAAAAAAGAGCAAATTGATGAGATGTACGATCTCAACTTAATGGCCCAAGAGTACGCGAACAAAAAAGGGTGCTCGGCCACGTTTGCGCGAGCGGGTCACGCTTTTGAGCTTGAGAAGTACCCAAAAGGGAAACTTAAGCTGGTTATGATCGACCCGGCATTATCCAAGGATGATCAGGAGTACATTGAGGCGGAATGGAACGCCTTTGATAAGTCCGTAACCGTCGAAGTGTTGAAACCGAAACCCAAGCGAGTCGAAAGAAAAGGCTGACTAATGCAGACCACGATCACAACTAGAAGCAACTCCGAAGACTTTTGGAAGTTGAAAATCAAGCGCAACAAGGCGCTGTCTAAGAAGGCTGTTGCCAAAGTTGGGCGCAAGGTTGTGAAGTCGGTTAGGTCAGGGATGCTCGAAGGCGAAAAGCGAAAGGCAAAGCTGACGCCATCATACCGCGCAAGGCGCGTTCGGTATGGGCGGTTAAGAACGGCGGTTCGCGGGAAGTTTCTGCCAGCTAAGGCAGCGAGGCGAAAAAACCTAATCGCGATCTATCTTGTGACGGCCATGGGGTTCAAAAAAAGACCATTGCCAAACGCCTACTGGATTCGTTTTTTGATTTACGGAACCCCAGAGCGTAGGACAAAAAAGGGGTACAACCGGGGCAGGATTAAACCTCACCGGTTTTTGTGGGCACGAAGAACCCAGGCTTTTCGTCAAGGCGTTCTTGGGCCAGAGGTAGCAAAGGCGTTGAAACAGGCAACAAAAGAAGCGGCAGAAGGGGCAAAAATGAAGGTGATAAAATGATCAAGGCGAAACGGATGTTTGAATTGCCAAAAGCTGAAAAAGGGCAAAAGCAAAAGATCTCATTCAAGTCATTGTTCGAGTGCCGACAGAAATGGGAGATCAGCGGCGAGGTCGTGGAAATTTGCGTCGTGAAATTCAAGGCCAAAGAGATCCGATTCTTGACCCCGCAAACGAAAGTCTACACCCAAGACGAAAAAACGAAGGCGTGCAAGCCGGACGATGTTTTCGACTTTGAGGGACTGAAGTTCAAGGTTGCGGCTGTTTACGACCGGCAGAAACAAGTATCGGTGGCGCTCAGGATGGTGGTGTAAGATGGCCACGTATTCGGATATCATGGATTTCCAGGGGACCCGCTTTTCGGGGATTGAGGAAACTCATCACAAAGAGGCGGAAAGGTATATCAATGATATGCACATGTACCCCAACAACCTTGACCCGGATACGCATTGGGACTCCTACGTAATCCCGCCCTTGCTGAAAAGGATTGCACGGCTCAAGGCAAAAGAGCTTTACGCGCAAGACTCCAGCAAAGCGGAGGGCGACGACTGGAGCCAACAAGCGGAGTTTGCTCACCGGGAAATTAGGATCATTGAAAAGAAAGTGACCCGCAACCTGCTACACCAAACGGCAACCGAAAACACGAGTTACCCCGACAAAGGCGGAATGCCTGGGAGGCTGAATAGGTGTTGACATGACCACTTCAAGCGACATCATAGACGCAATCAAAACAACCATCCTCGCAGATGCGACGCTGAAGGCGTGGGTTCAAACCGTGCCTAAAGGATCGGGGAGGTTGCATATATTTGATGATCGCAGAGACCCAACTCCAGGCACAAACCAGAAACCCGCAGTGGTCATCGAGGAAGACCCCGCATGGGAATTTCTCGAACGGGAATTGAACACAAACGACCGACCGATTAAGCAGATTTTCGCTTTGGTGTGCTGGTTGCCGGAAAAACCAGACGAGGACATAGCGGGAACTTTTGCCAACCACATCATCCGAATCATCAACGCAAACGACACCCTTGGGGGAGTCATTTTTGACATCACCCCGAGCGGGTACTATGAGCGCGAAGGATCCGAGCCTTATGAGCAGCTTGTGATCGAGTGCGACACGCAGAGAGATCCATAAGGAGTTTGAACCATGACAACTTACAAGAGCAAAAATTGCGTGGTGCTCGTGAAAACCGAAGTCACGAAAGGCACCGATCCATCGCCGGGAACTGGGGACGCCGTATTTTGTACGGAAGTCTCATGGGATCTTGACGGCGACGATCTTCAAAACGAGGAAATGCACGAAGGAAGCCAGCGCAAAATAGGCGGCGGACTTGGCGGGCCGTTTGTGCCCGTGAACCTGACATGCTATCTCAAGGGATCCGGCCAGGCGGGGCCAGCGGTGCCACATTTTGACCCGTTGCTTTTGGCTTGTCGGATGTCTTATAGTTCGCTGGTGTATTCGCCTGATTGGGACGGTGATTCGAGCGTAACCATTTACCTCAATTGGGGCGGAAAGCGGTTCAAGTGTACCGGCTGGCAAGGGAACTGGAAGATCATCGGGAGTGTGAACCAGTATTGGAAAATCCAGTTCGAGGGCATGGGGCTTTATGTTGCGCCTGACGAATCCGCTGTTCCGGCTGTCACCGACGCCGAAGCTGATTTGATCCTTTGCAAAAATGCAGCATTTTCCCTTGGCGACATCTCAACGGCTTTAATGAGTGCAACGGAGTTCGAGCTTGACTACGGGAATAAGGTGGAACTCGCAACCAACGTTAACGCCACAAACGGAGTCGAAGAAGTGGTTCACCAGGACGAACGGGAACCGTCGATTTCATGCAACCCACGCATCCTGAGTACAGCCGATGGGGTGAACCTCTATGCTGATCGGGTGGCTGGCGATACCTACGCTTTCTCGATTGCGGCAGATGGTGGGGCGTTGAATACTTTCACCATTGCCGGGACTTGTGAACCCGTGACGATTCCCAGGGGCGAACGGGTTGGGAAGTTGGCGCACGAAGGGGCGACGTTCCGACCTGTCAGCAACACGACGGACGGAGATTTGACCATTACCATCTCATAACCTTGGAGGGAAAATGAGCATGAAAACACTGAACAAACTTTCTGGAGTTCCTCGGATTGTCGAGGTAGGGAAACACAAAGCGGAATTGACCCCGCTTCCTTACATTGAACTTCAGGCGCATCTAACCAACGCATCAATGAACGGGGACAGCTTCTTTGTTCTTGAGCAACCTAGAATCCTTTCCAAAGTTTTGACAAACCTGGAAGGGCCGGACGTTCCGAAGAACCTTCAGAAAGTTCCGATGGTTGTGGGCGGAAAACGTCGGATGGTGGTCCCAATCGAACACCTTGACGCTTGCCCGAAAGATATTCAGGATGACGTCTTTGTCGCGCTGGCAGAATTGCACGTATTCACGGAGTCTGAAAAAAAAAGCTGAGGCGGGTGATTGAAGTGCTCCATAATGATACTTTTTCGGAACGGCTGGCAATCGGGTGCCCCATGTGCCTTGAAGGTGGACACTACCGATTTAATGCTTGCCCGTATCCGGGGGAGATAGAATCGCTGGAGCCGAATGACCCCGCACAGCAACTTGCCGGAATGTGTATTGATCTTGACCCTTGCCCTGTGAAGGATGCGATTGACCCGATGAACCAAGCTGTGTTTGATTTCTTCGCGGACATCGAAACCTTGAACACCCTCCCGATTGAAGGCGGTCTGGGAAATCAGCCCGCAGCATTTATCGACGGATGGCGAACATATCGCCACGCGCAGAATGAATGCGAAAGCAAACGAACGAAACCAAAAGGAAACAGTGATGGGTGAAGAGATTATTCGCACTCGGATAGAGGCCAAAGACAACGCGACAGAGACGTACCGAAAACACGCGAAGCACGTCAAAAAGGGAATGAATAACGTCGAAAAGGCGGTGAACTCCACAAAGAAGGCGCTTAGTTCCTATGTGGGTGTCTTTGCCAGCATGGTAGGTGCTCAGCGGGTGTATGCCGGGGCCAAGGAAGCCTTGAAATATTATGAGCAACAAGAGCAGGCTTTGCGGCAACTGAAGTTTCAGATTACCGACGTTGGCAAAGAGGGCGAGGCGGCGTTTGGACTCCTGATAAAACAATCCCAACAAATGCAGGCTAAGGGTATTTTTGGCGATGAAATGAACCTTCAGGCGATGACGATGCTTTCCCAGTTTGGGGCAACGTCGCGAGAGATCCGAAAGGCAATCCCGGTGATAAACGACTTTGCGGCGGCTACCGGGCAAGACCTCCCGGCAGCAATGCAAAAAGTTTTGTCCGGCATGGCTGGCAGCACGCGAGGTTTGAAAGTCTACGGCCTTGAGATTGACGGGACAAAAGAGAAGTCTTTGCTTTTGCGAGACATTATCCAGCAATTGACGGATAAATTCCAGGGAAACGCGGCGATGTTGCGGGATACTGTTACCGGGCAACTACAAACGGCGGCGAATACTTACGGGGATCTCAAGGAAGAGATAGGCGAAGTCGTGGCGGCGTCGGGCGCGTTGAATGCCATTACATACGTTCTCAATGAAATGACCAGCGGGTATCAACAGCTTGCAGAGGAAGAGCGCGTAGCCCACGAAAGGTTTATGGAGTTGGCGGCTGGCCAAGCCGAAAATATGACGGTGCTGGAAAAGTTCGTCGCGTTGCATATCCGGTTAATTGACAAGATGGCCGAAAAAAACATCAAGCATGAAGCAGCGGCAGGGTTGATAAAATCAGAGACCGACAGAATTAAAGAACAAAATTTGGCACTCGCAGCAAACCTTCAGCTTGTCAGAGATCAGATTGCCGAAAAGGAAAAGGCAGCCCAAGACGCCTACGTGAAGGCACAGGGGCCAAGAAGCATGACGCGAGTCGAACCGATCACCGAAGGTATCATCGACCCAATCGCGGCAGCCGCCGAGAGGGACACCTACACAAGAAACGCCGAATTAGTTGACATCTCAATTATGAAGCGGCGGCTACACATCGACACGATCCAGGGCGAAATTTCGGCTATCCAGGGTTTGACGGCAGCCTACGAACCCTACATGGAAGAAATGCAGAAGGCGCACATCCAACAAACTGAACAGATAAACGCCGAAAACGAATTATCAGGCCAAAGAAATCAGGCAGTGCTGGCAGGATTCCAGGCGCAAATAGAAGCCGGATTCGGGGCAATGAAGGCCAACATGATGAGGGCAGGCGCTGAAGGGAAAGCTCTCGCCAAGATCTCAAAATGGGAAGCCATGTATTCGGTGGCAATGGCGGCTATGAGTTTCGCTTCTCAGAATTACGCAGCGGGCGCATCGTATCTGATCGCGGCGGGGCTGCATTGGCAGACCGCAAGCGCGGCGGGCGGAGGAGGAGGAAGTGCCGGAACCGGGATGAGTTCAAACCCGAAACATGACGACGCCCGGAATACAAGCTATAATCCCTATCAGTCAGGGACAAGCGGAGGCGACCAAAACATCACAGTGACGATTGATTGGGACCCAGGCAAATGGGATGAACACATGAGGAACCAAGCAAGCCAAGAGGTGTCAACCCAAATCTCAAGAGGCGGCGCGGTTCGGAATGCACTTGAACGGAACATGAGGGAGTTGTAAAATGGCATGGCCAAGCAGCGACAACACACCCACATCAGAAGCATATGGAGTTAAGTCTACCCCGGCATTTCTGGTCGAGCATTACGACGGAACACCAGGCGGAAGGGATAAAACCCCGAATTGTTGGAGAACGGCTTCTCAACAGTATGCTTATCGAACGGGTTCGCTGTGGACTACGCTTTGGGCTCATTGGCTTTCAAAAAATGTTCACACGTCTTTTACGCTCCCGATTTGGCAGGATGGCACGGCGCAAAACAAAACCGTCTATTATGATAGCGCCCCAATACTTGACCACCCGACGGCGCATCGTTGGAATGTGACTGTAACAGTCCGATGGTATGAGGCGCTCACATGATTACAGTCACTGGGTCAACCATGACCGAACTCACAAGCGGAACAGGCTATCTCAATTGGTGGGTTGATATCCTAACGACCAAGGCAACACCCGAGAAGTACACATTCAGAACCATCTATGATTCGGCTTGGGCGGATTCGTTTGAATTCGGAACCGTGACCGGGCTCAAGGGCGACGTCAACGGAAGCGGAACAGCGCACCTCAAAAAGCCGCCGGCATACTCAAAGACAATCGGGAAAGAGATGTCCAAGACGTCAATGGATATCATCATTGTCCGGGCGGAAATCGAAGGCGGGGACATTGCGGACTTTCTCGCGGCGATTGCAGCCGACGAACTCGAAGGTGCTGATATGGCGTTTGGATTTTACTCGCCTGTTTCTGCCGAAAAAGTGGTGATTGATACTGGGCGGTGCTACCAATCGAAATGGGATGATTTGATAATCTCAATTGAGTGTATCAATTCTGTCGAAATGCTCAAGACGAAACTCCCCACGATTGACATTAGCTTGGATCAATGGGAATGTATCGAGGATACCGAAGACAATCCAGATCCGGATCATCCCTTTCAGCAATTGACGGCGGCGGCTGGAACAGCGGAAGGACGATGGAGAAAGGGGCTCAAGAAAGACACATCTGATTTTGACTTCACGCACCCTTTCCCGAATGGGCTGGACGGTCAAAGTGGGTATTTGCCCAATAAGGGCATGGGTAGGGGAGGATAATCGTGGCGGTCCATAAATATAATCACGATGTTTATCCCCTGATCTTTGGGCATGATGTTGTCTCAGAGGGTGCATGGGGGATAGCTCAGGACAACGAGTTAAAAAACTTCGGCTTCATCGTTTCCGCCTGGGAGATTGAGGCGACGGAATTAATGCTTTTTGAGGGCCTGCTTGTCAATACAAACGACTGGAGCATGACTTCCTCAGATACGCTTGGGAGCATGGGCGGGTCTGAGCGTTATCCTGTTTTGTCCTACGTCATCATTGACGAGTTGAGCGCGTGGAAATCCTATGGTGATTTTCGGCGGAATACGGTGTTTTTCCGAAGTCACGGAATCAAACATTACAATTACGACGCATCGGGAAACGCGGTCACCTATGCCTATCGACACAAGGCTGTGGCCGGATCTCATGACCCGGTAACCAATCCGGTTTGGGTTGCTGTTTTCCTTTTGATGAACGAAGTCGGAATCCCACATTCCAAGATTGATTTTGCTTCTGCCAAAGCGTGGGCGGATTGGTGCGAGACTGCAGATGGAACCGCATCTGGGGATCATGGCTTTGATATCCGAGTGGCAATTCAGGAGCCAAAGGCGGCGGAGAAGCAGATTGACTACATTTTGAATTCTGCGGGGCTTCAAAAAACTTGGGTCAATGGGGCCTATGGATTCACGCGAGTGGTGAAATCCACAGACGCAGCCTTTGTAGACACCGGGAAAGTTTTCAACGACGCCAACATCATCGCGGGGACGTTCCAGGAAAAAAAGGACGATGAAGTAGACGTGCCTAACAAGTTCGTAGTCGAGTACATGCACGCAGGGGACAACAACGGACTGCCCTATCAATACACGCTAAAACAACCCTTGGAGTTTATGGACTTTCGCGCAAAGTGGGAGAAGAGCCAAGAAGAAACCATCGACATGTCGGCTGTTTACCACCCGGATGAGTTTGACCCCAAAGCGGCTACTGGCACAGTCGCAATTACCACGGGTTCGGCGGCTGTTACAGGAAGCGGAACAGCATTTGCCACGGAGTTGGTAGAAGGCGAAACGGTCGAGATTGACGGGAACCTTTACGAAGTATCGGTTATCACAGACGCGACTCATTTGACATTGAGCGAAAACGCATCAACCACGGACGGATCGGCAACGATTTACACGGGCGGGTCATTGATTGCACGCGAGGCGCTGTTCCAGGCAAGGCGTGAAATCCTTGGGCGGCGAACGTACACTTTCGAAACGGACGCGCTTTGGGCCTTACTTCTGGAACCAGACGATTATTTCTCGGTCTATCACAATTCCAATAATGTTGATTGGGGAACCGTTGGCACTCCGCTTGGGATGCACTTGGTTTCAAAAAAACTTAATGATGGAAAGGTAATCATCGAGTGCAAAAAGCACGATGACGCCTATTTCAATCCTCACGTCAACGCAGTTGTGAGATCAACCCAGGGCGTCTATGTTCACAACTCTACCGATTTTCCTACCTACCGGTTCAAGGCAAACGCGGCATGGACCACCGGAACCACGATCACGCTCAAGGCGATTTCTGGCGATCTTGACGGGCGGAGTCTTGTCCCTGGAATGCAAATCGTGAGATACACGACGGGGGCAACACCCAGCACGGAGGTTCACCAAGCAACTCCGACAAGCTGGGAGTGGATTGGGCAGATTGATTCAGTGAGTCTCACAGCAACCGTCGCAACGATCACCCTCACAGCCGGGGCAAACGATTCGGCAGCCCTGAATGATTACGTTCAAATCCAACCCTACATCACCTCTGGAAACGCTGGCAAGCATGGGCTTGGAAGTGAGTGGCTGACAAATATCATATTGTATTATCCCAACTGGGTCAGCTTTGGAGATCCGCTTGTGGAATGGCTCACCGATGACTATGGGGCGGCGGAAGACTGGCAGGCGTTTGCAGGCACGTTGAAATATGTGGACGATGACACCACGCGATATTTTGGCGGTGGTGGGTATGTCCCGATTCCATTTAACGAATCTGGATACAAGATCAACGGACGGTCTGGGTATGGCGGAACCACAGTTTTCCCGCTATCTCTGAGATTTACCAAAAGGAACTCACATGGGCACGGGGATTCAGACGAGCCGTACATTTACGGATTCCCCCAGTCGCTTGTGGTTTACAAATCCCTAACGGCATTGATCGGTTTTATTGCCCAAAGTGGGATTGTTGGATGTGACTGGACGGAGACTTTCGGCGTCACTTTATTGACGGACTACGCTCAGGACACCCACGCAGGAGTCAAAACGGTCGAGATTCGCTACAATACCTATGCCGCCGGGGCGATCACATCCGGGAACTTTGGATCTGGCACTCTGCTTTATGAGGGGCCTCCGTTTCGATCAAAAACCATTCCGGACATAACCGGAATTGATCTTCGGGCTGTCACCAACTCAAACCCACAGATTTACGTTGGCCTCAAATGCCGGAATGAAACGGGCGAATTCATGGATAATGGGGCCACGGACATTTCGACTGTCTCGCTGGCTCGGGTTTCTCGAATGTGGAAAAACTATTCAGGCACGATCAATGAGTACAACTCGGGCGGGGATGACTACCGGGGCGCTGGCGTCGTGATGTGTACCAATTCTTGGAATAATTATGCACCAAACTGGACAAGCACCGCCGATAAATGGGCCGGTGGATTATATGTTTTCGCACCACACCGGCCGAATGCAGCGGCAAGCCCGAACAACTGGAGGCGTGAAGGGATTTCTGGTGGGTTCTTCGTAAGAAACGGGCCGACGTTTGCCGTGGAATGCTCGGGTGATACTAAAATTGCGTACCACAATTGGGGCGGCATTTCTTCAACCAACTACTATTCGGAAGCTGGAACACTTTTTTATTCCCATTATGATGACCCTACAAAACGTGGCGAGATGGTCATAGGATTGGGCAAGGGAGTTGGGAGAACATTCGCCTATACAGCCATACAGCCGATTCCAGGTGGAGCCTATGGAATTAGTCCGGCGCAAGTGGCAGAAACTGCCTTCATTAACGCATCACGCGAAAAGGCGGCGGCGATATGGGTCAGAGATTCACAAACGTATGGAGCAGTTGGAAGCTCGGTCAATGTGATGATCAACGGCCTCTATGCTCACGGTTTAGTGATTGGTGGAATCGACATTTCGGCTGGATGGAATGCTCCAAACTTTGATTTTACCTTGAACAACCGGCACAACAGAAAGTTTTTCTGCCTAGATGGGGACGTTTTTAGCTCATCAACTATTGGGCTAGCTCCGTATCTTGTGAGCATCAACGACTCCGTTAATACCCAATGGCTGCACTCCTATGCATTTATCGATGGCAAAAACGGGTATCTTTGTCTTTTCAACCCTTACTACAACGGCGCAACTATGGAGGGCGTCAATAATACGGGTAGACACTACCTCGTTACATTATGCCACACATACCAGTCTACAAGCGGCGTTACCGGAATGAAAATCAATTGGAGTCCGTCCACGTCGTACAATTTGGCTCCAATGCAAACATCCGCCACCGGGCCAGGTGTTGGAACGGACGCATCAACACACGCGCCATGGTTCGTTCAATCGGATTATTCCACTCCACAATATCGATTGTGGATAAGAGTTAGAACCGGCGCAGCTACCTACGCGTGGAAATACGTAACATTGACCTAATTGGAGGGAAACAATGGACCCAGAAATGATAATGCAACGATGCTTTGGAGGATTCCGAAACTTAGTTGAACAGCTCGAGTCTAAGGGTAGTCTAAACCGGATTGAGCTTGAATGGGCAATTATCAACCTTGAACAAATGGCCCAAGGGATAAAATCAGAATTGACGCCACCTGTAATGGAGGGCCCACCAAATGACAGTTAAGTTTTCAGATTACGGGTGCGGGATTCGCGCCAAAATCGCGACTCCATTGGATGAAGACGATTTAAACATTGGCCCATCTTTTGTCCCATCTGGGGGGCTCAATCTTGTGCGGCCCGTGGAATTTTCAGTCAAACTTTCACCGCGATATGACGCCGGAGATTGGGATACCAACGCTACATCCGATAACCAACTGTTTGACGTAAAAATCGACATGATATGCAGCCTTGGCCAGTATTCCGGCGCGAGCGATGAAGATGAGGATTTTGGAGCGGGCGGACCTGGGTACTATACATTCAGGCTCGATGATATTCCTTTAACGAATTTTGATGTTGACTGCTCAGCGTGGACCACAGAGAACCTAATTGAAAAAATCTTGACTTATGCCATCAAGCAGCTTGACAACGACGACATCCCAGGGGCGGACCCCGGCGAAAGCCGAACTGAGAGTAGTTATAGTTACGATGAGACGCCTGCACCATAGGAGGGAGCGATGCGGAAACCCATACTGATTTTGGCGGCCTGGATTGGCCTGTTTTGTGGTGCGATCACGCGAGACTATCCGCTGACCGTTTACACCGACGAAAGCCCGCTGGCCATTGCGTTGACGGTGCTGGAGGGGGATACACCCACGGTGACGGTGACACTCTACGACAGTCAAAGTGGGACGCCTTCGGTGGAAGACCTGACCGGGTATTCTGCCACTATGAGTTTTTCCAATTCAGACGGGGGGCAAACGGTCACCGGGACCATCGCAGATCCAGCGACCGGGGTTATCGTTTTTACATTTGACACGACGGACACGGGGACGATTGGAACCTATGCGGCTTCGGCTGTCATTACAGCCACGGGGTCAACGCTCACGCTCGCCCGTGGATCGCTGGAAGTCAAAGACCAAGTAAGTGTTACAAACTCAAACACACTCGGATCATTGTACGTCTACGATCGCGACAGTACGACGTGGGAAGAGATCGAGGCAATCACGCACGCAGACGGGACCATGATGGTTTCTGACGGGGCAACGTGGACTGGGGAAACCCCGTCTGAAGTCCGGACTAGCCTGTCTTTAGTTCCCGGCACAAACGTCCAAGCATGGGATGATGACCTGGATGATATTGCGGGGCTCACGCCAACAGATTCAAACATCATTGTTGGAGATGGAACCGACTGGGTGGCAGAGTCTGGAGCTACGGCGCGGACTAGCCTTGGCCTTGCCATAGGGACGAGCGTTGTAGCGTGGGACGATGATCTTGACGACATCGCCGCGCTGACTCCAACCGATAGTTATTTTCAGGTAGGCGACGGGACGGACTGGACAACTGAGACCGGGGCGACGGTACGAACTTCTCTTGGTTTGACAATTGGTTCAGACGTTCAAGCGTATGACGCCGACCTTGGGACAATCGCTGACTTGTCTCCCGTAGACAATGGCGTGATGATCGGCAATGCTACCCCAGCCTGGAGCGTGGAAAGTGGCGCAACGCTTCGAGGTTCAATCGGCTTGACGGTTGGATCAGATGTGCAAGCATATGACGCCTTTTTGGCCAGCATTGCCGCATTGGGCACAGCCGCCGACAAAATGATTTATACCACGGCGCTCGACACAGCGGCGGAAGCTGATCTCACAGCGTTCGCCCGCACGATCCTGGATGATGCCGATGCGGGGACGGTGCGTGCAACGATTGGAACGGCGATAGGATCGGACGTTGAGGCGTGGCTGAGCAACCCGGCAAGCGACGGGTATTTCCTCAGCTCCACGGCGGCGGGCGTCCGGTCGTGGTTTGACCCGTCTGTGTTTTTTCTGCTCGACGGTACAAGAGATATAACCGGCGCGACAACGATTGACATTTCGAGCGACATCATCCCGCTCAAAATCGAACTCGACGCCTCGCAAACAGCAGACGCTTTTTCAATTACTGAATCAGACGGTTCCACCGAAGTTTTTGCAGTCGAAGCAGACGGTGGTATCTCACAGACTGGCTCGCTGATTATACCTGTTCCGAGTGGAGCCGATAGCCTTGGTATTGGGCATCTTGTTGACGTGTCTAAAGTCGCTGTGACGGCAGTAGGTTCGGGAGCGTTGAGATCAAATACTGGGGATTATTGCAATGGGGTTGGACATAATTGTTTGAGTAACAATTCAGGTGCTCGCTGTAACGGCTTTGGATATCACACGTTATACGGAAATACGGGAAATTTTTGTTTCGGTGGCGGGCATAATACGATGTATGGAAATTCTGGGAATTATGCAATAGGTATTGGCTATAGTACGCTACATTCAAACACGTTCGATTACGTAATTGGACTTGGGGGTGGCGTTACTGCTACAGCCGCAAACCAATTCGTCGTTGGGTCAAACACAGCACCCATCACCGCCGCCTACATAGGCGAGGGAGTCACAAGCCCAACGCCGCAGGATTTCTATTTATCCACAACAGGTGGTGACACTAGTAGTTCAGATATTGCCGCTGGAGACTTCTATATTGACGTAGGGCAAAGTACAGGTTCTGCTGATCCTGGTAGATTAATATTTAGAACCACTAACACTGAAGCTAGTGGGACTACTCCCCAGACTTTAAACGATACTTTAATTTTAGATGAAGGTGCAATTTATTTTAGTGGAACTCCTTCAATTACAGGTGGTTTAGATTTAACCAGTACAGTAACTATAGATCTATCTAGTGATGTTATAGGCTTGAAGATAGAAGCTGATGCTAGTCAAACTGCTGACTTACTTTCTATTACTGAATCTGATGGTTCTACTGAAATTTTTGGAGTTGAATCTGATGGCGGCATCTCACAGGCTGGAAATCTGATTATACCTGTTCCTAGCGGGTCCAATGCGTTGGCAGTAGGCAATAGTGCTCAGTCATCTCAAGATAATTGTTTGGCAATTGGCGCGTATGCGCTCACCTCTAATTCTGGCACAAACAACGTAGGGGTTGGTAGATTATCATTACAGGAAAATTCCGGGAGTAATTGTTTTGGCGGTGGATATCGGTCACTGTATCAGGCTGCAGGGGATTATAATAACAGTTTAGGGTATTACTCTGGGGCGTCCGCAGTTGGCGGAAGTTCTGTGATGTTAGGCGGATATGCTACTTCTACAGCCGCAAATCAATTCGTCGTTGGGTCAAACACAGCACCCATCACCGCCGCCTACATAGGCGAGGGAGTCACAAGCCCAACGCCGCAGGATTTCCACCTTACGTCAACAGGCGGGGATGCTAGCTCATCGAACATCGCGGCGGGAGACATCTATTTCGACGCTCCATTGTCCACGGGGAACGAAGACCCGGCAGAGCTGATCTTCCGGACTACGGTGGCAGGGGCAAGCGGAACCACGCCACAAACTTTGAGCGAAACGCTTGTTTTGGATTCCGGAACATCCACCTTTTCCGGCGCGGTGTCCGTCACCGGAGACCTAACCGTTGATGGCGATATCACATTATCCGCTGCGGATTCGGTGATGGTGGTGCCGAACTTGGCCGGAGCACCTGGAACGACGACTAGCAAACTCTACCAAACCGGCGGCGTGCTGTATTTCGACGGTGTTGACCTAGAGTCTTCGGCCACGAACTATCTTGCACTTTCGGATACTCCAGGCACATTCACGGCTGGGGCGATACCCTACACTAACGCAACACCGGACGCCTTGCTCCATAGCGGAAACTTGACCTTTGATGGTTCGGCATTGGCGGTAACGGGGACGGGCGATGTCTCTGGAAATCTTTCCGTAGGCGGAAACCTCTACTTTGACGCAACCGACACCGACACCTATATCGACGAATCAGCCGATGATGTGTTAGACATTTATTCGGGCGGAACCAAAATGATGACCATTGACGGAACGAGCGGAAGCGAAGTCATCACCATCACCCAACAAAACCTAGACCATAACGGACTAGATATCTATCGTGGCGTGGAAACCGTAGCGGATGACGGGACAATCGTTTTCCCGACTGGCCTAGCTGGATGGGGAGAGGCGATGTTCGGAGATGCGTGGGACAAATTGATTTTCAGTTTTTCGGCGGATGGAACCATTACGGCATTTGGGTCGAACGAGGGAAACGGAGACGACGCGGACACGGATACCAAGGCGTGCGTCTTCGATAACGGAAGCGGGATTGTTTTGAAAAACCGAACTGGCGGATCATTAAAAGTCGCATACGAGGTGCGTTTATTCACGCCATAAACTTGACACAGGAGATTCGAAAATGAAAAAACTATTGATGATTTTGGCACTTTTGGCAATGCCTGTCATGGCGCAAGAGTTCGGGCGAATGTGGCCACAGACGGACCTTGCCGACCTCAACACGCTCAAAACCGGGTTGATCTCATATGCCTACGATCTTTATCCGACACTTGACCCGGAATCCGAGACCTACTCAGCCGATAAGGCGGCGTGCCATGCGGTGATGAGCAACGCACAAAAGTACGTCAAAGAGTTTGTGGATGTGATGGACGTGCATCCATCGGTGGAGTTTGTTTGGGATCCAGACGAATCGAGCGAAAACCCAAATCCACGTTATCAAATCGAGTGGAATGGAAATGAAATTTCCATGGCGAACGCGGAAACACTTTGGGGCTTGCTTTGGAAATTCGTGGCGAAACATTGAGGTGATTCATGCTTTTAATCTGCCTGCTATTTTGCGGAGATTTGGCCTGGAAAGGCGGGCCATTTCTTGAGGCTATCGACGGTTTCGGGTACGAGCCTTGGGCCTACGGTGCGCGGGTTCAGCTCGACTATAAAGACCGGTTCGAATTCACATCCGGAATCACGATGCTTGATAAAGTTGCCTATGGTCCACAGACGGACTACACGACAGAGTTTCGCGTGTTTTTCGGGCAGCGATACGTAGCGGGTGGCACGTGGGATCGGGTTGAGTTTCGCAACATTGGCCACCGTCGACGGGTTTACTCAGGGCTCTTTGGGGCTGTGTTTGATGACCTGACAGTTTTGGCGCATTTCCGCGACGATTCGGCCTATCAAACGTGGGGTGTGTCGCTCCAAAAGGATTTTGAGAAATGCCGCGCCGTGCTCAAAGTCAAGCAGGCACAGACGGACGAAGGCAAAATTTCAGGCGTGTTTCTTGGTCTTACGTATTGGGTGTTTTGAAACATAGGGGGCATTGATGCTACTGCAAGCGGCAACGAATCCGGCAAACATTGACGCGATTTCACAGACGGGTATTTTCGGTGCCCTTGTAGTGATGATCGTCAGAATGTGGATGACTGAACGAAAAAAAACAACAAACAGCAAGGCACCAGAAGAATGTCGCAACGCTATGGCCGCAATTGTGGCGGAACTTAAGGAAGTGTCGAAACAGCAAGCTGTTTGCCTTGGCTGGCATGGTCCCAACCAGGCGGGCGTCCAGACATGGAAACTTGGGCCTGAAATCAAGGCAGCTTTGGAAGATCTTACGCGGAAGCAGGCGGAGCTTGTGTCCTGCATCCATACTCACGTAAAAACGGTCAGAGACCGGCACGACAGAATCGAAGAAAAAATGGATAAAATGTTAGATAAATCGGATCAAAGGAGAACCAAGACATGAAAAAGATCACACGAAATTTGGCCTGGATTATCCCGGTCTTCATCGTTTCGCTTTTGGCGTATGCCGGAACGCGCAACATCAACTACACGGCGGCTTTCAAAAAGCCGGTGACCATGGCGGACACGCTGGCAGTAACCGGCGTATTGACTGCGACGGGCGGCGTTGCTGGTGCAATCACGGGAAACATTACGGGTAACGTAACGGGTAACGTAACGGGTGACGTAACCGGGGACCTGAATGCCCCCGATGAAGTGACCACGATCTTGTGTGTCGCGGACGACTCCGACGATTCAGACGGAACATATTTTACAATTAGCTCAAGAAGCACCAATTACAAGGTGTGGATGAATGTTGACGGAGGGGGGAATAACCCGACAGCTGGGGCCGACACGCTGGTGCCCATTGCGGTTACAACGGATGATTCCGCTGATACAATTGCCGCTGCCGTCCAGGTGGCGTTGGATGCCTTGGACGGAATCACAGCCACCGTGTCAACGGCAACCGTTACATGCACATTTCAAGGCGATGTCACCGACGCGGCGGATGTGGATTATGGGGCAACCATCACGGTTACCACAGCCGGGAAAGACGCCACCATTGAAAGCCTTGTGGGCGCGGTGGAATGTCTTGGCGCGGTCGACATGGCCTCTACATTGGACGTAGTTGGAAACACCACCATAGGCGGAACCCTTGGGGTGACTGGCGCTATTACAGCTACGGGCGGAGTAGCCGGAGCTATTACGGGCAATGTGACCGGGAACCTGACAGGCGACGTGACCGGCGATTTGACCGGGAACATCATCGGCAACACGGCAATTGTGGGCACCGATGCAACCGGGAAGCTGGACATCAAGATAGCCCGAGAAGTCCACACGCTGACACTTTCAACCACTTCCGTTACGACCACACTTCAAATTCCTGTCGGCGCGATGTTGCTGGGGTGCTCGATGAACGTGGATACAGCCGTGACGAATGACGGGGATAATACATGGACCGCAGCATTTTCAACGGGTTCAACCACATCAATCGAAGCGGCTGGTGCGGCGGCAAAAAACTCAAAAACGGACACCTTGATAGTCCCGGAAATCACGACAACTGGAGCGTGTGAAATCACATTCACACCGCAAAGCGGTAGTTTCACCGCCGGAGTAATCGAGGTTCAGGTTTACTACATGGACCTCACCAGTCTGGACGATGCTGCCTAATTAAATCGGATGGAGGGAACAAAAATGGAAATTCTGACCAAATCACAACTCATCGAAGCGCACGAGGCTTACAACGCAGCATTCCCGGACATGTTCCGGGATGCCGCACTATCCGACCTGTCATTCGTCGAAGAACCCTGGATCAGGACCATTCAAGACGTGGAGTTCCTTCGGGTGCCACCTTCGATTGTTGAGCCTAATGGGATCCAGGAAATCATCGAGTGCCAAGACCTGCTTGGGATCTTATTCGCGTTGGCCCACTTTCATCCAATTGATTGCGAGTTTGGGGCGATCATCTGGAGGCGGAGAGACACCAGCGCAGAAAGTGTGGACGGGTGGTCGAGGGCTTCGGTTTTCGAGGAAGTCTTTATGCAGATGTCAACCAGCTTGGCCGAACACGCCAAGCGAGACGCCAGAACCCTGGACGCGATAACCGTGATCCTGCGGAAACGCCTCAAGGCGTATTTTTCAAACATCCTCAATGAGTGGACAAACCAAGTCGTGGACCATTACCCCGAAAGCGAAAAGGCGGCGGTTCGTGATGCAATCCCCAAAAGCGAATATCAAATTGCAAAACGCAAATCCAAACGCCCGCAGATTGGAGGTGGCCCACGTCTGGGAAATAGCGGGACAGGGATTACAGTCTAGGCGGAGCCCATGGGGGACTTGACAACCAACTTTGGATCAAAAGAGTTTGCCTGCCCATGTTGTGGGCGGGTGAAGGTAGACGGGGTGCTGGTGGCATCCCTCCAACGGATGCGCGATTTTATGGGGGAATCCATCTATATCACATCCGGCTTCCGGTGCTCCGTCTATAATCGGCTTTGTGGTGGTGTCAAACGAAGTCAGCATGTGTCTGGGAAGGCGGCTGATATTTGGGCCGCCGACATGGACGGCCTATTTCTGGCGGCAAAGGTCGAATTTATCAATGGCGGGATTGGGATCTATCCCGATGCCAATTTTATCCACGTTGACACCAGGGGAACAAAGGCGAGGTGGGGGCGAGTGAACGGAGAATACGTCTCATACCAGGCGGCGCTGGGTCCATGGATGGAACTGATAAAGGGGGCATTGTGTTGAAGATTTTGTCACTTGACGGGGGCGGTGCGAAGGCATACGCTCAGGCGCTATTTTTGGAGCAACTGGAAATCAAAACCGGGAAGCCAGTCAGGAGCCTTTTTGATTTGATTGTGGGCACCTCGGGCGGAGGACTCAACGGGCTGGCATTTGCCCACCCGTCACAGCCCAAGGCGTGCGACATGGTGGAATTTTGGAAGACCAAAATGGGCGCGGCATTCAGGCGGCGGCGGTTTGGGTTCAGCGGGCCACGATATGATGGCAAGGCGCTCAAGAATGTGCTCAGTGACTTTTTTGGAGATGCCGTGCTGACTCAGGCAACTGCCCCTGTCTTGGTGACTGGGTACGATTTGGCAACCATGCGGCCTATTTTGATCGACACGACAAACCAAGGGAGTTTTGTTGACGCTGGATTGGTTACTTCAGCGGCTCCTACTTATTTCCCACCGGCTGACTCAGGGATTGACGGTGGAATGCATTCAAATAACCCGTCTGATTTGGCGATTTCCTACGCCATGGAAAAATTCAAAGTGAACGCGAAGGAGATTGTTTTGGTTTCCCTGGGAACGGGCCACTATCTCAAGGCGATTGATAAAAACAAGGCGAAAAAGTGGGGCTTTTACGGGTGGTCGAAACGGCTTTTCCCTATTGTTTTTGATGGCCAGTCTGATATTTCCCACATCAAATCAGGGTGGCTATTGGGCAAAAATTATTACAGGTTCGATCCTCCGCTTGTTGGCGTGGCCATGGACGATGCCGGCCATGCAGCACAGCGGGAAATTAAAAAAGCCGTTGACGATATGATGATGTTTCGGGAGAGGGACTTTTCGTCAGTCGTCGAAAAAATCTGCTAAAACTTCGCCGTTTCCCCAATGTAAACCTAATGTAAAGGTTATGTAAAAACCTCTGCGAATCCTTGCATTTGGAACCCCAAGGGGCTATATTATAGGTATACCAACAAGGGAGAGACCCAATGAAACATTATTACCTGGCACAAAAAAGCGGACTAAGGGGTTATCCCTGGCATGTTGAGCGGTATTCAGGCTCAATAGACGAACATAGAGAAAAACTCGCGAGAATGCTTAATGAAGCCCAGCACGATGCCGAAATGTCGGGGGTATTGGAATACTGCCACACAGTAGTAGCAACACGGAAAATCGGGGAAGGGAAACACATTCCCGCACATTTGGTTACTGCCCATCAATCAATTATGGACATTGAGAGAGACGCAGAATTGAAAACATTAGTAGCTGGCATGGCCAATTGAGTAATGGAGGACGAGATGAAAAAGGAACGACAGGCGAAAGATACAATGCTTTTTGGATGGGTACCGAACAGAACACCCGTCCGTCAGACCACGCGACGCGGGATTAGCGTTAAGCGATCCCATCTTGGACTTACGACTCCATGGGACAGGCTCGTAGATCGCGAGCTAGACCCATGGGACTGTCCCGTGAGCGAGACTGCGAGCGATGGCAGCGTGTTTTGGTATTTCCGACTTGATGACGGAATGTACCAATGGGCGCACGTAAAAAGCAATTGATAACCAACACCGGCCCCTACGGGGGCCAACCTAAAGGGGGATGACATGGGAAGAAAAGCGAAAGGAAACTGGACAGATCGTGTGGGGGAGCTGAGGTCATGTTTGTTTCTTACCGCGAACGATATCGCGGAATGGTCCGGGGTAAAGCCCCAGGCAGTGCGGAGGATGTTTCAGCGGCACGGAATCACCCCCCTGATGAAATCGGCGCGCCCAAGAACGTGGCTTGGATTTGACATTCAGGTGAGATTTCTTGGCCACGTGAAAGCTACGCAGGTCCAGGAAAAATGGGAACATTACACCGGCTGGCAAAGATGGGAAGGGGAAGAGCTGATATGAAAGACCGAATCGTAATCCTTGCTGAAATCCTGATGATCCTTGGCGGGATCTTCGCTGCCGGGATGCTCTCTGATGCGGTCTTCGGCACAAAGGATCATTTTTCGCCAGTAATCGCTCTGTGTGGGGCGTTTGCCTTTTTGGCGGCGTGTTGGCAGTTGAGTAAGCTGTTTGACCGAATTATCGTAGCTCAGGCTGCAAAAAACGATGAAACGGATCGACTCATGGCCGAAGCCATGCGGGTCATTGCGGAACGGCAAAGAATCGACATGGACACCAAGACTTGAAATCCCAGAGAAAGGCTTAATATTTGATCCAAGGGAAAAAGGGGAGGGGTTATGGAGTACGGAGATTTTATTCGCTCACGTGTTATGCAGATGGAAGCCACGGGGTTTTCGGTTGACAAAGAAGACTTGAATCAAAACTTGTTTCCGTTTCAAAAACCAATCGTTCAATGGGCGATTCGGAAGGGCAGAGCGTGTTTGTTCGAGGATTGCGGGCTTGGGAAAACAATCCAGTCTCTCGAATGGGCGCATCAGGTGATCCTGAAAACCGGCGGCAACGTCTTGATTGTGGCTCCGCTTGCGGTGGCGACACAGACAGTTGGTGAAGGTAAACGATTTGGGTATCACGTCACAAAATGCCGCACTCAAGATGATGCTCGCGCCGGAATAAACATTACGAATTATGAGATGCTGGCACATTTTGACCAAACTAAGTTCGAAGGCGTCGTGTTGGACGAATCCAGCATTTTGAAATCATACTCTGGCAAGATCCGAAATCAAATCATCGACATGTTTAGTGATACTGATTATAGGCTGGCGTGTACTGCCACACCAGCCCCAAATGATTATGAAGAACTTGGAAATCATGTTGAGTTTCTTGGAATAATGACCCGCGTGGAAATGCTCGGAATGTTTTTTATCGCAAAGAATGGCCTGGAGCATGGCAAACGATTGAAAAAACACGCGGAGGTAGAATTCTGGCGGTGGGTGTCTTCATGGGCTGTGTTCATTCGGAAGCCTAGCGATATTGGATTTGATAATAATGGGTTTGATCTGCCAGAACTCAAAATTCACCATCACATCTTGGCGATGGATAAACCTCTGGACGGGAAGCTGTTTGTTGAGCCAGCCAGAACATTATCAGAGCGCAGACAGGCAAGGCGCGAGTCTATCTCGGAACGGACACAAAAGACCGTTGAAATACTCAGTGGAGCCGATGGGCAATGTTTGGTATGGTGCAACCTAAACGACGAAAGCGCAGCACTCTCCAAAGCTATTAGCGGCGCTGTTGAGATTAAAGGATCAGACACGGCGGAGCATAAGGAGTCGGCACTAATCGGATTCGT
>Ga0180431_10002084_pt1 | contig 27147 bp, 23 predicted proteins | sample SS_ome_11_FD_132459 | JGI IMG/M metagenome (GOLD analysis project Ga0180431, IMG submission 132459) | Hypersaline lake sediment archaeal communities from the Salton Sea, California, USA - SS_1_MS_1 metaG | ecosystem: Environmental > Aquatic > Non-marine Saline and Alkaline > Hypersaline >... | reverse complement strand
GTTTGTTGAGAATCGATTGAACACAAGGCCGAGAAAGTGCTTGTCATTCAAATCGCCTGTGGTAATCTTAAATAATCACGGTTGCACTTGATACTTGAATCCAAGAGGCATAAAACCCTCGCTTCTTTTTATTATAGTACAGGTGGCGGTTTGTGCGACGTGGATTTTCAATGAAAATGGATTTCATGCCGCACAAGAAAACTTGCGTAAATTAAATTCCTGATGCGGCGCATGATATCGGCTTCGGGCGTGCGGGTTTTCTTGTGATGGCGGAGGGTTGGGCGACGCAGGTGGAGAGAATGCCGCGGCGTTGCGCGTTTTGCAATGATAGGTAGGTCGTGCGGTTTACGAGGACGGAGGGGATTACGGGGGTGGACGTGACTATGGTGGTTGGATATGGACTAATGCTTGAACTTTTCATTTTTTTTGCTATACTGACCTATAATATAGGTCATATAACCTATGAGGTAGGTCAATATGTTAGAGCCAATTTTGGGTTCAGTTAATGCGGAACGGGTTTTAATGTTCATATTATTCCGTACAGAAGGTTATGCGCGCGAAATCGCACGATATTATGGAACGGACCTGGACCCGATTCAAAAGCAGTTAGAGAAATTTGAGGTTGGTGGTGTTCTGGTAAGCAAGCCGGTTGGGAAAACGATTGTTTACCAGTTTAATCCGCGGTATGCGTTCCTGGATGAGCTACAAACCTTGTTGAAAGCGGCGTTTGGATTTTATTCAAAGGAAGACCAGGATCGGCTTTCAAACGCACGCAGACGCCCACGCAGGAAGGGGAAACCGTTATGAAATCGATATGCGATATGAAACCGATCGAATTGGCGGGATGGGTGTATTCGCATCTTTCAAGAAAAGGAATAATGGTTACTCTTTCGGGAGGGGCTGTGGTGGCGTTTTATAGTGAAGGGCAATATGTTTCTAAGGATTTAGATTTTGTCAATATGTACTTCGCCACTCGAAAAAAGATTCGAGCGGCAATGGAGGAAATTGAATTTTTGGAAGATGGAAGACACTTTGTTCATCCAGAGACAAAATTATTTATTGAATTTCCCCCCGGACCTTTATCTGTGGGTAATCAAATAGTCTCTGACTGTATTATGGTTTCATCGCAAAGCGGATCTGTCCGTATTCTAACACCCGCGGATTGTGTGAAAGATAGACTGGCTGCCTTTTACTATTGGAATGACCACCAATGTTTAATACAGGCTCAAATGGTTTGCAAGAATCAGAATGTGGATATTGGAGAGATTGAAGATTGGTCCAAAAAAGAAGGAAAAACAGCGTTATTTTTAGAAATTAAGAGCAGGTTGAAATAATGAATATTTTTATAAAAAAGTCTATTGTATTGGTATGTAGAATAGAAATACAATGAAAACCTATGGCGTTTTGATCCCAGCTTATCAGCCGGATGAACGGCTGCTGGATGCGGTGGGGCAGTTGCGGGAGGCTGGGCGGGATGTGATTGTGGTGAATGATGGATCGACGGGAGATTGCGCGGCGGTGTTCGCGCGCATGAAAACGGCTTTCCCCGCGGTGCACGTGCTGGAGCATGAAGCCAACCGCGGAAAGGGGGCGGCACTGCGGACGGGGTTTGCTTTTTTCTTAGACCATTTCAGCGATGCATTTGCGGGCGTGGTGACGGCGGACGCAGATGGGCAACATGCGCTGGAAGACATCACGCGTGTGGGGGAAGCGCTGCTGGCGGAGCCAGAGGCGCTGGTACTGGGCACGCGGGTTTTTTCGGAGGAGCAGGTGCCGCTGCGCAGCCGGCTGGGGAACACGATTACGATCGCGGTGTTCCGGCTGGCGAGCGGGAGGAAGGTGGGCGATACGCAAACCGGGCTGCGCGGCATTCCGCGGGGGCTGGCGCAGGATATGCTTTCAGCGGAAGAAGATGGTTTTGATTTTGAGCTGGAGATGCTGATGCGGGCGGCTAAGGCAGGGCGGGCGCTGCACGAGGTGCCGATCCGCACGATTTATATTGGAAATAATGAGAGTTCCCATTTTGATGCGCTGGCGGATTCGGCAGCGGTGTACCGTGTGTTCTGGAAGCATTTGGTGCGGGGGGTGAAGGGACTTTTTGGAGGGTAGCAGGTTTAGGAACGGGGGATGATTTTTTACGGGCGATGGACGAGCGGGTGTACGATTAAGGGGGAAAGCAAGGAATAATTTTTCAAAGGTGAAAAAATGGAAGCAGAAGCAAAGAGAAAGATCATGGCGCGCGCGGAGAGATGCCTACGGGAGGGGTGGCACTGCTCTGAGGTGATGGTAATTGCGGTGGGCGGCTATTATTTCGGCCGGGTTGAGGAGACGCTGGTGCGGGCGGCGACGTCGTTTGCGGGCGGGATGGGAGATACGAATCTGGACGTGTGCGGAGCGTTAACGGGGGGACTGATGGTGATTGGCGCGCTGCACGGGCGGTCGCAAAAGGGAAAAAACGATGGGGAATGCATGCAGCTTGCCGCGAGATACCGGCAGTTGTTCTTAGCAGCATTTGGTGAAACGGTGTGCGAACGGGTGAAAGCGGACTGGGTGCGGCGCCACGGGGGCAGCTGCGCAGTCCTGGTGCGTGAAGCGGCGGGACTGCTGGTGGATGTGCTGGAGGAGGGGGAGAGATAGGATTTCGGGAGAGGGAAGATGCCCTGACGGCATCATTTTTTTTAAGGGAAGGAATGGAAGGGCTGCCGGATTGAGGGATGGATGGTCAGGCGACTGGAGCACTGAGGGAGCGCGCCCAGGCGATCATGCCAGGGTCTTTGGCAGAGGGGGTGCATAGAAAGTCAGCCCGGGGGGTGATATCCACACGGCCAAGGTCGAGGCGGTCGGCATCCCAGCAGGTCTGAATGGTGGGGTGGGCATCGGTATGGCCGTTGGAGTGTTCACGGCAGGCGTAGGTGAGCATGTCCAGACCCTGTTTGGGAAGCAGGAGGTGGGAGGAGTTGATGCGTCGGATGAACGCCGCAGCACGGGCGCCATGCTCCGGATCGTGGCTGTTGTTCTCGCGTTTTATGTCGTGGCAGAAGGTGAACAAGGTTACCAGATGGGAATCGGCGCCCGTCTTTTGGGATAGGCGCTGGCCGATGCGGCAGACGCGCTGCCAATGGGGATAGCCGTGGATGCCATTCCATTCGAGGGTGTATGCTTGTTTAAGGCGCTGGAGCAGGGTATCTGGTATCATCAAAATTTCACCAATAAGGCTCGATTGTACCCGATATTTGTGGAAGGTCTAAAAAGGAATAATCAATAAGCGGAAAAATACAGCCCCGCCGAATGGATCCTGGACGGGGCTATTGATATATTTATTGGCGGCGTGGAGTGGCAAGGCCCCAGAAGACGAGGGCGATGGACAGGGCGCCGCTGATGCCGCCGACGATTGTAAAGGATGAAGCGACGCGCGCCAAGACAACCTTGGCGACGGCGTCCAGAGCGAGGTCCAGGTTACCTTCCAAAGCAGCCAGGGGGATTTTTGCCTGTTGGATGGCATAGCGCACCCAGAAGCTGGGGATGGTTGATTGTGCGCTGAATCCGATCAGGAAAACCAGCACGGCGGGGATGAGGAGCGTCCAGCCGAGCCACTGAAGGCGCAGGCGCCAGCTGCCGCCAGCGATAAGGGCGGTGAGGTACCAAAAGGAAACCGCAACGAAAACGAGGAAAAGGGTGGTGAGCATGAGGCTGGCGGGGCCGGCCATGCCAGGGATGAAGCGCCGCCAATCCGACGCCTGGAGAACGTTGATCCATTCTCCGCGGGCGGGGACTTCATCCGGGACCTGTGCAAGGAGAACCGGCAGGGCGGGTTTGAGAAGTTGATCAATGAGGAGCTGGTCGGGGACTCCGGCGGGTTTGCAGGGCGCCTGATCGGCGCTGCCGAAACCAGGGACCTGGCCCGGCTGGCAAACGGGGATGGCCGCGACGAGCGCGGTGAGAAAGGCATCCTGCTGGGGGCCGTCCAATGCCTGTTTGATGGGTGCGATGTCGATGGTTGGCTGAAAATCCGGCTGTTCCCCGCGCAGGTAATCGAAGAGGTGGCTGATGAGATTATCGAGCTGGGCGCGCATGTACTGGGGCGTGAGGATATCTTTGAGGACAGCCTCCAGCTCGGCGGTCGCGCTGCCGGGCGGAAAACCAAGGTTCTCTTCCATGAGCGCATTGATCATCTGGGATGACAGAAATGTTTCGTAGACCTGCGGCTGATCGAGCGCGTTCAAGTAAAAATCCTGGTCGAGCGCGAAGGTGGTGACGCTAATGACTGCCATAGCAGAAAGAAGCAACGGGAATACGATGATGAATGAAAAAACACCTGCAAAGAATTTACGCATATTTTTCTCCTGCTTGCATTAATCTTTTTTATTCTGTGGATGTGGGAAGCATTGGTTATGTTAGCAAATCTGTGTTTATTATATAATGAAGCAAGCTGAATGGTTTTTTATTGATAACATAATTTTAATAAACGATGGAGGTTATTATGATGGATCGGATTAAGAAGGCATTTACTTTCAAACAGGAAGTATACAAAGAAGTTGAGGACGATGTCAGCTTTACGACAAGCGCCTGGATCATTGTGGCGGTGGTCGCGTTTCTGAACCAATTGGGCTCGAAAGCGTCGCTGGTGCATGTGACCGGCGGAGGCAGCTGGCTGGGGGGAACAATTGGCGGCACGGTGTTCGCGGTGGGCGGATTTGCGCTGGGTGCGTTTGTGATCAGCTGGGCTGGCAAGACTTTTTTCAACGCAGAAGTGACTTTTGATGAACTGGTGCGCACGCTGGGTCTGGCGTATGTATGGAATATCATCGGTTTTCTGGGCATTATCGGCGCGATATCACCAGCGTTAGGGTGCATCACAGCGCCGATAGCCTTTATCGCGGGGATCGCAGGGCTGGTGGCGTGGTTCATCGCGGCGAAGGAAGCGCTGGACCTGGAATGGCCGCAGACGATTGGCACAGTGATCATCGGCTGGGTGGCCAGCCTGGTAGTTTCGTTGATTGCCGGCGCGATATTGGGTTTGTTCGGACTGGCAGGCGCGGGTGTGGGGGCAGCTTTACGCGGACTGCGGTAATTTTTTCGACCTGATATGAACAGCACAACCATTTGGTTGTGCTGTTTTTGGTTTTCAGTATGATTGAAGGAGTTATTTTCGCATTTCCACAGGCATTATTAATGAAACTTATTCGATCGTTTTTCGTATATTTATATACATATTCAAACTACACATGGGAGTATAACGATGGGTGAACGAGTGAATGAAGTACGAGAAATGGCTCCTTTTACGAGCATCAGCATGCGCGGAATTGGAAAACTGACGGTTTCCCAGGGAAAGCCGCAGGAATTCCGGATTGAAGGCGGGGAAGCCGCGGCGAGCCGCGTTACCAGCAAAGTCCTGGACGGCAAATTGATTATTGATGTTGGACGGGATTGGATTGAGAAGATCAGCGCAGGGTTTGATTACCTTTCTGCACAAGATGTGCATATTTTCATCACTGTGCCAGAACTGGAGGAAGTGGAAGTTACCGGCGCAGCAGAGGTGACGGTAAACGCATTTAAAACAGACTCACTATCATTGAAGATGGTGGGCGCATCCAATTTGATCGCAAAGGGTATAAAAGCAAATATACTGCGGACGGAAATTCCGGGAGCAGGCAGGATGGTGGTAGATGGAGAAGTGAAAGACCTTTCCGTAACGCTGGCTGGTGCGGGAAATTTCAGCGGGCACGATCTGGCTTCAAAAACCGCGAAAGTAGTGCTGAGCGGGGTCGGAAGCGTCCAGTTGTGGGTTGTGGATGAACTGGATGTGACTATTGCTGGTGTGGGCAGCGTGGAATATTACGGCGAACCGCACATCAAACAAAGCGTGGCGATGCTGGGTAAGGTGACCAGCATGGGCAAGAAATGATGATTTTGCTGATTGGGCGGGGCAAAAACTTGACTAGCATAATTGAAAAGGCGTATACTGGTGGTTGAGAATTTCATTATGAAAATAGAAGAGAAAACACTGGATTTTGATCCTGACCCTAACAATCGAATAATCCTTAACTGTGCGAATAGCGTTTCACCGGGAGGTGATATCGTTTAGCAGCCTGCGTTCTTTCATTCAAGGCGGCCAGACCCTCAGCGTCTATTCGACAAAACTGCTGAGGGTTTTTCTATTGGCAGCGTCTGGAAATCCTGCGATGGAGGAACAATGGCTGTGAAAAAGCAAATATATAAATTAACCAGAAAAGAATTTTCCGGCTGCTGCTGGATGCCGGCAGGGGAAATAAATGGAGATTTTCATCAGGGAGGTACAGTATGAAAGAATACGTTATCGATGTAGATATCCTGCTGGGGCAGGTAAAGGCGGCGCTGGAGCGGGGAGACCCAAAAAGTGCAGCTGGGCTGCTGGAGGCACTGCGGCCGGCTGACCAGGCGGGTGTGTTTGACGATCTGTTCCCGGAAGAACAGGATGCGATTATTCCCACCCTGAATGTGGAAGACTCCGCTGATATTCTGGAGGAGCTGGAGGAGGAAGACGCGGCAGAGGTGGCGGCGCGGCTGCATCCGGCGGACCTGGCAGAGATCCTGGACCATATGGAACCGGATGAGGCAGCAGACTTGCTGGGGGACATTGCTCCGGAAAAAGCAGCGCGGGTATTAAACGCGATGGAAGAGGCGGAAGAGGTGAAACCACTGCTGGCTCACCAGGATGAAACGGCGGGCGGCCTGATGACCTCTGCGTCGATTGTTCTGCAAACCTCGATGACGACGAGTGACGCACTTGCGCACTTGCAGGAATTATCCCCCGATGATGAGGATATCTATTATCTGTTCGTTACGGATACCGGTGGGAGGCTGGTTGGGGTGGTGAATTTGCGCACACTAGTGACGCATCCGAAAACTGCGAAAATTGCGGATATCATGGATTCTGAAGTTGTTTTTGTGCGCGCGGACGCTGACCAGGAGGAAGCAGCCAATCTGATGAAGCGGTATGACCTGCTGGCACTGCCCGTTGTTAACGAAGATTCTCAGCTGCTGGGTGTGATTACGTATGATGATTCCTTTGATATCCTGGAAGACGAGGCCACAGAAGATATTTACCGCCTGGGCGGTTTGGCGCAAGAGACGCCAATGGATATGCCGATTGGCGAGGCGGTGCGCAAGCGCCTGCCGTGGCTGATTGTCAATCTTGTGATGGCGCTGATGTCGGTCGTGGTTTTGAGCTTATTCGAGACAACCATCTCGCAGATGGCGGCACTGGCCGCATTCTTTCCGCTGGTAGCCGGGGTGAGCGGAAGCGCGGGCACACAGACGCTGACCGTAACGGTACGCAGCCTCGCGTTAGGTGAAATTGAACCGAAGAAAGCGCTGAAGGTTGTGTTTAACCAAATCGGTTTGAGCTTAGTGAATGGTCTGTCGGTGGGATTAATCATCGCTCTGATCGCGGTGATCTGGAAGGGATCGCTGATGCTGGGCGTGATTGCGGGCGTGGCGACACTGGTGAACATTTTAAGCACGGCAGTTACAGGGGTTTTGATCCCACTATTGATCCAGAAATTTAAATCGGACCCGGCGCTGGCATCCCCGATTATTGTGACGGCGCTGACCGACGCGCTGGGATATCTGGTATATCTGAACCTGGCATCGGCGGTGATTTCTTATTTGGTTTGATGATGATTTTTCAGGGATGGTGTGGATGCCCCTGTTTATTAGTTGATCCAGAGTAAGGAGATTCGCAGCTACCCGTAGGTGTGTTTTTCCTATCGCAAATAAAAATGAGGTCCGGATCGCCGCTGTTTTTTAAAAGATGAGGGTGGAAGATAATATTAAGAATTTAGAAATCCAGATTCGGTTTTTTGTGTGATGGCAATGTGCGCAGGCTGATCAGAAAAGCGAGCAGCATAAAGATTGAACCGGATAGATAAGGAAATTCCACATTGCGATCGAAAACGAATCCAGCCCAGATTGGCCCGAGAATCCTGCCAAGGCTGATAAAAGCGTTGCTGATGCCCATCAGCGTACCCTGCTGACGGTGGTTTTGCTTTGCAATAAGGGCGAGGGAAGCAGGCCTGAGAAGTGTTTTGGAGAGAATGAAAAAACCGGTGGCAAAAAGGATGGTGAGATAATCCACTGCCGAAATTAAACCCAGATATCCTAACGCACCCGCGATCAGAGACGATTTGATAATGGCTGGCTCACCATATTTCCTGGTGAGCGGACCACAAAGCAGCGCTTTACCGATGGCGGAAACGACAGCCACGACCGTGAGAATAAAACCAATGCGGACAGCATTTAGAGAGAATTTTTCTAGGGCATATAAACCAAATACGGCTTCAAAGTTAGCGAGGGCAAACGAATACAGCATGAGCAGGAAAAAGAGAAAACCTGATTTTCCAACTACCACTGTCCAAATTTCCGCCCACCGCGAAACCTTTTTTGTATTGGGGCTGATTTGAGAATGGCGGATGCTTTTTGGCAAAGATTCTGGCAGGAACAAGAGGATAATAAGGAATGCGGATATAGAAAACCCGCTGGCGATAAAAAACGGAAGTGATATCGAACGGCCGCCCAGTAAACCACCCAGAGCTGGTCCGAAGATCATGCCGAATGCCATCGCGGCACTAAGTTGCCCCAGACCGCCAGCCTTATCTTGATCACTGGTTGTGTCTGATACGTAGGCAAGTGCGGTTGTTACCACAGCAGATGAGAGTATTCCAGAAACTGCCCTTGCGGCGAATAACATCCATACGCGTGAAGCAATCCCGAATAAAAACGTAGAAAGGGCATACCCGATCATCCCAACCAGGAGAATGGGTTTTCGACCTACTCGATCGGAAAGATTTCCCCAAAACGGGCCGAAAACAAATTCCAACAAGGATGCGGTGGCCACCAGCAAACCCATTTCCAACCCACCGGCCCCCATTTCTTCAATATAAAAGGGAAAGATTGGAATCACCATCCCAAAACCGAGCATTACAACGATTAGCGCTATTGAAAGGATGATCATTTTTCTGTTTCGCATATAGCTTATACCTGTGTTCTAACCGACGGATATTGGATTGGCTGCTATAGGGATTTGGCATCTTTGATCAGGACAATCCCCTTTTCTCCATCTACAAATACGCGGTCACCGGTATGCAGGCGGGTGGTGCCATTGGCGGTGCCAACCACGGCGGGGATTCCCAGTTCGCGGGCGATGATGGCGGCATGGGAGAGTGGCGCACCGATATCCGTGATGACAGCGGCCGCTCTTGGAAAGATTGGCGTCCATCCGACATTGGTGGAGGCAGCTACCAGAATCTCTCCCTGCTTCAGCTGATGGCCATCAGATGGATTATGGAGAACACGGACGAGACCCGCCACCCTGCCAGACGATCCAGGATAGCCTTTGATGATGTCCGTTTGTTCTTCAAAGACTAATTCTGTGTGGGTATCATAGATATCATGCCGGCGGGATGGATCCCGCATCCATTCATCCAGATTGAAAGTTCCACTGATAATAGCGGGATAGACGGGGCGTTCCAGCTGGCGCTGATAGGCGGATTTGCGTTTCGCGATTTCTGCCGCCAGACTGGCATTACCATGTAAGACTTCCATTAGCTCTTCCACTTCAAGGAAAAACACATCATTTCCAATATTTAACATTTCTCCACACTGAAGGTACCATTGACGGACGACACCTATTGATCGGGTTAGCTCTGACCGGATGATTTCCCGTTTTTCCATGGCAAGCAGGGTTTTTTCCAACTCTTTCCAGATCCTGGCTGCTTGCCGTGGGTGTTTTTCTTTGAAATCCGACCAGGCGTGTTCAAAATCCTGTTTGCTGGATTCTGCCATGGCGAGGTAATCCCTGGGATTTTTTTGATACTGATTCAATCGGTCTTCGATCCAGCCAGGCTGTTCGTAGAGGCGCGGCTCTGCAATTTCGTTCTCGTGGGGCGGGCGGTGACCGGCAATATGCTGATATCCTTTGCGGGTGATATCACCATTCGATAATCGCTGGAGGTCAATCAGCGGTTGTACGCTGGCGAGAGTGCCAGAACGGGCAGTCATTTTGGAGAGGATATGATCCGCCTGCTCTTTTCCGACACTTTTATAAAGCTCAAGTTTGGCATCCAAGTATGGAAAGAAGTAATTTTCGTTGGCTTTATCCTGCACTTGTAAGAGATTCCAGAATAAGGGAAATATTTTCTTGTTGTATAGAGAAACCAAACTATCCGCACCTTGGCAGGCACGTACTTCATTGATGATTTGTTCGCATTTTGCAGGATTATCCGCGATGATTTGATCGAATTTCCTCACCAGCAGGAATTGTTTTGGGAGCATTGTTATCATTTTGGGGAGCATGACCTTTAGAAGCTGTCCTTTGGTTAATGGGAGGTTTTTTATCGTGACGCGATTGAGACTATGGCCAGTTACTAAGGCGATATATTCCAGCATATATTCTCGGCTCTTGTTGAGCAAACCGAACATGCTGAATGATAAAGAAAAATTCATATACAAGCGGCCGTGAATGTTACCCATGATGGGAATATTGTAGATATCCAGGGACTGAAAGTTTTTAAATATTGACCAGGTGGCAGGTGTGAGGACGTCGGGAAAAACTTCCTGTTGGAACCAGACAAAATCACCCGAGCGGCTGTGATTCCATTCGGCGGTTTGTGGATTATAGGGTTTTAATGTTGTAATGGGGCGTGACTGCAGGATGTAGACTGTGTTGTGCGCGACTGCCCATTCAATATCCTGCGGACATCCCAGCTCATTTTCCAGTCGGATTGCCAGCTTAAACAATTTTTTGGCGTGTTTTTTCAGTTCATCCGGTCCATGGTAGACACCTGCAGGGTATTGAAATGTAAATGTAAAGGGTTCTGCTTCTCCGGAGACCAATTCATCTCCCAAACCATACACGTAGTTCCCATGCATTTCAAACCGATTTCTTGTGACAGGGTCAGATGTGAACAGGATTCCAGATATATCCGCACGAATGAGCTGCTGAATGATGACCGCGATGGGCGCGACCGCACCAAGACCTTTATTTTTACTGTAAGCCTTGACGCGCTGTGAGTCTCTTGAAGCCTGCACCTGCTCGATTGCCGCTTTCACAGCGGGAGCTGAATGAACATCCAATACGGTTTCAAATTCACCGGCAAATGAAGCATAGGCAGAGTCTTCCGATAGTGCGGAGGATCGCACAGCGAATGATGCGTTTGGTTTTTCCGATTTAAACTCATCCAGGATTTTTTGAATGTCCTGCCAGGCGGATGGAATTAACTGGTTATTATCAAACGCATCAGGAAAAATTACCATTCCATTTGGAATAGGAAAATTTTTTTGGATTAGTCGTGCTAAGGTTCCTCCTTTCCCGCCGGCGTATTGAAATTCTTTTTCATTTATTTCATAAAACCGTTTAACTATCTTTGCCATTTCGATCTCCTTTCAAGATTGGGGATGGAATCTGCGCGATCGAAACCAAACTCAAATTCAAGGAAAAAATATTTACGATGAAACCGCGCAATTGGGCCTGATCTTCGATCTCTACCTGGAATCTCGTCTGTTTGTTTCCTGCAATTCCCAGACATGCATGCTGGCTGATTTCCGTATCCAGCATTTTTTCTATTTCGCGCTTATCTAATTTTCCATTTAGAACACATTCATATTTCATTATTTAAGGTATTCCTATCTATCTGCGGTGATGTTGATGTAATCAAAGTATACGCAGCAGGTGGGTGAGATGCCATCACCCAATTTGGGTGATTTTGTGTTCTTATTTGGTGGGAAATAGCTGGTTTGCGCGGGCGACTCGCACAGCGGCAGATCTTCTGTGAACGCCCAATTTCTGATAAATATTTTTGATATGTGTACGGACGGTATTGACACTGATCATCATTTCACTGGCTATTTCTGGTGTGGTGAGATTGGTGCGCAGGTATTTCAGCACATTGATTTCCCTTTCACTGAGAGGTTCCAGCAACTGATTTGCTTCCATTTGTGAAGTGATGTTTGGGGATTTTCTGGATATATTGAAAAACCGATCCAGGGATAGGGATTGAAAGCCTTTATTTTTGTATGATTGCAGCACGCGCAGAACATCTTCACCAAGGTCTATGAATAAGCGGCGAAATTCAGTCGGTTGCGCCAGATGGAGTAAATGGCTTATGTCTTGTAAGGCGAGTTCTTCTTTCCCGAGCAAATGATGTGCATATGCCCGGTAGGCCTGCAATTCTATTAGAACGTCCAGTTTATGGATGGGATTAAATTGATTAATAAGGATATCGATCCAATCGATGGCGCGATCCGGCTCATTGATATGCAGCAAATAACGGGAAAAAAAGAGAAATTCACGCGACAGCAGTATATTTTGAAATCTTTTCTCATCTTTAATATTTTTTGGATCGAGATCCAAATACCCCGCTTGATCCGCCCAACGGTGAACTTTTTCATATTGTCCCTGGGCGAAGAAGGTTTTCGCACGCTGGGTTCTTACTAACTGATTATCAAATTCAATCACATTATATTTTTCCGCTAATTTCCAGGCTTTATCCAGCGCATGGTGGGTTTCCGAAAAATCAGACTGCGCCAGGCGGATTTTGGCAAGCGTGAGATACCCTTCTATAGCGGAAACATCGCGCCACTGGTATGCATATTCGATCCCATCTAGAATATAATCCTGCGCCTTTTCGAGATCATCCATCTCGCGGTATAGATCGCCGAGACCCATCAGAGCTTCGCTGGCGATTGGCAGGATGTGGTTAGAAGTATCAGAAGCTGTTTGTAAAGCCTGCAGAAATTTCTGTTCCGCCATCTTCAAACGGCCCTGGCGGTGACGCGCTTTGGCTGTTTGGCAAGAAGCCAAAACTGCCAGCATTTTGTTGTCAGATTTGAGACTGATGTCCCGTAGTTCTTCTAGGATTTCCACTGCCTGATCCAGGTTTGTATGAACAATGCTGACTATTCCTGCGCACCACAGTGCCGTCTGATAAAAATAATCTTGGTGATTGGTTAGGTTCTTCAAGGCAGCATGGGCGTATTTTCCCGATCGTTCAAAATTACCTTCGGATAGGTATATAAAGGAGCGGAACGCATCGGCTTTCCCAACAGCATTTGGTTCGATTTGATTAATTTTTGACAGTTCAGCCAGGATGTGCGCGTGATCGTAGTCACGGATCATTTTGGTCCACAGCAGGTCCAGACGCAACCCGGCCGCATCATGTAGAAATTCTTTGGGGATATGCTGCACCCATTGCTCCAGGGTAATAAAGCGGCTAGTTTTTATCAGTGTCTCTGCGATACTGCAAATGTGATCTACCGCATGTTGAAATTCTTTGGCAGTGATCCAGTGATGCACCGATCGTTCGATGAACCCGTTCTCCTCCAGCCATGATGCTGCTCTGGTATGAAGCTGTTTCATAAGGGTTTGGTCCAACTGGTTTAACCGGATTTTCAAAAGGTCGCGGAACAACTGATGGTAGCGAAACCAATCCTGCCATTTATCTATGGGAAAAATGAACATGTTTTGCTCCCGCAGCTGCTGGATGTGGTCTTTGCTATTGGCGATTGCGCATACGGCATTAGCTAATTGCGGAGAAAACGATTCCAGAATGGAAGTGTAGATAAGAAATTCCCGAAGATCCGGTTCTATATTCGCAAGGACTTCTTCCATGAAATAATCAATGATGAATTTTTCTGTCCCTGAAAAGTTTTTGAGGTATTGGTCCTGATCTTCTTTCTCGACGAGGGAGATAGCAGCCAATTGGAGACCAGCGGCCCAACCTTCTAAGCGACGATTGAGATGCGTGATTTGCTCGCGCGTGAGCGCTGCGAAAGCCGGATTGTGGTTTTTCAGGAATTGCGCGCATTCCGCATTGGTCAGGCGGAGGTCAACTGCACGGAGCTCCTGAATATCGCTGGCGATGCGCAAACGTGACAATTTCAAGGGAGGATCGGCACGCGTGAGGATGACAAGGTGAAAGGTATTAGGGCTGTACGCAAGCAGGTAATTGATGTTTTCATGAATAATTTGGTTTTCTATCAGGTGGTAATCATCTAACACCATGATTACATCACGATCGTATTCTTCCAATGATTGGACAGCGTACTTTCCATACATGATTCCCTGTGTTTTGCTGTGCTGCGGTAGCATGGAGAACCAGGATGGGTCCACATGTGGAATTTTGCCACTAAGAGCTTGAAAAAAGTGACCAAAGAACACGACCGGATCGTTATCATATGTATCTATAGAGAACCAAGCGAAGCGAGATTCTTGAGCGGCTGCCCAATCGGAAACAAGCGTTGTTTTCCCGAATCCAGCGGGTGCTGAGACAAGGACGAGTTTATGGGATTGCCCGTTTTCGAGTAATTTGCGCAGGCGGGGACGCGGCAGCGAATTGCTTAATGGAGAAGGAAAGTTGATTTTTGCATTCAGAATGCTGTTTTCATTCACCCGATCATCCCCGAAAATTTTCTTTTCTGTTTTTATAACGATTCAAGGATACTATAGCATTTGCAGGGCGAATACGGCAAGTTACGTTTTGGTATTTTCAGTGGAGGCGGCAAGGTGAAAGGAACGCTCCGCGGACGCAGGGCGTTAAATAAGGAGTTCAGAAAATTTGTTGGACAATGATGTGATATTGGCAAAACGATCCCTTTCTATCCAATTAAGTTTTTCGCTACCAGCATCTCGGCGTTAAGGATGGAGCCGCTGGCGGCACCGCGCAGGGTGTTGTGGGAGACGGTGACCATGCGGATATCGAGGATTGGGCAGGAGCGCACACGGCCGATGGTGACGGACATGCCATGGTTGATAGCGCGGTCACGGCGCGGTTGGGGGCGGTCTTCCTGCGACCTCACGACCAGAATTTGGCCAGGTTTGCTGGGGAGGGCGGGCGTGGCGGGTATCCCTTTGAAATTCTCGAGAGCGGAAATAACCGCTTCGATAGATGGTTTCTTCTCAAACGCGATGGAAAGGCAGATGGTGTGGCCCTCTTTGACGCTGACGCGGTTGGCGTGGGCGCTGACGGGAAAACGCGCAGGTATGCGTTCATGCTCTTTTATTTTTCCCAGCAGCAAATGTGTTTCCGTTTCCATCTTTTGTTCCTCGCCGCCGATGAAGGGGATGACGTTGTCTTCGATATCGAGAAATGAAAGTCCAGGGTAGCCTGCGCCGGAGACAGCCTGCATGCTGACGGCAAAAAGCCTGGTGATGGAAAAGGCATCATGCAGGGGCTTGAGGGGCAGGGCGATACCGGTGGTGGTGCAGTTGGGGCTGGTGATGATGAGGCCTTTCCACCCGCGGTTGGCGCGCTGGATTTCCAGCAGGATGGTGTGGTCGTGGTTTACCTCGGGGATGATCACAGGAACATCTGAGTCGTAACGAAAGGCGGACGCGTTTGAACAGACGATATATCCCGCCGACGCAAAGCGCGGTTCGACTTCACGGGCGATGGATGCCGGCAGGGCGGAAAAGACGATGCGCGTGTCCAGATGTGGGTCCACTTCCTGGACCAAGAGGTCAGCGGCGGTAGGCGGCATATCACCTTCCAGCAGCCACCGGCACGCCTGCCGGTAAGGTTTGCCTGCGCTGCGGTTGGAACTGGCCAGCGCGGTTATCTGGAACCAGGGATGGCTGGAAAGCAACTGGACAAAACGTTGGCCGACCATGCCGGTAGCGCCAAGGACTGCTACGGGGATTTTTTTATTTATTTCCATTGATAATGACCTCTGTATGAATTTGCTGAACTGCCGCACTGGAATCTTGCTGCGCAACAACCAGGGAAATACTGTATTCGGATGAACCCTGGGCGATGGCGATGACGTTAATATGATCCCTGCCAAGGGCCGTGAAGATTTTCGCGGAGACACCCGGGGTGTTGCGCATGCCTGCGCCAATAGCGGAAACGATGACAACATTGGAGAGGGTTTTGACTGCGTCAATGTCACCGCGCGATAATTCAAAGCCAAGCTCCTTTTTTAAAGAGCGCACAACTCCGTGCTCATCGTTGCTGGGAATGACAAAGCATATGGACTGCTCGGAAGAGGATTGGGAAATCATAAGGACGCTGGCGTTCTCACGGGCGACAGCTGCGAAGGTGCGGGCGGCGACACCGGGCACACCGAGCATACCCTTACCATGAACGGTGATGAGGCTGACATCGCGAATGGCGGTAACACAGGTCACTTTCCCGATATTTTTTTTGGAGTTATTGGTGATGCAAGTGCCCGCACGGGAGGGGTTGAAGGTGTTTTTAACCCATAGGGGGATGTCCCGATTTATTAAGGGGCGCATGGTTTTGGGATGTAGAACCTTGGCACCGAAATAAGCCATTTCGCTGACCTCATCAAACGTGAGGGATTCGATGACGCGGGCATCCGGCACAATATTGGGATCGGCAGTCATGACACCGTCCACATCGGTCCAGGTCCACACCGCGGCCGCATCCAGGCAATCCCCGATGATGGCGGCTGAGTAATCACTGCCGCCACGGCCGAGGGTTGTGGTGATGCCGGATTGGGTCCCACCGATAAAGCCGGTAACGACGGGCAGAACCTGTTTTCGCAACAGCGGTTTAAGGATGGCGTCGATCTGTTTACAAGTCGGCGCGCGCAGCGGTTTGGCGTTCTGATAATTGTCGTCGGTAATGATGATCTGGTCTGCATCAATGGGTTGGGAGGGGAAGCCGTTTTTCTCCAAAAGTGCGCTGATGAGGCGGGCATTGAAGCGCTCGCCGAGGGAGGAGATGGCATCCAAGCCACGGCTGGTAACTTCACGCATGGTACTGATACTGGCGCAGTAGCTGGTCAGTTTTTCAACCCATTTTTGGAGTTCACGTTCGAGTACATCGCACGGATCTTGATCGGTGAAGAGCTGATTGATCACTTCCGCATGGCGATTGTGGAGGTTGGCGATGGCTTGCTGGTAGCCGGACTGGTCACCCTGAACGGCGAGGCGGGCGCATGCAAGCAGCTGGTTGGTGATGCCACTCATTGCAGAAACAATGACTACCAGCGGTTTATCCGTTTGGTATTGGGCAGCAATGATTTCCACTGCCTGGGCGATGGCCCGGGCTGAACCGACGGATGTTCCGCCGAATTTCATGACCAGCGGCTGGTTGGGATTCTGTTTTTCTTTCTGATTGGGTTTTGCCATGTTCTCCTCCAATTTTTGATAATAAAAAACGCTCCTCGCGTTGGAGCGTTTGGAAATTTTTTCTTTTGATCAATGAACGGTTATTTGTTCAGGGGATACGCGCCAAGGCCATCCAGGGGGTTTTGGATGTAGTAGTGGTACCTGTACCGGTGATGCGCGTTTTGTTGATGAACATAACGGTTATGAATATATCATCAAAAAAAGGAGCCGTCAATTATTTCTATCTTGGTTCCCATGAATGTCTCCCGGAACAATGGGCGGCGAATCTACGCCCGGATGCCATTGGCATAGAAGAGAGGAAAATCCGGGTAGACGGTGAGTTCGAGGTATTCGATTGTTCGCGCCAGCCGCTCCGCTGTGCGGCGCATGGGGACGGATTTGAGCATCAGGCGCGCTCCCGTTCCGGCGGCATTGCCGGCAATGCGAATCTTTTCCAGAGGAACATTGGGCAGCATGCCGATTCCAACGGCGTGCTGGGGGCGCATATAGGAACCGAAGGCACCGGCAATGACAATTTCATCGAGATCGTCCGCATCAATTTCCAGGTAATCCATAAGAATATCGATGCCAGCGCGGATGGCGCCTTTGGCGAGCAGAATTTGATCAATATCTTGTTGAAAAATGGTTACGGGTTGATCTCCATTTGAGAGCGCCAGGTACGGCTTGCCATCCTGATCTTCCTTTATACCGGCTGCCTGCCTGTTGATACGGCCGCGGTGATTGAGCATGCCGCGCAGGCGCATCTGGGCGGTGACATCGAGGATACCGGACCCGCAGATGCCAACCGGCTGTTGTCTGCCAATGACCTCTATCTGGACACTGCCATCGTCTGTAATTGTGACATATTCAATGGCACCGGGTGCGGCGCGCATGCCGAATTTGATGTGGGCGCCTTCAAATGCCGGTCCAGAGGCGGTTGAGACGCTGACAATGCGGCTGCCTTTCTGCAGGGCGATCTCCGTGTTGGTGCCAATATCAATTCCCAGTCGAATGGCATTTCTGGATGCAAAGTCCGCCGATAAAAGAAAAGCAAGGTGATCAGATCCAACGAAGCCGGCAATGACGGGCGGCGCGTAGACGGCAGCCGCGGGCATGGTGTGGATTCCAATGTCCTGCGCGGACGGATAATGTGGATGGCTGGTTGCGGGTACGAAAGGGGAGACAGCCAGAGCGGCTGTAGGGAGGTTGAGGAAGAAATGGTGCATGGCGGTATTCCCGACCAGGCAGGCATCCGTGATGTCCCTGGGTGTCCAACCAAATCTCTCGCACATGGCGGCTGCTGCATTGTTGATGGCGTCGATTACACACTGATGGAGGGCAAAGGCCTGTTCATCGCTTTTCTGCGCATATGCTAAACGGGACATGATATCTTCCCCGTACGCAATCTGCGGATTAGGGACGCCCCGTGCGGTGAGGGTTCGGCCAGTTTCTAGATCTACCAGAAAGGAGGCGATCTTGGTGCTGCCAATATCAACAGCCAGACCGATGTGTTTTTCCGGCGTCCGCGCTGAGGTGTGGATGATGGAATTGTCGCGTACCCACAGATTTACCTGCCAATTATTTTCGCGCAGGATGTGCGGCAGGCACCGTACAACGTCCAAATTGGCAGTGGAAATTGTGGTGGGCAACGTTTGCAATACGCGCGCAAGATCGGATTGGAGGTCGCGCAGATTGGCTTCATGGCAGGCGACTGGAATGATCCGCACAGCTGACTGCAAGGGAACTATGCTGTGATCCCCTTCCACCTGAAGAACCTGCCCGTTGATGATCGATCGGATGGGAATGAATATTTTTATACTGGTGGAAACAACCATCTTGCACGCTAGGCGGAAACCCTGTTCTAATTCGGATTGTGGCAAGTGGCGGCGGTCGTAAGTATTTGGCGGGGGAGGGTTGGAACTGAGTATTTGCACGACACATTTTCCGCAGGCACCCTCTCCGCCGCAATCTGCCCGCACACTGACACCAGCCTGGCGGAGGGCATCCAGCAGATTTATGGGATGGCCAAATTGCAACCTTAAGCCCGCAGGTTGAATTTCGATGGCAAATGGCATGTGTACTCCTGGTTAAATGTTCCGCTTGTATTATAGCGAAAGGTATAAAAAAAAATCCACATCGGATGATGCGGATCCACAAAAATGGCGCGAATTGTGAGGTTAGATGACAATATCTGCGACCGATTTGACAACCTTACCGGGCCGGTAGGGATAATCCGATATCTGCGCTTTTGAGGTTACGCCGCTCAGTACGAGGATTGTGTTCATGCCGTTTTGCAGCCCAGCGACCATGTCGGTATCCATGCGATCACCTATCATGGTAGTGTTTTCCGAGTGTACGCCCAGGTAATTCAACGCGGAGCGGATCATGAAGGGATTGGGTTTTCCGCAGTAGAACGGGGAAAGGCCACTGGCTTTTTCGATCAATGCTGCCATCGCACCGCAAGCTGGCACGACACCGCTCTCAGAGGGGCCGACCGGATCTGGATTGGTGGCGATGAATTTTGCTCCATCGAGAATGAGGCGGACGGCCTTGGTGACCTGGCGGAAGTTGTAGTCATAGGTCTCGCCCAATACGACATAATCCGGTTTTTCATCGGTCATGATGAAACCAGCCTGGTGAACCGCGACGTTCAATCCACTCTCACCGATGACATAAGCGTTGCCGTTTTCCATCTGCGAGCGCATAAAATAGGCGGTTGCCAGAGCGGATGTGAATATCTGTTTCTCATTAATATCAAGTCCGATGGTTTTTAGGCGGTGCGAGAGGTCAACCTGGGTGTAGGTAGAGTTATTGGTGAGGACAAGAAATTTGATATCCTTGCTTTTCAATTTCTGAATGAACTCATCGGCGCCCGGGATCAATTTTTTGCCACTGATAAGGACGCCGTCCATATCAATTAGATAATTCTGTTTTTCCATATTACTGTATATTTCCTTTGTTAAACCTTATGATTCTTATTATATAGTCAATTTGTTTTCATAAAAAAATGAATCCATTTTTGTCTGCTGGATCCCTTTGATCGTTTTCACTGGTGTTTAGCTAAGCAATTTTCGAACGTTTTCCAATTCTCCATCGCTACCGAGGTATTCATTCTTGGCGGCGATAAAATTGGCGTATTCCTGCATGAAAACCTCACCAGGTTTTCGAAGGTCGAATACTTCCGGATGTTCGAGGAAGTATTCTCGGTGGACACGCGTCCAAACCAAACGGCCATCGGTGTCGATGTTGATTTTGGTGACGCCCAATTTGGCGGCCTGCTTGAATTGGCCGGCATCCACGCCTTTGGCGCCTTCCAGTTTTCCGCCAGCGGCATTGATGCGCCTGACTTCTTCCTGGGGAACTGAGCTTGATCCGTGCATGACGAGCGGGAAGTCCGGCAGGTTTTTCTGAATCTGCTCGAGAACGTCGAAGTGCAACGATTGTGAGCCGCTAAATTTGAAAGCACCGTGGCTGGTGCCGATGGCGACTGCCAAGGAGTCACAGCCGGAGCGATCCACAAATTCTTTGGCCTGATCCGGATTGGTGAGTTTGGCGTCGGCTTCGGCGACTTTGACGTGTTCTTCGACACCACCCAATTGACCCAATTCAGCTTCCACGACGATGCCTTTGGCATGCGCCGCGTCGACGACACGTTTGGTGATGGCAATGTTTTCATCGAAAGGTGCGTGGCTGGCATCGATCATGACAGAACTGTAGAAACCGCTTTCGATGCAGTCATAGCAGGTTTCTTCGTCTCCATGGTCGAGGTGTACCGCAAAGATCGCTTCCGGGAAGATTTCGTCCGCGCCGCGGATGAGCCCTTCCAGCATGACCTTGTCGGTATAGGAGCGTGCGCCTTTACTGATTTGAATAATGAACGGTGATCCGCTCTGTAAATTCCCGCGGAACAAACCCATAGTCTGCTCGAGGTTGTTGATGTTATAAGCGCCGATGGCGTATTTTCCGTAGGCTGCTTCAAATAATTTTTTGGTTGTGACAATCATGGTGTTTTCCTCCTAATAATTAATTTCAAACAATCTATTATAAACCGATTTCAACCAACCAGCGCATTAATAAAGAATTAATAGAGCCTGTTTCTCGGGAAAAACGCTGACTACTTTCTGATAATTTTTTCCGATTTTTTCATGCGTTTCTGGCGGTCCTGACGATCCAATTTAACTGCCTGGGTGATTGTTGTTTGGAAAAAGAAGAAAAACAAGAGTACGATAACAGCGATGATGATAATGTTGTACAGAGATGCAGAAAACCATGGAAGATGAATAACAGGGTTGCCGATGAAATAGATGATGGCATTGGCGATGACCGCAATCATGCGCGCTTCTGTAGGCCCCAAACGGCTGTAGGAGATTTTAAATTCTCCGATGACCGAAGTTGTGATGTAGACCAAATTGGCCATACATAAATAACCGGTAAGCGCCAGCAGCGCTAATTCAAGGTGGACATATGGGGAGAGGCCGATACCGATAAAAATACACACCTCGCTGATGGTGTCGACGGTATGGTCGATGAAGAAACCGTATTTTGGGCGCTCAATATTAAGGTGGCGGGCCAGGTTGCCATCCAGGCTATCCCCGAACCAGTTCAAGATGAAGCCCAGGCTAGCCAGCCATAAAAAATTCTTGTTGAAATTCGTAAGGTAGTAGCTTGTTCCGATCAGAACGGCAGACAAAAAGCCGAAGGCGGTCAGCATGTCGGGAGTGACCCATCGGGGTAAGCGCTTTACAAGCCAATCTATGGCAGGCCGCTCGAAGGGGCCCAATAAAATATCGTTGACGCGATGGTGCTGTTTAATTTCTTCAATGGTGCGGTTATCTTCATCTTGCTTTTTATTTTCCATGGTTTTATTGTACCTTTGTATAGCTGCGTTGTGTTTTTTTATCTACGGTATTTCTTCTAGAATGGACGGCCAGACTGGATAGAACATGGCCCATTGGGTGGGATGGGCGCGAATGATGTCTTCCGCGCTGGAAAGCAATTTTTCGGCGTTGGTTTCAATCTCAACCACCGGGTCCGGGAAGGGCTGCATGGTTACCGGCTCAGAACAGATAACCTGGTAGTTTCTCTGCGGCAACCCCACGCAGGCGACGACCATGACCGCGCTGTGGGTTTGAAGCGCCAGGCGGACGTAACTGACAGGAAGCGCGGCAGGGATGCCGAAGAATTTTGGATGGTAATTAGATTTCTGCAGCGGGCGATCAAGGCCAGTGACAATCATTCCGCCCTTTTTCAGGCGGGCTTTGGCACTACGCAGGGTTTCGGTTGATATTGGAGTGATATCAATACCGATGTCCTTGCGCAGTTTATTCTGCCAGCGGTAACCACCGTGGGGCTGGGGGTAGGAAAGAACCTGAACCTGGTAGCCGTGTAGCGCCATCGCACGGCCGGCAAAATCAAAATTGCTGAGGTGGGGGACAACCAAGATGGTGCCTTCATCCGCATGCTTTCTTTCGTCAAGGATTTCGATGAGGCGTTTGGTGAGGGCAACCCGCTCGATGATGTTTTTGTAATTGTGCATGTTATGATAGAAATCATACAACCAGTGGGATGCATCTATGAGCGTCTGCCGCATCCGCTGATCCAATTCGCTGGATGTTAGCGTTTTTCCGGAGATCACCCACTGATTGGCACGCGCAGCGCGCATCATATCGGAATCCTTGTTCTTATTCAAACGCAAGGCAATTTTTTCAGCTAAGGGGTAACCAATAGCGGGGGGAATGATTTTTCCTATCGTAATGATGGCCCCCACGCCGAACGGACCATTGATTAATGATTGAATAGACATAGATGTTAATGTTAACACGCAAACATGTAAACGATACGGCAATAACGGGTATTAATCCTCTAGCTGAAGAAACATATTATCTTGCTGCAAATCTTCCTGGTGAAAGAATAAATCGGAGAGCGTAGGTATGATTGGTTAGAAATTGATGGTAGATGAAAGGTAAACGAAACGTATATGACAAATATCGAAAAACACATTGACAAAAATCATATATTTATGATATAAACATGCTTGTATGATAAACAATCAATTGTCCGCTAAACACGCTAAACGAAATAAAAAACCGACCCCATCTGGGAGGAGCGGCGTTTTGCGTTAGGAATGATTGGTTAGCAAAACCCGAGAGATTGAAAACCTTCCAGAAACGGAAGGTTTTTTTATTTCTCAGGAAAACCAGCATGGAGGTGGTTCTTATGCAGCGATGAATAAAACGAGAACAATCTTAGCGAAAGAAAGAAAATAAATGATAAAAAATGCCAAAGGAGCAGAAATGAGAAACATGAAGAAATTAGGAATTGCAATTGCCATTATTGGTGTACTGGTTGTAAGCGCGTGCGCCGCACCCGCAGCAGAAGCAGAGCCAGCTGCCGAAGAAGCAGCGGTTGAAGAAGCAGCTTCTGAAGAAGAAGCAATGGAAGAATCGACGATGGATGTGGAAGTTGAATATGTAGATGGTATCCCTGTTTTTGGCTGCCTCGGATCCGCGGAAGATGCACTTGTTGACCTGGAGTGCCAGGAAGTCACTGTTGCTGTTGAGAACGCTTATCTGCCGTTCAACTACATTGAAACAGAAACAGGCCTGGCCGGCGGATGGGATTATGAAGTGGTCCCCGCGATCTGTGAGATGCTGCACTGCACGCCTGTTTTTGTGGAGACTGTGTGGGAAACCATGGTTCAGCAGGTGCAACAAGGCCAATTTGATGTAGCCGGCGACGGCATTACGATCAATGATGAACGCGATGAAAACGGCGATTTTTCGGTTGGTTATGTGAACACAGTAATGCGCCTGCTGGTCAACAAAGGCGAAGACCGCTTTACTTCGATTGAGGATTTTGTGGGCAACCCTGATCTCTTGATGGGTACGCAGATCAACACGACTAATTATGAAACGGCGGTTGAATACCTGCCCGAAGAACAGGTGCAGGCATACGACACCTTCCCATTCGCAAATGCCGCGTTGATGGCCGGCGATATTGATGCGGTAATCATGGATGAGGTGATTGGGCTGGGTTACCAGGGTGAAAACGCTGATAAATTGGAATTGATTGGTGATGCGATCACGAGTGATGAATTGGGTTTCTATTTCCCAGAGGGAAGTGAACTGGTGGACCCGTTCAACCTCGCACTGGAAACCATGAAGGCCAGCGGATTCCTGGATGAAATGAATTTGAAGTACATGGGCCCGACATTTGCTCTGACCTATGATGATGTCCAATAAATAAAAAGACAAACGAATGCTGGCCGGGGAAAACCTGGCCAGCAAACATTCCTCTTTAAATAATATTTTCAAAAAAAGAAAGAACCTGATGGAAAAATCTGAGCGAAGCAGCATAACAATAGAAACGAACGAATTTCCGTGGTGGTTGGTGGTGATTGGCCTGATCATCGCGGTTATTTTTATTCTGGTGGTAAACGCACCCACATTCAATGATGCGTTTACGACCATGACAATCGGCATTGCCACAACTATCACCATCACCCTGATCGCGTACGCGATCTCTTTAATTATTGGGCTGATCGTTGGTCTGGGGAGGGTTTCTTCCAACAAAATCGCAAAAAATGTAGCAACCTTTTATATTGAAATTGTCAGGGGGATACCGATGCTTGTTCTTATATTTTTTATTGCATTAGTAGTTATTCCCGGGGGGGTAGACTTAATTGCCTCAATCGGGACCTGGCTGATTTCAAAGGGGTTGTCAGGAATTGGGACACCTCTGGCGGAGATCAATATCCGGATGGTTTCGATGAGCTTTCGCGCGATCATCGCGCTCTCGTTAACGTATGGCGCTTTTTCCGCGGAGATCTACCGGGCTGGCATCCAATCTGTCCATCCAGGCCAGATTGAGGCAGCACGATCACAGGGGATGAGCTATGGCCAGACTATGCGCCATGTCATTCTGCCGCAGGCGATCCGTAATGTGCTGCCTGCGATCGGCAATGATTTTATCGCGATGCTGAAAGATTCATCGCTGGTATCCGTGTTAGCGGTGCGGGATGTCACACACCTGGCGCGATTATACGCAGGAGGATCCTTCCGTTTCACCGAAGCGTATTCTGTTTTGGCCGTTTTATATTTGACCATGACGATTTTACTGTCACTGGTCGTTAAATTAATTGAAAGGCGGATTTCGACCAATGGAAAATAATCAAGATTTGTTGATCCAAGTAAAGAATGTTGATAAGTGGTTTGGTGACCTGCGGGCACTGGATAATGTGACACTGGAGATTCCTTCCGGGCAGGTTACTGTGATCATCGGACCGAGCGGGTCCGGAAAATCAACCCTGCTACGCTGTATTAATTATTTAGAAACGCCTTCGGGTGGGGAGATCTGGTTTGACGGCTATAAAATGAACGGAAACCAGAAAGAGCTTAACCGCCAGCGAACGAAGATCGGGATGGTTTTTCAGAGTTTCAATTTGTATTCTCACCTGAGCATTCTGGACAATATCACATTGGCATTGCGCGTGGTCAAGAAAATGGATAAAAAAGACGCGGAAATTGCCGCGATGAAGCAGCTGGAAAAAGTTGGCATTGCTGATAAGGCTCACAATATGCCGGCCAATATTTCCGGCGGGCAGCAGCAACGCGCGGCGATTGCGCGCGCACTGGCGATGCAGCCTAAACTGATGTTGTTTGATGAACCAACCAGCGCGTTGGACCCCGAAATGATAAAAGAGGTGCTGGATGTGATGATGATGCTTGCCAAAGAAGGCATTACGATGGTGATTGTGACGCATGAGATGGGGTTCGCGCGCGCCGCAGCGGATGAGGTGATTTTCATGGACTACGGGCGAATTGTGGAACGAAACACGCCCAATGGGCTGTTCACGCAACCGAAAAGTGACCGAACCAAGCTATTCCTATCCCAAATATTACACAAATAAGCAATTGATTTTTTCAAAAGCCAAAGGACATGCGCCCAGCGCATCGTCCATTGGGCTACAGGTTGGGGACCACACCGGCCTATTGTGGAAAACGGTTTATCCCAAGCGGCTTTCTATTTGAAAATGGAAACTACTGTCTCACATAAGATATTTTCTGCGAGGCTGTCATTCACCAGTGAATATGTCACCCCAATCCACCAATGAAAATGTCACCCTGAATCAAGCATTTCCTTATTAGGAATGAGTGTACCATTCAACCGAAACCCATAATTCTGCTTCCATGGATGATCTTTTGTTGGTGAATACCTGCTGATAGACTTTTGTTCTTTGACACCCACATGAATTTTCTTCTTTGTTTGAACCTCTCTTTTAGAATAATCACATGCGGGGGTGAACTTGCCAATTTTGAGCGGCACACCCGATATATGTTCAAAATGAGCGATCTGGACATCTTTATGGTGCACAGTCAATCTACCATCCAGATGTTGATGCAATGCCACTTTTGCTTTGGCAAAAGAACATCGATCCCTACCAGGCGGAAGCTGCAGGGAATGATTGTCAAAAGATATGGTGTTATCGTTCTTTACGGTGCGAGTGTATTTGAACGCAAATAGATGGTAAGGATTGCGCGGCTCGCCCCACAGCACAAAAGCGGATTCATTCTGCTCCGCTTTCACCACGAATCGTTGATTGTACTTCTGCAGAAATCTTTTCAGCACCCCATTGGTTTTTTCCAGACTGGCGGCACCGGCTTCGCGTAAAGCCTTGACCAAGCGGTCCTGCAGGGTTCCAAATAACCGCTCTATGCGCCCTTTGGCCTGCGGGGAGTGGGCAATAGATCAGTTCAATGCCCAATTCTTCTAAAACACGCTCAAACTGGCTTTTTGGCTCTTTTCCCGCCAGTTGCTCTGCCAGACTGGCTTTCTTGCGGCTCGAGAGGCGTTTATCCATATATGCACTTTGCGGAATACCTTCCCTCAAACATACCTCCTGAAGCACTTCCAAATATCCGGCCGCATCTTCTTGTTCTCTAAATGTGGCATACACTTCATTGGTCGCATCATCGATATAGGCGATCAGCGTCAGTTTCGGCCCCCGCCCTTCCAGCCAATCATGGATGCTGCCATCAGCC
>Ga0180431_10002083_pt1 | contig 27148 bp, 32 predicted proteins | sample SS_ome_11_FD_132459 | JGI IMG/M metagenome (GOLD analysis project Ga0180431, IMG submission 132459) | Hypersaline lake sediment archaeal communities from the Salton Sea, California, USA - SS_1_MS_1 metaG | ecosystem: Environmental > Aquatic > Non-marine Saline and Alkaline > Hypersaline >... | reverse complement strand
CTCAGTTGAACCCTCAGTTGAACCCTCAGTTGAACCCTCAGTTGAACCCTCAGTTGAACCCTCAGTTGAACCCTCAGTTGAACCCTCAGTTGAACCCTCAGTTGAACCCTCAGTTGAACCTTCAGTTGAATCCTCACAACTAAACATCATAAAGAATGAATTAGCAGAGATTTTGAGAAATATGGATCCTCCAATGGGATGGACAAAAGAAAGGCTTGATCAGATCCGAGGGAAGTTTGAGACCCCAGATAATGTCTCTGTAGAAGAGATTAAACCGTTGCTGAGGTTCGTGGATATGGCAGGTCTAGATCCAGGGTGGAAAAGTTTATTTACAGCATCATTTAGTGATGGTAGACTCATTAGGTGTGGTAAAAAGCACTATAAACATCTAACCGGTCAAAGAAAACACACAAAGAAACTCAATGCTCGGAAAGATCGCGTTGGAATAGCTAACAAGCTCCATGGTGTAAGCTTCGTATTACCAGCGAGTGTGAATAGCTATTTAGCCAATCTGAAGAAAGCTTGGGTACTTAAACCAGAGATGGATAGTGAGTACAGGAAGATGTACTATCGCAAATTACGATTCACAGCAAATATAAAGAAACAGAAAGCGTTTCGAACGATTGCAGAAATGTTCAAATCCCCAAGAAAGGGTTTTAAAACATATATTGGTTATGGGTCAGGAGCAAGATCAAGCAATAGTCCGATTCGTGGGGGTAGAATGCCTGTGAAAGGATTCCACAACTATTTGAAAACCCAATTTTATAAGCACGTCAGGGTGATTGATGTAGATGAATTCCGAACAACCGTGATGTGTAGCTGTTGTGGCTTGAAAACGAAGGATGCATTTGAATGGATAGAAAGAGGTGAGGGAGAAAATAGAGAACGTATCAAATCAAGGATCTATGGTCTACGCAGGTGCATGAACAGCTGCAGTACAACCTGGGATCGCGATGAGAACGGATCTTTAAATATCCTTCGCCTCCTAAAACATTTGCTTCTGGGCTTGGATAGGCCATCATATCTTTCAAGGCCTCCGAAACCTAAGAAGGCAATGAAGAAATCAAGAAAGAAACAAAAAAAGCTAGGTAGTGGCACAGGAACCCAGGATCAAGAGGGAATAGCTGACCATACCTTAACAAGGGTTGGTACGAGATTGTCCGCCACTCCTTGTATTACAGGGATCAGAATGTTGTGACCACAACAACAATCAAGACCGCGATCCAATATCGGGGTTGTTATGGTGGACAATCGGTACATTTTTATTTGTACCCGCCACAACAACCAGCAATGACATTGAGACATTGTAATTTTGAGGCTAATGTATAGGTAGATGTAAATGTGTTTTACGTCTATCAGTGTTTTTGGAGAGATGGGAGATTCAAAGACGATATTAGCAGCAAAAATGAAATGTCCCAATGTCATTGCAACCGACTGTAAAATATTGTGTCAAGGAGAATGGAGAATAATGTGTTGTGTCCTGATTATGATCCCAATAAGGGGAGCACCAACAGAGCTGGTGTCCAGCTAAATGCCAAGATGGAGAGATTGGAGAGGAGGTTGTGCACTATAGAGAGCATGTTATGGGATAATCGTGATAAATACACAAAAAGTCTTGACATAGTTGCAAATAGGGAGATTGAAATCAATGATGCGATAGTGGAAACTCGCAAGATCCTGGCCGAAAATCGCAAGCTTTATTCAGAGGCGTTCAGCGCACTGTTCAAGAAGGAGGAGGCATTGGAGGCCATGTTAACTGAGACGAAATTACAACTAGCAGCGACGCAGACGGTCCTAGCAGAGAATCGCAAGATATATACTGATGCACTTACTGAGTTGCGAGATGCAGAGGTTGCGAATGGCAAATCCTTAAAAAATATTCAGGAAAATACACCATTATTTTTGGGTCCAGCCTCGGTATTGAACCCCTTATTGAATCACATCAATCGTCGACATGATTGTGGTGACTGAGCAACATAGTTCAATGTGGTTCAACGTAGTTGTAGTTCAACGTAGTTCAACGTACGTAGTTCAACGTGGTTCAACGTAGTTCAACGTACGTAGTTCAACGTGGTTCAACGTTGTTCAACAGTCATTTTCATCCACATTGCCTGCGGCGATTTCGAACTCATATTCCTGCTTGATGCGGCTTTCCTGTCCTCCATTGAGTATCATAGCAGATGGATCATCATATATGATACTCTCACCATCATCATCGTCTCCAACTTCTGAAATGCCAATCTCAGTCTCAGTGTTTAAATCTTCATCTGTGATACATATCCCACTGGATACAAATGTGGAGCATGTCTCACCAGGACCAGGAGCACCATAATCAGACCGAACTTCAGTACCAAACTGCGTCTCAGGTTGCATATTGGCAAGTGCATGTGCACGTTGTTGGTTGTTGCTAGGAACCGTGTCATATAGGGCCTGTGTTCTCAGCTCAGCGTAGGACGGGACGTTCGCTGCTGTGTATGGGGTGAGTGGCTCATTGATGATGCGAGGAGGCTGTTCTATGTCGCCTTGTTGCTCCTTGGCGAATCGGTTTGCCAGTTGCAGTTCAGCGATCTTCTTTTCACGTTCAGCTTGTTCGATTACTTTTTCGCGAGACAGCTTATCCATAGTTAGATCAAGATATTGTCTGATTTTCCAGAGAGTTTTATTCTCCAAATCGTTCAGATCGAAATATGTGCCACTGGTATTTGTGGTATATTTTGATCCATCCCTGATGAGAATTTTGAAGACCTCGATATGTTCCTCTTGTCTCAGGTTGTTGTTGATCTTTGTTTGCAGGTCATATTTCTCCTTACCTGGCATGGTCTTACTATTGGCAATATTCTCTGCAATATCGCTCGCAGCATCATATACAGCAATGCTTGACATTTGTCGCTATTTGAATTTACATATTGGGATAGCCCTAAGCCGATGCAGTCTATTGATTCTATGTTGTGAGGGACTCGAAAATTGAGAACGAAATAAATACACATGACTGTGCGCATACACATATACAGACACCTACAAATGGACAAAGATAAGAGCACAGGGCTCCAAGATCTGATTGATGGTGGCGCGCCACCAAAAATTCACAGGGATTATCATATCCTCGAAAAAGATGGCGAACTGTACGCAGCTACATTGAACCAGACTGACCTTGTAACAAACAGCAACAAATTCCATGTGATGCAGCTGCTTCAAAATAACAAAACAAATAGTTATGCTCTGTTTTCTCGTGGTGGTCGAGTTGGCTATTCTGGACAATGGAATTGTGAGTTGTACCTTGATCTGGCCCCAGCCCTCGCTGATTGGGATTCCAAATTCCATGAGAAGACTGGGTACAGTTGGAACAACAAGGACAATGTGACCCCTCAGCCAGGTAAATATGATTATATTGCCATGAAATATGAGGATGAGCTCAGACAGAAAGAGGGTGCTGATGGATCCAAGGTACTGGAGAGAGTCGCGCCCAAGCTTGTTCCAAAGAAAAAGGTGATGGACAAGCAGGTTGAAGCATTGATGGGATTGATTTGGGATCCAGAAGTCTTTAAACGCGCTATGGAACAGGTTCGCATTGATTCCAAGAGGATGCCTCTCGGTAAGATTAGCAAGCGACAACTGGACAAGGCATATGGTATTCTTGACCAGTTGAGCAAGGTTCTTGATGGGAAGGACCCCGTGAATGGGAAGGATGTGGGTTTGAGCACAGAGGACAAGGAGAAGATGACACTACGCCTGAGTTCAGCTTTTTACACTATTATTCCTTATGCATGTGGAATGTCGACACCACCTGTTATCCACACGGAGGATGATGTATCAGAGAAGATCGAGCAACTGAAGGTCCTCGATGAACTGATCGTCGCCCAGGAGAAGATGAAATCAGGTCATTCACTGGATCTTTCAGAGAAATACCTATCACTAAACTGTGGTCTGAAGACCTGTGTTGAACCTGGTGTTCCGCAGATGATTAGTGAATATATCGCCAATACATCTGGTGCGACTCACAATTTTCGTCTCAAACTTCAACAGGTATTTGAAGTCAACCGCAAGGGCGAGTCAGCCCGATTCGATCCCTTCCTGAAAATGAAAAACCGTCAATTGCTCTGGCATGGGTCTCGACTGGCTAATTACGTCGGTATTCTTTCACAGGGTCTACGCATTAATCCGAGCAACGTGGTCAAGACTGGTAGTATGTTTGGGAATGGTGTATATTTCGCCAATGCTTGCACAAAGTCTGCTCAGTATATGGCGTGCAATCGCGGAAATAAGGGGTTGATCATGCTATGCGAAGTTGCACTGGGAGAAACATATGAGCTGCTTAGCTCAAAATATGTCACAACTCTTCCATCTGGAAAGAGCTCAACACATGGCGTTGGCAAGAGTACGCCTGATCCAGCTGGATCTCGCACGTTGAGCGATGGGACTATCGTCCCAATGGGGAAGTTGGTTTCCAGACAGAATTTCAGTGGCACATTGCGCTATGATGAGTTCATCGTCTACAATTCTGATCAGATTCGCATCAAATACCTGCTCCTTGTGGAGGTCCACTGATCAGTCTGAACAAAGTAAAGTAAACTAAATTCTGCACTTTGCTTTGTTCTGTATCATAGCAATGGCGCGATCTTGCGCCTTTCTGAATTCGTGATATGAACCTGTAACTGAGCTTCAGGAAAAACCTCATTGTTGCCCACACATTCAGATTTGATGCCTTCTTGTAGTATCCCCTTGAACCCCACTATTTTGAAAGTTCCTTTCGGACCCTTGCAACGACACTTTGCGGAAAAACCTTGTGGGTAAAAAGAAGGCTTTGAAAATTGTGTCACATAACCTCTACCAGCAATGAATTGGAGGTCCATTGACATCACGGTCCCATGGGCAAGCTGTTTTTCCCATTTTGACCAACATGATTTGCATGCATCCAGCGTGATGATCAGCTTGTGGTGAAAACGTTGCCCCATTTTGTCTGTGTGGAGTTGGGTGAAAGAGAACCAAAGAGAAGATTCAATTTTCCAGGATGATAGAGCTATGACATTTCACTCATGAGCTCTTCTTCATTATAGTCATAGAAGTTGCGGCTCTTTTCTGGAGTATCCATTGACAGGAGATCCTCGGCATACGAATCTGGGGACTGGAATGTGGTCTCACGCCCCCCGTCGACCTCCTTGGCATCTGTTGGATATGTCTTCTCAACATTCCTGGCATTCTCTCCCTCAGCGAGTCGTGCTTTTTCAACCTCTTCCTCTGCGAGTTGTCGTGCTTTTTCAACCTCTGCTTCAACAGCGAGTCGTGCTTTTTCAGCTTCTCTGGCTGCCTCTTCCTCAGCAGCGAGTCGTGCTTTTTCAGCTTCTCTGACTGCCTCTTCCTCAGCAGCGAGTCGTGCCTTTTCAGCTTCTCTGGCAGCCTCTGCTTCAGCAGCGAGTCGTGCCTTTTCAGCTTCTCTGACTGCATCTGCTTCAGCAGCGAGTCGTGCCTTTTCAGCTTCTCTGGCTGCATCTGCTTCAGCAGCGAGTCGTGCCTTTTCAGCTTCTCTGGCTGCATCTGCTTCAGCAGCGAGTCGTGCCTTTTCAGCTTCTCTGGCTGCCTCTTCAGCCGCCCATGGGTCAGCAATGGATGGTTCGTGAAAGGTATCAATCAGCTGTGGCTGTTTCACATGCACCTTGACAATCTCATCTTGCGACTCTCCTTTGCCGAAATATTCGGAATCAGCCACTACAAGGTCGATGGATTCAGTGGCAGGTTCACTGATTTCACAATCGCTAAAAGGGACATTGTCCAGCGTTTGCACCATGCTCTGGTTATCAGAATCGTCCACTGGTTCGAGTACAGGGCCATTCTCACTACTCTTTGCATCATCCTGTGGGAAAGATCCATACAGGGTTTCCAGCAACAGATTGAAAAACTTGCTTGATGCTTCTTTATCATTCAGAACATGGTTCTCCAGATACCTCTCAATGGCAGCATCGGCTTGCGACTGTGTGTTCAGAGTTCCTGGAGAGCCATAATAGTTCCAATAGTTCTGGGCATCAGTACCAACTTGGGTAAGAGCAGGCAGGCAATAGGTTCCCTTACATTTGGCCAGATCCTCAAATGGTAGTTGTGGATCAAAATCAGGGGCAATCCTCAATAACACCGCTCCAAAGACAGCATCGCGAAATCGCTCGACTGAGACCTTGCTAGAGTTGGCTCCCATATTTTATTATATCTGTAGAGGATTGTCTTTAAGCTCTGACGCGCTATTCATTGCAACATTTACTTTTTCGCAAGTTTGTTCAATTCCTTCAGCAATTCTTTCATCTTGCCATTGTTGCAATACCAGCTTCGAAAAACATCCTCAACAGACTTGATCTTTCCAGATCTGTACTGAAAATGCACATTTGAGAAGATCAAGTCTGTTGAGTCGCGCTCCTTCTTGAGTATGGTTGCAAATTCCTTGGAATCGCTACTATCCTTCACCATACTCAATAGCCTCTCATGGTTGTCATGCCATGTTTTGAGAAGACTGGTAAATCTCTGCTCGGTGTTCTTGATCATCTGCACAAGGTCTGGTCGCCCAGCCATCATCTCCTCTTGCTCATTCATCAATACAACCTTTAGACATAGCAAATCTGGAGCCAGATTGTTATCCTTTGAGTGATGGAGGAGCAGATAGCTAGGACTCTTGACTTTGACACGGTTGAAACCAGCATCGCGCACGATGACACCCTCCATCTCATGCCCCTTGAAAGTATCAACTAGAGCTTTCACGGCATCTTCTAATCCTTCCTGGCAATTGAGGTCGAACTTGTCGGGCTTCGGGATGCCAATGTCGATCTCAACCTCCTTAAGTGTGTTCATGCACCGCGTCCCAAGGTGGTATATAGCTGTTTCCTCATAGTGAACAACAATGAAATTGTCAGGACTGACCAACTCGAACAAATAGACCTTTGATGGATCTAGTTTGTCCAAACTGAAACCATGCTTTGCATGCGCATTTTTGAGTGCGCTGTCCCATAGACCCTTGAACTCTCCGGATGCAGTGGCAAGCCCCCGAGTAGCCACTCGCCACTCATCGCCGTAATGATACACCTTGATCAGACTTCCATCGTGTTTCACTTCCACCACAGCAGTCTTATGGTCTATTTCATCCGCCTGCCGCTGACCATGGTTGTAGAATCTGAGGAAAGGAAGACAGACGAGCTTAGGTTCCTTGGGATCGGTGACATCAATGATTGTCCCTCGTGCCTGTCGGATGATAGGATCGTTGCCTGAATCCTTGGTCTTGATTTGATGATAGTTGATCGTGATCAGGACTTTTCCTGGAATAGTCTCAGTGTCAGATCGAACCAGAAAATGGTATGGTTCATATTGCAGTGACTCATGTCCATGATCACGAATGTGGCGGACGATTTCCAGATTGTCTGCCATATTTGCTTGCATAAAAACTCCCGTGGTGAAGGCCTTCAATTTCTCATGTGTCGAGGTGCCCATAATTATGAGTGAAAAATGAAGTCGGTTCAGAGAGTCCCGATTACAAACTACTACTTTACCACTCAACATGAACACATTCACAATTTCCACCCCGCCCCAATGTGATTGCATCCACAAGAGGCTTGGCGAATTTACCAGTGCCTGCGCTGAACACGCAGGCGATGTCCGAACCATTGTCTGCGCGCAACCGTACCGCTATCTCTGCACGCCCGATGCCACTACGTACACCGTGCATGTGGTCGCATTCCCTTTCACCCTTGCTAGCCAAGGCTCCCGGGACGCCTACATGAAACTCATCGAATTCTTGACTCGAGACCACGAGCGCATTCTCTGGAACGGACAAACTCGCGGAAGGTGTGCACGCGATGCAATGAGGAAGTGGACTCTTCTAACTCCGATCTCATCGGAGGAAACTCTTTCGCGGTGTAAAAACTCCGATCAGATCGGAGGACTCCGGCTCGAAGAGCCGTTAACTCTGATCTCATCAGAGGAACTCCGGCCAATGGGCCGTTGACTCCGATGAGATCGGAGGAACTTCAGAGCAATTGACTGCTCAAAGTTCACTTTGGGTGCACAAATATGTGGTGTTTACAGAATCGCTTTGAGCGTCTTTGTGCCATCCACAGTAGAGGCATCCTCAAGTGTCAATGATTGATCCTTCCCAAAAAAGTAGTCAAGGTCTTTGTCATTCACTGCCTGTGAAGGATAGTCACGACATTTCTCGTCAGGCAGATACTCCTTGCACCATCGGATTGCTGTTTGAATCTGTTCAGCGAGGCGATCTGTGATGATCTTGGCCTTGCGATCTCGTGGGATGTTAGGATTTCTCAGCTCTTTCATCTTGCTCATGCCCTCCTGGATCGCCTCCATCTGGCGGGTGACGAAGATCTGGTTCTTTTCGTGAAGGAGATTGGTAATATCCGGGTCCAGAGCGATGTTGACAAGGCTGGTAATAAATAACTGGCGGTCCTTGAATGGACTGGTTGGCTCTAGTCCTGTCTTTTCCAAGGACTCTGCCTCGAGAGTACGCCATGTTTCGAGTGATTCCAGATGATCTTGGAGTGGAAAGTTTCCAATGCCTCGGAAATGCTTGCAGACAACATAACGTTCGGAATTGGCTGGACGACTTGTCTTAGGCTTGGTAATAAACACCTCAGACCATAGTTGGGCCATCAGTTGAATCAGCTGGTTGGTAACATCAGTAAATGCATCATAGATCTTGAGGACGAAGTGACCACCTTTCTCCTGGCATCCAATCGCGGTCAGGATCTCGCCATAAAAGAGCATATAATTCATCATTTCCTGGTAGTTGTAGTTGTCGCTGGTTGCGACGTCGATGCCACCATCAGCAGTGATGATGTTCGCCTTTCGCTTCAGATTCACACCAGTCTCTTCGGGGCTCTCATCATCTCCGAGATCGTCCTGAGTGTATTTGCTGATCAGGTCTCTGATAAAGTCTGGATCAGTTAGATCACCCAGAACAAGATCAAGCTGATCTGCTTTGCTGGCCAAGAAGCTCGTGGCGGCTTTGTTATTGCATGTCCAGTCCTTGCGGACACCCGTCTTCGGGTTCTTAGGAGCAGTAACTGCCCGGTAGAAGTCTTCAGATGTACGTACATTCATGTTGTCTCGGTTATCCATCAAGGCTTGAACAAATCCACCGGGGGCTTCTGCAAGGAGCAGACCCTCAAGTGGGGCCCCGCTATCCCCAATCTCTTTGAGAATATCGAAATCATGGAGGATCTCAGTCAACTTGAAGTAGGCACGACTGCATGGCACTGGATCAAGCTGGAAGATCTTGTTCGAATTGAAGTATCGGTTGTTGCCAACAATCTCGTAGTCGTTCAACAGCTGTTTGATGAACTTCTCGTAATAAAGGACCTGCCATGGGTCGTTGGGATCAGCAAGTGATTTCTTGGCATCATTGAGGTCGCTTGGATCTCCATACATCTTACGCCACTCATCGCTCGGTAGGCGGTTAAAGGCCTCAACATACTGCGTCTCGCTGTGTGGTGAAAGATTCTTGAAATCCTTTGATGGGTTGCTGAACTGAAATTCACCAAGAGATAGTTGGTAAGTCTTTTCATACTCCTTGCTATACTCCATCAAGCGACCTACGGTGTAGAAATGATCACCACGGGGCTCAAAATGCAAAATCTCAATTGGGAGGCGCATACCAGGCTTGATCTGTTTGAAAAGATCATTGACTTGTTGGAAAGTGCTGTTTTGAGCGACAACGATGCGCAGCGGATGAGCGACCGCCGTGAAACCGAACGGCGTTGCTTTTTGTACCGTGGCATATACACGCGTGTTTACCTGCGGGGTATACAGAGAGAAATGAACCTGAACGCCAAATGTGATATGCCCGGTAAAGTGAGCTCCCTTGTAAAACCCTCTGGTACGTTCTTGCAAGGTCAGACTTCCCTTACGGACAAAACCCTCTACATCACCATCCCTGATGGTGCGTCCCTCATAATTGCGCTTGAGCTTCTGCAATAGAAATTCATCAAGCTTCCCTTTCACTAGTTCGGAGGGGAGCAGGTCCTCCATCGTCTTGTATGTGGTAGGAACATATGTGAGAGAATTAAGGATCACAGCGGAGCGTGGTTCGGATGTGGAATCACCTTTACTCATGATGATATGTTTCTCCTTGTATTCTAAAAAGAAAAAAGAGATGGGATTATTTCACATCACTTTTTTGATGAACTCAAAAACAAAGGTATAATGTAAAAAATGAACAGTAAAATTACCTGATATGGTACCATCATGCCATTACACGATGGATAGCAAGAGCCTGAATCCGAATATTTTCGCACGCCCCTTGGTCTGGGACTGGTCCAAACAGCGCTGGAGAGGATGCTATTTGAGCAGGGCAGGTTCAGGCACATGCAGCTACTTCGATTTGTCTGATCTTCGATCAAGATCAGCGAAGAACTACTACTGTAAAGATGAGTTCACACAGTTACTCCGGGATGCATGCCTTCCTGATGCTGCGGGAACGGGGACAGGAATGGGAGAAACACACTGCAGTAGTCAGTTTCAGAGATTCAAACAAGCTTTTTGTACATCTTCAGTCCCACCAGAACCAGGAGACATCATTCAGATAGGAAAGAGCAAGAACAGAGGAATGTTCATAGTGGGCGATCAGAGGGTGATGCCGATCACACAGGTTCTTGGCGGTAATGGATTTGGAGAGATTCCCTTCCAATTTGCAGGAAGGTTCCCACCAAATTACTGGACGATTCAGGGTCATGCTCTTGTAAATATTATCCCAGTCCTATCTCCAACAAAGACCAACTCAGGTTCATCGGTAAAGATAGGGCAATCATCTGTCCTGATTGGTGGTGACAGTCTGTATGCAGTCTGCGACGGTGTACAGTGGGATCATGTATTCTTCTATGTCGATCAGAACAGTCATGAATTTTTCAGTCTACCCAAGGTGGTGTCAAATCAGTTTCATATGGCTGAGAAACAGATCCTGGACAAGATGAGGCAACCGGCCCCAACCCCGACCAAGGTGAAGGTGAATGTGAAGGTGAATGTGAATGCTGTGGCGGCGACTACATGAACTGATTGAGCAGCAGTGTGAGAGCAGTCTCTGGATTCTTGCCAGAGTTCTGATATGCTTGATAAATGATACTGTTCAACTGCCCATCTGAGAGGGGACATGCAGATGGTCCGCCAATCACTTCGATGAAGTCTTTCTTGATATTCTGGAGGATGATCATCTCATCGCGTGTCAGGTGTACAACCTGTGGCTCTGATCTGCTGTGGGTTTGTTGCTGTTGGGTTGATTCACGCGCTAACAGCTCTGTGGGATCCATTCCCATCCGTTGCAACAGTGCTATCATTAGTTGGGGATTCCTCATCCTCTCGAGCATTTGAGGGACAGACTCGAATATCGCTGCACATCCAGGGTCCTGTTGGAGAATGTCCAGCAACTGATCAACCTGCTCCTGAGTCAGCTCTGCTGTGGTTGGGGCAGAATTGCTGTTTGTTGTGGGTTCAGCCACAGGTTGAACCACAGGTTCAGCAGCTCGTGTCACAATCGGCTTTTTGCGTATCTTTCGAGTGTGCAAAACCATCAAATCTTTCTCCTCATCGAAACCAAGAGATGAGACCTTCTGGGTTTCTTTGAGGATTTTCCCTTTCCAGATCAGGGAGATGCTGTCTCGTACCAGCTCATCATTATAAGTGTCATATAGTTGATCCAGGACAGTGCAAACAGAGTCTGTCTGGTCCACTTCAGTGATATACTCTTTCTTACGGAGAGTCTTGCAGGTGATCTTCATGTGCATATTTTCTTTCAGAACATCTTTTCTGGATACATGCGCAACTCCAACTTCAATCAACCTTTATCTTTAGGTGTGCATCTGGACCAGGATCTGTAAGATAGTATGCTGCGAAAATCCATGGATAGAATGCTTTGACTATGCTGTTCCTCTTGACATAGTCATCAAGTAATTGTTGTTCATGTTCATTCAATTGTTTAGGTGCCTGACCAGCCAATGACTCAGCAAGCAATTCTTCAATATCAGACCCAAGACGTCTTGCACTCTCCTCCAGGAATTTCATCCTTATTAGAAATGCAGCAGATGCATTCGGATTGTGCTGGTAACACTTTTCATAGTTTCGCTCCATTTCTGTAAAAAAAGTGGCTCCAAGTACCATTCTGCTATATTGTATGTAGCAAGTTACTACTACCTAAAAGTGGGGTCTCTCTAGATAGGTTTGACATGAAATATTGAGTGGGTCGGCGATAAAAATCGAAAATTGTTTTTGTCTGTTGAGAGTAGGAAACTATATAGGGCAATTCCATTAGTTTGCATCTGTAGATGAGAATCGAAGAGATCAAATACGATGAAGACAGGCATTTCTACTACTGGGTCAGGGACATTGCGTCCCGTGAGTTTTACCAGCCTATGATTGATAGGTTCATGCTGCACAAGCTGACCGACCACGGTTTTATCTGGGTTGATATTTTCAACCGTCTTGGACAGTGCAATGAGCTACCAAAGGAGTGGGCTCGAAAGCGTCAGGAACTGTTCCAGTTTGTTGGTCATGCGCGCATGCTCAGGATTTTCAACAAGTATGCCATCACCGAAGAGGACAAGCAGGTTGCCAACCGGGCGATGAAGACATTTAAGAGCGAATTCAGCGCCTTGGTCAAACCGGAGGCGAGCTTCTCTGTACGATGCCGTTACACATTGGGATTGTTTTGAACTGGCTGTGTTCCTCCGATCTCATCGGAGTTAACAGCTTGAAGAGCTGGATCTGTTTTGCAATATAGCGTCAATATCAATTACAATGTGATTCTGATCTTGCTCTGTAGTGCCGCGTGTTTCAGGGAGATCAGGTAAGTGAGCCATATGTAGATAGGCTATGGCAGCACCAGTCATTGCCAATCCTAGAGCAGTTGCACCCTCGAAACCGAGCGCAGTTGGTTCTGTATATACCAGACAGGCCAGTCCAGATCCAATGATTCCAAGGAACAGAGATATGATACCAAGAATATCCCATCTTGAGAAAGAATTGGATCGAGAGGGATTCATTTTACAGTATGATGATTTGTTCATGTGCACAAATCATCATATACATCAAATTTTGATGGGTCGTATCAGTATCCTGGCAGTTTGCGAGCCAACTCCTTGGGTAATTTCTTATTGCCACGTGTCTTTTTAAATACAGCCTCATTCGGCGGGGCCTTGTATTTTTTCTTACTTTCCAGGTTCCACCATTGTTTGCTGTTCTTGAGGAGCACACAGTTGGGGTCATCGCCAAGTTTTCGCTTAGAATCCGGTAGAGTGAGGTCGATTTTCTGTTTGTACACATTCTCCTCCATCTGATTGGCCAGCACAATTTTGTTCTGTGCATCCCTGGTGATCTCCATAGAAGCCATACCCTCGCGTATCTGCTCGTTCCGAAGATCTCCCAGGATCTTCTCCATGGCAATAATCTTTTTGTCACGCACTCCCTGGTGTTTCTTCAAAAGTATGTTCTTTTGATACTCGATGCGAGAAATCAGTTCCTCTTTGGTACATTCCTGATCTGGATCGCACTGAATAATCACATTGATACAATCCTGTACAAGTGCACTATTCCCCTGTATCATTTGGTGCACTGTTTGGGGGGCAGTAGCAGTGGTGGAAGAAGCAGATACGTTGAGAGTGGTACCACTCCCTCCCAGAATCTTTTTCTTAGGACGCATCGTGTTTCCCTGAAATAGTGCCTTTTGCCGAGCTGTAAGTGTTTTCTTTTGAGGATTCATCTCAGGATCCTCAACTCTTGTCCGAATATCAGTGTGATTGGTTCCAAGATGGACATGTCTTGGACCTGATTTAGCAACAGAAGTACTTTTTACCGTTGCTTCAGTTACCGGTGCTGGAGCTGGGGCTGGAGCTGGTGTTGGAGCTGGTGTTGGAGCTGGTGTTGGTGGAGCTGGTGTTGGAGCTGGTACTGGAGCTGGAGCTGGAGCTGGAGCTGGAGTTGGAGTTGGACCTGGAGCTGTAACTGCTGTTCGTGCCTTCGAGGCAGTTGCAGTGACACGGGTTGGAGCTGTGACCGCAGTTCGTGGTTTCGTGGCAGTTACAGTTACATGGGTTCGTGGTTTCGCGACAGTTTTAGCTGTTCCAACTGATGGCCTTGGTTTTGCAGCTGGTACCGCAGGACCTGACAACCCTGACAGCAAATTTATTTTGAGCTTGGAGATGCTGGAAATATTTGAAATATTGGAGGTTTTGGTCGGTATATTCTTCTTTGATGAGGTGGTTCTAGTAGTATCAGTACTCTTTTTAACAATCACCTTCTTTTTCTTGACCCCTTTTCGGACCCTGATCATATATTTGGCAGAATCAGGCTTAATTTCATTCGATACTTTGAGAGACATGATGCACCCTTTCTTTATCTATACACATAGTTCAGCAGCACTTATTGACCGCATTATGGCTTTGCTTTCTTTCCAGCAAAAACCCGTCCTGTAATGTGATCCCTTGATGGCGGTAGCGTTTGGGATCACCAGATGGATCAGATATGTTGGCATTAATATCCATGGCAATCTCCTGCAAAACATTGTCGATCATAGATCCATTCTTGGCAGATACCTCGCGGTAAGCACGAATTGGCTGACTACGCGTGAGAGGTTCGATGTGCTCTGGGAAGACAGTACGATCAGTCTGACTGAGATCAGCCTTGTTTCCAATGAGATAAAAGAGTGGCCAACCACCATCATTCCTGTCAATACCGCGAATCCGTGTAATCTCATCTATCCAAAATGTGGCCAAGCTGTCCAAAGTACTTTGGTCGGTCAAATCAAAGACCAGAACGACCACAGCTGCATTTCGGTAATAGCTTTGTACAATGCTTCTGAACCTCTCTTGCCCAGCGGCATCCCATATTTGCAACTTGATACAGGAGTCATCATTCATGTTGATGGTCGTTGCCCCAAACTCCACGCCGATCGTTGAAAAAATATTTGGATTGAAATCATTCCTCAGGATTCTGTTCAAAATACTCGATTTTCCTACTCCGGCATCCCCCACCAAGATGCACTTTGCTGTTACCTTTGGCAGCTTTGATATGTTCATTTGATATGTTTTATGTATGCATATAATAAAAGATGCAGACTACCAAATGGGGACCAGAAGGATGGATCCTACTTCACTCCGTCCCATTCTATTACCCAATTCGTAATCCAAGCTTGTCTACCCAGGCTCGTTTTAGAGAGTTTTTTGGTGTGCTGAGAGAGTTGCTACCCTGCATCTATTGTCGTAGATCGTACTCTGATTACTGGGACCAACTTGACATAGACCCATATCTGAAGATGGGCAGGAAAGGTCTGTTTGAGTGGACTTACCATTTACATAATCTAGTGAACAAAAAATTAAGGGATCAGGGCTATCTTGACAAGAGGGACCCCAGTTTTTCAAGCATCTGGAAAAGGTACACGAACAAGCTGATAGGAGCGGATGGTCGCGTGGTGGAAAGTGCACCATCGTTCTGGGGCCCACCTGCCTGGGGATTTATCAGCACTATTGCATTTAATTACAATCCAGAGAGGGGAGATGACCTGATTCGATGCTCTGGAGCACATGCGAGATTCTTCGAACTGCTGGGAACCGTGCTCAAACCAACGGGAGAATACCGATCCTTGTTGAAGAAGTTACCTCCTGCCCTTCAAAGTCGAGAGCATCTGACCTCATGGCTACATATGTTCCGTGAGATCCTGAATGAACATCTTGGGAAAGCGGGAAGGAAGTACTATCCTAGTTATAAACAATTCCACAACCGCTATGAGGCCCGCAGAGCAAAGTGTGCCAAGAAAACATGTCGAGTTCCTGTCAATGCATCACAAAGAAGTGCAGATGGAATCTGTCACATGTGAAAGTATTCTATTGAATATTGCAGCCACCCCTATCAGCCATCTGATACATATTTCGACTAGGTACAACAGTGTCCTCACCAATCTCCTGGTTGAGACTGATCGTATCATCCATGTCAATATATCCCTGTACCAGAGCATATTCCTCTTCGAGCGCATGGCGTCGTGCCTTTGGGTCTGAGAAGCTCAGGAGGTAATCTGTGTCGTGTCTCAGGCTCTCGATATCTTTGAGGATCAGTTCGATAAGAGGTTCATCAAATGAGCAATCCGCCTTAACCAATATTCGGATAGATAGTCCGATACGTACATCTGGAGAGGAGATGACGTAGTCTTCGCTATCAGAACTATTTGTTTGGGCTTCGCGATCAGGGACACCTAGATAATGTGTCCGGTAAATATAGCGAATCAGGGACTCTGCAGTGTTGTTGATAAGATCCGAAGTCGCTTCCTTGATACCTTTGCAGTTGATTGAATATAGATCAAGTTCCAGCCTCGAATCCAAGGCTGTCGACACACTCGGGTGGGGTTCCACGGAGTCCAGCCTTGAATCCAAGGCTGGCGACCGAATCGGTAACCGATTTGGATGGGGTTCTTGTTGGGGTTCCAGCCTTGAATCCAAGGCTGTCGACACACTTGGGTGGAGTTCCGCCGGAGTTAACGGCTCTTTGAGTCGGGGTTCTGCAGTTGACATCAATGTATGTGCTGATCGAAGCTGTTGTTGTTTGAATATACCCTTTCATTGAGAATTTGGCATCAATTTGGCCGAGGATAATTGGATTTATTTTATGGTATACAGTATATACATCAATACAAACCAGTATGAGTGGACAAGATATTACGCCTGCCGATTTCCCTGGCTGGGGACTTTATGATTCAAGCCAATGTGCTCTTGCTGCAGCTGCTACAGCTGCTCCAGCCACAACAGCTCCTGTTGCTGTTCCAGAGCAAGTCAAATCGGACCAGACGGTTTGTAAAAAAGAGCTGGCACCCCACATGACCGTTCACTGCAAGAAATCGAACTGCATGCCAAGTCCCTTCGCACCCCACGGTGGTGCTGCAGAATGGCAGACCAACGAGCTTATCATGAGGGATCCATGCCTGCGATCCTTAGCACGTGTCTCACCTTTGGATTGCAATGTTACTAATTTGTACCGAGTCAACCCAACGCCACCAAAGTACTAAGGTCGTGTCCTGAGACTAAGGCAGTATTTACATGAATGTCATTGGACTTGTGTGGGCAATGACATCTACATGAATGTAGTTGGACTTGTGTGGACAATGTACCCATATTATGAGAAAAAAATGATTATATTTTTCAAACCCCCAATGTTACCCCCGCGAATTTAAACAACAACAACAACAATGAGCAAGATGAACAACACTGCTACTACTACCACTACTACTATTAAGGCTAAGGGGTCCCTGATGCCCCGTCCGCGACGCAAGCGTGTCCACATTGATGAACTTGTGTCGCGTCGCTGGGTTGTGGCGAGGGTCATCCGACAGCTGAAGGAGATCCAGCGTCAGTCCGGGAAATGTTTCATCCGATGGTTCGAGGACACGGAGCAATCTACTGATGACCGTGCCCTCGGCTATTTCCTGATCACTTCTCGGGATGTCAAGGCGATGAACGTTGCATGCAGCCTCGTCGAGCGCGAGATTGTCCGCCACATGGATGAGCGACGCTCCTACCTCGAGAAGATGCGTGAGGAGCGTCGCCTGGAGCGACAGGAGCGTGCCATCATCGCCCGCGAGCAACGCGATCGACGCGAGCGAGATCGTCGCCGTCCCAGCCACTTCAATCGAGCGTTCAACCGAAAGGCTGCGGAGCCTGAGGCTGAAAAGAAGCAACAGGTTCCCAACTTCGCGGATTTTCCGTCTCTGCCCAAGGGCCAGCCGCACATGTCTCCTTTCGGTCCGGTTGTCAAGACGGGACTCGAGCCGATCGAACATGAAGGTGAGAAGCCGACCTTCTCCTTCGGTCACACTGAGCCCGAGGACAAGAAGGAGGAACCCAAGGGCAAGGCCGATGATGCATGGGGAGAGGACGCCTGAGCCCAGCACAAGTACAGTGCGAGTCTTGTGATGACTATAAAAATCACTTTGGTGTAAAAATTGAATATATTTATTTCATACACCTTTGCTTGACCAGACTAAACAACACAATGTCTCAGAAGGATCGAGACCTATATGATGCATTTTGCACTGCGTGCTATGGACAGAATCCGCAGCAGAGCATGGGAGAGCTGCTGGCACAATTTCATCAGGATGGTGTCACCAAAAGGCAAATTGAACGAATGAGGGTCAAGGCACAGGGAAGTGGCATCGTCGTACCAACAGTATCAGATGCGCCCAAACCAACTGCTCGAGAGGTCATCAACATTCGTACAGACTCCAAGTTTAAGAAGGTCGGTTCGCAAGCAGAGCTTGCTGATGTTGCAAATCAGTTTGGGCTGCTGATCTATGGCAAGAAGTTCAATGATGGGGTACATGGAGCATTTGGTCAGGCACAAAACATCCAGTCTGATATCCGTGGGAAGAAGATTGTTTTGCACATACCTGCGGTGTTTGAGGATTCCACAAAATCATTGACAAAGATCCGAAACTCCATCAATCATTGTCGGAAGCATGATGTAACAGTGGAAATCAAGTTTGTTTGAAACAAGTTTGAAATCAACAGTTCGCAAGATCAACACCCAGCAAACAGGCAGCCAGAGCATAGCCATGACCGAACGGTTGTTCGGGATTGTTGATCAGATCTATGAGTATTTTTGGTGTCATCTCGAGAGAACCAGACTGCACCAAGTTGTATGGATGAGCCATACCTTCCTTTGGTCCATCAACCTCATTGATTTGAATATTCACACCACTATTTAACAGTGCCTGTAACCTCTTGAACTCATCGGTCTGGAGCGCTATCTCACGATACTTTTGAAAATATATCTTCTTGCGAGCCTCAATGTACCCAACTATCTTGTGGCTCAATGGGGGTGGACCTCCAAGAACCGACCCAATCGCGCTCCCATGGTTGTGAAAACCATTTGGATAGCGTATCCAGCGCGGATTCTTGAATCCTTTGGCCCTCCATGCCCAGTACTGTGGAGTGATGTTGTTTTGATCATCGATATGAACCTCGGCTGGATGCTCCCAACGTTTGATCTTTCGGTTGAATCGACTCAGTGGCTGGTTCTGTGCAGCAACAGATGTCCAGATCTTGTGCATCTGCCAATAGGTTTCCATGATCACACCATTGCTGTCAGTCATTTCGTATGGAGATAGAGGACCAGTTGTATGAATCAGCACATTTTTGTATCCCGGAGTGTGAGGCTGTTTTTTGTGTTTCCAATCATATCGTCCAACGCGAATAGATCCCACCATTCACCCAAATCTTTCTGTTCAAGGAATCTTGTGCACACACCTGCATGTCATTTTTTGGAGATGAGAGTCAACTAGAAATCTCCCTCTCTGGGCAACATGACCTGACCCCACCCAGCTCCCTTTGCTGAAGGTTTCAGCCGTGGTCCAGTTGGCAGTCTGGTGAAATTCGCAAATGCACTCGATGACACTGGAACAGCTGCCCCTGTAGCGCTCAATCCTGCAGCTCCAGTGGCTGTTCCAGTCGGGTGTTGCCGCTTGAACATTTGCTTAAGTGCGAGATTGGAATTGGAACAATACCAACTCTTCTTTGAAGAATCCCACATCGCGCCCATCTTCTTGGCCACATCCTTCTGGTCGAAGGGGACACTAAGATGGATCATTTCGTACTTGGCCAGGAGCTCATCATCATCACTGGTTCCATACCATCGCTTGGCATCTGAATCCCATCGAGCACCCAGGCTTTTCGCATCGTCCTTCTCAGAGTAGGATACCGCTAGGTAGACCCGATCACTCTCCATGCAGCAATATGTTTGTTTACAACACAGCATGTAAACAAACATCCAGGAGCAATTTTTCCGAACCCCTCGCTCACCCTCCTTGGTTTGCCTGTCTTCCACGAACATCATATGGTCACCTTGTATCCAGTTGCGGAGGTGAGTAGCTCTGCCATTTCGACAGCCATACACTTCTTCCCATCAATATACAAGTCGTACAGACTGAACAGTTGACCTCGGTTTTGAAAGCTATACACAAATCTTCGTAATGTGCTCTCCTCACCCTGAATATAGTATTTTTGATTTGGACGAGACATCACAGCCGAAATTAGCTTTGGTATGATCCCACCAATCCTTTTGATCTGAAGCTCGACGAGTACAGTTGCATCAACTGGACTCCCTTCGAGGAGTCGCTCCGGACGACCCTCAAAATAGTTCTCCGGTATCTGCATGCTGAGACGTCGTGGCTCCGTCATACTTCAACACTACTCTTACACTACTCTTGTCACATACAAAAAATGAGCATAGAGAGTGCCCGCAATGAACCATATATATACAACAGACAATGCCAACTTGTCACAGATCTGAAACAAACTATGCCGATTTTAGCTGGAAAGATTTTGTAGCATCAGTCTATTCTAGAGATCACGAACCACCATACACCTTTACCCTTCAATTCCTTGATGAAATCCCCAAGAATGCCCTCCAAAAATATTTGGGACACTTTCTGATATATGGGGCCAAACATCTGTTTGACAAGGAATTGGGAACTCTATCTCCCGAGGAGATCGAGACCATAGGGCACTATCTCAAGAGCATTGGGTGGGATGCATCATACGAAGTCAAGACAAGAATGCAGAAACTCGATGATTCAGACAAGGAGACACAAGTGAACTATTTCCTCATTGACTTCTTTCCTGTCGAGAGGGATGGCCTGAATGGACCAAACCGACCGGATCGCATGGCATAGGTGTACACCGCATGACATAGGTGTATACCGCATGACATAGGTGTATACCGCATGGCATAGGTGTATATATACACCTATGCCAACCTGTCACAGACCCGAAGCAAACTATGCAAAGTTTACCCATCAATTCCTTGGTGAAATCCCAAAGTCGTGAATGGGTCAGTGTCTCCCTTGAATCGATAAAAGTTCTGCCCTTCGAATTTCTTGCCCAATGCTTCATTAGCTGACACACCTTTAAGTTGCGCATTTCTAATTATGGTGTCACGTCCCGATTCTGTGTATCCTCCTTGCGTGTAGAAAATCAGAGGATTGAGCTCTCTAGTGAAGTTAGGTCCACATTGCTTGATGGACTCAATGTCCTTTGCACTGCGCCGAACCTTGGTGCATGGTAAGGAGATTGATGCGAGATTGCTCAAAGATTGTTTCTCCTCCAGCTTATCCAATACTTTGTCAATCTGCTGCTTCAGAGCACTCTGAGCTTCTTTGCTGGTTGGTCTGATGAAATACAGGAGGAGTTTGGGGTCGAGGGGATTATCAGACACAGCACCTCTGCCTCTCACACGAACAGTTGATGGGTTTGCTACAATCTTGCCTGAAACCATTCGTGTGTCCTTGAGAGCATCCAAAATGATCTCCAAGACTGGGAGGAAGTATTCACTACGTGGATTAAAAAATACTTTCCATTGATTGGACGCATTAGGAGACACATTGTGCACCTCAGCATCAGCAGCATCATCATCCATGTTTGTGAAGAAGGTCCATATACCTCCATATTTCGATGTGTACCCATATTTGCTAAACAGTTCTCTGGTACGGTTCATATAGTCTTTTGTATCTGAGTAGGGATCTGGTCTTAGTTGCTTTACCGAGGACCGAGTGACTGGTCGAGCAGCTGGCCGAGGGTCGCCAAAGCCAGCTTCGATGAGCTTACTCATGTAGATCTGAGTCTCTTTCTTGAAAGGTTCTGAGGCGACCGCAACAACAGAACTGTTTCCATTGGGTATGAATGAGCGCATCATAACCTTGCTTGGGTCCTTGGTGGCACTGGGAGAGTTATGCTCTTTCGTGATCAGATCATATATATCGCTTTCCCACTCCTCTCTCAACTTTAGTGATATTCTGTGACTGATCGTGTTGTAATAGGCTCCAGCCGACACCTTCGGGCCCCAAATAATCTTGCCCTTGAAAGGGTTAGGTTTGCCATCCTCCCGAAAATCGTTTGTGTGTGCTTTCTCAATTAGTTCGGCCAGGGGGCGCCCATTCTTGCCCTTATATTTCGGGTCAGTCAGGAAGTAAGGCACAATCACTGCATGTATGTCGCTGTATCGGACATTCTCACCTAGATGCAATTGGACATTGCACCAACTGGGATAGCCTTTCTCAAGTGGTCCTGCTTTCTTCTGCTCGACATATGCCTCTTTAATCTTATTGGAAAATTCGGTGCACTCAGCTCCGCCTAGATTCTCAAGGCCTCGGTTCTTTTCATCCAAATGCCTGAAATTAAAGTTTCGGGCTTCAGTCTCCAGCATATATTTCAGATACAGTGGATCTGCTTCATCTGTATCAAGAGCTCCGGTATCTTCTGAGTATTCTGTGGATGACCAGAAATCGACAAAATTTGGATCCTCAGTGAAATTCCCACGAACTCTGACTCCCCGGTTATATTTGTCCCAAAATTTCGGTTTCATAATAATTTTAACTTCACCATACTGGGAATCCAAGCCATAGCGAAACTGTGCCCCTCTCCCAACCGGGTACATTATATCATCATGTTTTTCACAACATCTGATGAAGCTGTATCGCCCTTGGATCATATTGATGAATGTTGGAATCAGAGTATTGTGTGTGAACAACAATTTATCGAACAGTCCAAGCATGCTCTGCATACTGCTAACACGTCGGGATAATCCCTGCCGCAAAATCTCGACCTTGGACCTTTCTGGTTTCTTGGTCACTTTGGGGAGAGGTAGAGCCTTGGGTCCCTGTTCACCCGGAACCTTCGGAATTAGAGGCTCTCTGAGCTGAAGTTTTCGTGACAAATCAGCACAAAGCTCTCTCATATTCTTGTTGCCCTTACCAGGTGGGGCTCTCTTGATACTGACTCCACACTCTTCAGCCAGGGCGACCAAATCTGCTCTCCGATATCCGGAAGGACAATCGTCTCGAACCGTGCACTCAGGTTGCATAGCTCTAGGCACAGGTACAGGAGCCACTCGAGGCACAGGCACAGGGGCCACTCGAGGTACATCAACCTGTTTCATTGGAAGTTTTTTTGACAGATCGGCACAGAGCTCCCTCATATTCTTGTTTCCTTTGCCTGGCAAAGCTCTCTTGACACTAACACCACACATTTCAGCCATGGCAACCAAATCTGCTCGGCGATATCCGGAAGGACAATCATCTCGCACCTTGCATTCTGGTCGAGCATCTTTGATCTGTGCTACTGCTACTTGAGGATAAACGATTTCCTCCTTTGTGGAGGGAACTGGGATATTGACCTTGAGTTTTCTTGACAAATCTGCACAAAGCTCTCTCATATTCTTGTTGCCCCGGCCAGGGGGATCTCTCCTGATACTAATACCGCATTCATGGGCTAAAGCGACCAGATCTGCTCTGCGATAGCCTCGCGGACAATCATCACGGGGAGCTTTACACCCCTTGTTGCTCATTTCGTGTAACTGTTGATATAATATATGTGTGAAAATATTTTGTGAGTATATTTCTATAGCACATGCAAACGATTGCAACCATTGACCAGTACGGAGCCTTTCCACTTGTGAGAAGCACTCTGCTCGCCCTTGCAGCATATGGAGTCATTCAGGTGTTGGCTCAGGATCTAGGAGTAAAGACTGGCAAAGCACAAGCAGAATTTGTGAGAATGGAGCCAGTTTTTTCCATCTTGATGCTGGCAGGAGCTTTTGCTGTAACGGATAGCCTTTTTCTGTCGTTGTGTGCCACGTTTTTCTACTACTTCATGAAGCACTATGTGAGTCAAGGTGTCACCGCACCCATCTGCTTCGAAGAGGTTTAAGGTTTAAACTAAACTAAACTGATGGGTGGTGCATGTAATCAGAAAAAGCGCATTTGATATTCTGGAAGGCTGGTGAATGCTGGGTCACGGCCATTGAAAGTGATCCATCTTCCCGCATTGACCTCATCCTGTCTGGTGCCAACATCTTCTCGGAAACGCTTGTAGAATGTGCGGTGTGCCACGATTGGGACCGGCTTGCTGCGATGGCCCAGTTGTACTCGGACAGCATCCTGATGCTGGGCCAATTCGAATGGAACATCCATATGCAGCATCAACACATGCCATCCATGGGATTCAGCAATGGTGATCAACTGGTCTCGACTCGCTTTGTTGGGATGTGTCGCATCAGCAACAATATATTCATTGTTGCCGACTTCAATGGCGTTCTGAACCGCACGCAGAAACTTTTTCTGAGCTCCTCCAAGGGCATCTCGCTCGAGGTGGATGGTATGATTGAGAGAGCACCTGATCGCCTTTGCAATAGAGCTCTTGCCAGATCCAGGTCCTCCCACAGTGATGATAACAGTGTGGGACTGTTTTTTCAGTCGATCTAGAAGGAGCTGGATCTGGTTCTGATATAGAGCGCTCTCAGTGGCCAATCTTTCAGGCAGGAGGTATTGTTCAGCAGCGTATGGAGCATAGTCTGTTGAACAAGGCGGTGCCTTTTTGAGAAAAATCTCTTCAGGAGTGCGGAATGGGATTCCCTTGTTACGAGCGAAGTATCTGTCAGTCGCTGAAAAGTCCTTGGTAGAAACCGTCTTTCTACCAGCTGCATCTCCGCAATACCATTTGACATTGACCAGTTGGTCTGGTGGCAACAGATCCCAGATACCAGTCCATGCCTTTCTGTAGCGGTCCCCCGCACTTGCGATGTACAGACCAATGTGATCGATCACTGTGTTAGAGCCTTGAGATAGAGACGTGGCTTCAATGATCTGCCCAACCTTTTGGCGAATGTGCTCTACATTCGTCTTGCCAGAACTGATGCCTTTCTGGTTGGTGATGATGATGATACAAGCCCCCTCAGAGAGCAGTTTGCTAAGGATTGTTGGCACCTCTGAGTACAGGAACTGCCAGTCCTCAGCATCAACTGCAAACTTTTTGCCCGAGCGTGTTCTGATGAGAGTACCATCCATGTCAAATGCATAAATTGCTTGCCCAGGCCTGTATGAGCTGATCGGCCAATGGTAGCAACTATCTTGCAATCGTAGCAGTGGAAGTGTCGAAGACATTGTATATATAATATATGATGCACTTGGGACTATGACACATAAATATCGAATATTTGTTTCAATTTTACACAAGAATATATGCCATATGTATATATCGTAAAGCCTATGTGGTCTGCCACCCCATCAAATGTGCCCTTACCTCCACCACTCGTACAACCAGAAAGTCCGACCCTGGTCTTGTTGGGTGACACCAACACTGGAAAAACCTCATCAGCATTATACTATATCACTGGACAAAGTAGCCCCACCACCGCCAGCACCAAAGAGAGACGCCACAGAAAAACTTTGACCAGAAGAGCCTTCGCCACCACAGACCACAAAGGAAGCACAGGGAGCAAAGGGAGCAAAAACGAAAATAGTCCTGAAACCATTACCATCGAGATTGTCGATACATCAGGATCGTGGGAAAGGGTTTCTCCCATGAGGGGCACGTACCACAAAACAGCAGATGCCTTCGCTCTGTTTTACTCTGTCTACGACAATGACACCTGGTTACGAATGGTTCGTGAGTATATGGATATTGTGTCATCGGCCACCGGACCACATCAGACCCCTCCTATCCTCGTAATTGGGACATTCCACTCATATTCGCCACTGAGAGTTCGAAAGGTGTCCAGACAGCAAGCTCGAGATTTTAGTTTCCGTCATCATGTCCCCATGATGGAGGTAGATCTGTCACAGGGAGTGGACATCATTCACGCATATGACCAAATTGTGCGGAGAATGATTTCAGAATGGACCAAGAGGACTGAGAGTGCCAAGGCTCCAATACAAGTCCACACCAACCACGGTAAATGGACGCGGAAACTACAGAAACTATGTTGTTGCTCTTAGTGCAACCCAGTTGCACCTGGGTTTTTGTGCATCTCAGCTACTCATACTCATGCTCATGAGGTGCTGGTAGCGGTGCACTTTTTTAGAAAAAGTGATTGGAGTTTGCGCCTTCCGTATTTGTTAGTCGGAATACCACAACACTCCATGATCCCTTTCCACATCTCGCTCATCAAAGTCGCCAAGCGGAAAGGCGACACTGAAACAATCAAGCATTTTGCCCACAATCACACATGCATACTCAGTGACGTTGCCGAATATGGCGATGTCGAAGCTCTCACAATTCTCATCCAAGCTGGCGCAGATCCAACCACGGATCATTGCCCCATCAAACGGGCCACACAAAAGGGACACAAGAAGGCGGTTGAACTACTTCTGCAATCCGGTGCATCTGCATCTCCTGCCCTCCGACATGCCGTTGCGCCTTGTAACAGCGAAATCCTCGACTTACTTTTGGCCTGCGAATCTGTCGATGTCCATTTTGAGGATGATGAGGCACTGCGCTTGGCTGCCTGTTGCGGATACGCTCAGACCGTTCGCACACTCTTGGAGGCTGGTGCTAACCCACGTGCATATTGTAACGAGCCCATGCGACTTGCCACCAAGTACCTGGATTTCAATGTCATCGATATCCTCCAGGAGTACGGTGCTTCGCTCACATTTCAGAACTATCGATGGTGTCTCCTCGAAGGATACTCTGCTGATGAAATGTATGCGCGACTCAGTACTTACCACAAACTTGCACACCTGCTTGTTCCATACACGAACAGACACCGGGAACAACAACGCCGAGGGGCGAACAACATTACATTTGCCGTCCCCCTCGGCGCCCAGCCCTCTGGGAGGTTCTATAGTGATCTCGATTCACCAAGTTGAAAACTCATCTTAGTTACTTTGGGTGGTCTACTATTAGCCAAGTCTAAGGCACCAAAGCTTTCTGAACCAGGAACAGTTAACCCTCCTCTTTAACGGGCATCATTGCTGGAGCGTGCACTTTTTTCTGAGATTTTTGAGTTTGGAAAATTATTTTTAATCCTCCAAAATGTTTGTGAATTTTCGCATCTCAGTTACTGTAATTGCGACACTATTAGCTAAGTCTAAGACACCAAAGCTTTCTGAATCAGGAACAGTTAAGCTAGCTCTTGTACAGCGACCGTTGCTGGAGCGTGCACTTTTTTCTGAGATTCTTTGGATCCGAAAATTATTTTTAATCCTCCAAAATGTTTGTGAATTTTCACGTCTCAGTTACTTTAATTGTGACACTATTAACTAAGTCTAAGGTCACCAAAGTCTTCCGAAGTCAGGGACTATCAAACTACCTCTTGTACAGCTACCGTTGCTGCAGCGTGCACTTTTTTCTGAGATTTTCCGACT
>Ga0180431_10002082_pt1 | contig 27148 bp, 23 predicted proteins | sample SS_ome_11_FD_132459 | JGI IMG/M metagenome (GOLD analysis project Ga0180431, IMG submission 132459) | Hypersaline lake sediment archaeal communities from the Salton Sea, California, USA - SS_1_MS_1 metaG | ecosystem: Environmental > Aquatic > Non-marine Saline and Alkaline > Hypersaline >... | reverse complement strand
AGCGAAACGCTGGAGGAAATGCTTTCACGCGAATGCAGGCGGCTGGAAAAGGAGAGGGGCGTGTCCGCTTTTTTCAGGGCTCTGGAAATGGAAGGGGCGGGCGGAAACATGACGTATTCCCGTCATACCCTGCTCGTGGATGGTGTGGACCAGGCCGGTATCGTGTACCGGGTGAGCCGCCATCTCGCGGATAACGGGATCAATATCGCCAACCTGTCTTCGAACCGTGAGCCGCTGCCTGAGAGCGGAACCGCCCTGTACCACATGGAAATCGAGATTCAGATTCCCACCTGCCGGTCCCTCGATGACCTGGTGGAAAGTCTGCGCGCGCTCGGCGAGGAGATACACGTGGATATCGAGATCGATCCTGCCGGCTCAAAGAACGGAGGCTGATCCCCCCGTGCCCCCGGGTGGCAATCGGTTAGAAAATCGAAATATTTTACGATAATTCCCGTAAAAGACTTCTATTTCTACTTATAAATAATAAAATAGCATATATCTTCATTGCTATGGTATGGGAGACTGTCCATGTATCGATCCGGCGAAAAAACAAAAGCCAGGCTGAAGCTCGACGATGTTGATTTCAAGATCATCGCTATCCTCGCGAAGGGTGGGCGAACCCCGAACAACGAAATTGCAGCCAGGCTGTCGATTTCCGAGGGAACCGTCCGAAACAGAATCAAGAAGCTGATGGATGCCGATTTTCTCACGGTAAGGGGCCTGGTCAATCCGGACTTCGGTTCCACCAGGCAGCTCATCTTCATTCTCATAACCCTGGAACGCACCAAGCACTGGCGTGAAAGGTCCGAGGAGATTGCCCGCCTGCCTCATGTAAGATCGGTCTCCATGATTACCGGGCGCTTCGATATCATATGTGAGGTGTTCATCGAACCCCACGATCTCATTACCTTCCTCACCGAGGAGCTTGGGAGCGTGAGCGACATATCCTCCACCGAGAGCCTGGTTACGATAAACAACCTTAACAAGTGGGTGTGAGGATCCGGCCTTAATCCCCGCTATCCGCCCACGGTCTTGAGCGCGTACTCGGCCGCTGCCGCGGCATCCTTCCCGTAGTAGTCGCAGCCCGTCTCCCTGGCGACCACGTCCGTTACGGGAGCGCCGCCGAGCATGATCTTTACCTTGTCCCTGAGCCCGGCGTCCGAGATGGCCTTCACGATGTTCTCGGTGGAGGTGAAGCAGGAGGTGAGAAAGACGCTCATACCCACCAGTTCGGGTTTGTTCTTGCGTATCGCCTCCACGAATTTTTCGGCGGACGCGTCCACGCCCAGGTCGACCACCTTGAAGCCGTTCCCCTGAAGGGTGATGATCACCACGTCCTTCCCGAGGTCGTGTATGTCGCCCTTCACGGTTCCGATAACCACGGTCCCCGCGTCCTCCACGCCTTCGGAACCCTTCATGTGGGGGGCGAGCGTGGTCATGACGTTTCGCATTATCTCGCCCGCATACATGAGGTCCGCGACGAAGTACTCCTCGCTGTTGTACCGCTCGCCCACGATCTTCATGCCGGCCTGGCACTCTCTCAGGATCTCCCCGGCCGAAGATCCGCCGTCGAGCTTATCCTTGACTATTTTGTATGTTTTTTCCTCTTCGAGATTGGAAAGCGCTTCCTTCAGTTCCATAGATTCCTCCTACATGGCGGTCACAAGAAACCAGACGAACATATATGCGAACATGTCGTACTCTTCCCACAGCTTCTTCACGATCTCCTCGTCCCCGAGTATCTTCTCGTATTCCTTCTTTTTATCCTCCCAGGGAAAAACGACGGGAGGCGCCTTTTTGAATTCCATTGCATGCTCCCCTTTTATTAGTTTTTATACACGCCGTATTCGGCGCACGCGTCGGCCATGGCCTTGAAGTTTTCCTTCTTCGTGTCCTGCTGCATGATGGCCTCGGCGTCGAGCAGGAAACCGCCGTCTTTTCCGACGGTCTCGATCACCTCTTTTACACGCTTGCGCACGTCCTCTGGCGATCCGTACGCGAGCATATCGTTCGGGACGCCTCCGGAAACGGCGAACTTTTTACCCAGTATCCGGTGTACCTCGAAGATATCGTCCTTGTCGCAGTGGAAGATGATGCTTCCCTCGGGCAGCTCGAGAAAGTACTTGAGGTTTTTCCCCCACTTTCCCTCCGCGTAGTAGATTGTCTGATAGCCCGCCTTCCAGATCTCCTCGGTCACCTCGCGCAGTGTCGGCCAGTAGAATTTCTTGAAAATATCCTCCGAAAAGAAACCCGTTGCACCCCGGTGCATCCAGTGGGAAACCGGGACCTGCTTCGCCGGGTCGGCGCCAAGCAGGGCGTTGTTGAGCATATGGGGTGCCACCGCCTCGGTCGCCTTCAGGACTTTATCGGGCTGGCGGTGTATGTCGTAGGAGATACCGCGAAAACCCCGGAACTTGTCCGCCAGTATGTCGAACGGGGCCTTCAGCGCGCCGCTGAGACAGGAAACCGTGCCCGCCTCGTCCTTCATACGCTGTACGTGGGCGCCTATCTTCATGCCGTAGTACATGAAGCCGATGCCGCCTTTCAGCCACGCGAGGTTGTTCTTCCAGGTATTTTTTGAGTCGGGCGACTCGAAATACCTCGACATTCGCGGCGCCCAGACGTTCATCGTGAATTCGACCGGGTCCTCTACAAAACGGTCGTATTCATCCGCCCGCATCCAGGACTCGTCGTCCTTTTTCGGTTCCCGGTACTGGAAGGACTCGAACACCTCCAGGTCTATCCCCGGGACCCCGTAGTACTTCGTCCCGTACGATTCCGTGAGTCCCGTCCACACGTAAACCATGTTCGACACGGTCGCGTCGATGTCGAAATCCTTGCAGAAACGGATGATGGCGTCCAGCCCCTGGTCCACATCATGCGTTACCTGCTGTGCATTGAGCCCGTAGAAGGCCCCGACCGCTTCCGCCGCGAAGGGTCTGAAAGGCACTTTGTCGGGTTTCTCCCTGCGGTTAGCCTTTACGTATCGGTCCATGCGCTCGTTGTAGAGCTTTTCCATGTCCTCAGCCATAGACTCCTCCTCATCAATATGGAATACAGCAAACTTTTAGCCGATTACCCGTATATCGTCCTTCTCAGACGCGTGGTGCGCGCACCGGTGCGTCTCCGGGTCGAAGAAGTGGAGCTTTGCACAATCAATGTCCAGCGTGATCTTCTGCCCGGAGCTTCCCTCGAAATCAGGTTCCGCGATGACCTTGATCACGTTCTCGCCGAGCGTCACGTCCACGATGGTCTCATTCCCGAGGGGTTCGATGACATATATCTCGGCGGGCACGCCGCCGCCCGCTTCGTGTATGGACACGTCCTCGGGTCTGAGCCCGAGTATGACGGATTCGCCTCCCCCTATTTTCTTCATCGCCTCGATGCAGTCCCTGCCCCTGGCTTCAAAGCTTATGGGTCCGTGTTTTATACTGACGGCACCCTCTTTCTTACTGACGGCACACTTGAGGAAGTTCATCGGCGGGCTGCCCAGTATGGTCGCCACGAACATATTGCTCGGTTCCTGGTATATCGTTTCCGGGTCGCCCACCTGCTGGAGCTCGCCCTGGTTCAGCACCGCGATGCGGTCGCCCATCGAGAGCGCTTCGACCTGGTCGTGTGTGACGTACACGAAGGTTTCCTTCAAATCCGTCTGGAGCTCCTTCAGGCTCACCCGCATCTCGAGCCTGAGCAGGGCGTCGAGGTTGGAGAGCGGCTCGTCCATGAGGTACGCCTTGGGCTGCCGTACGATCGCCCTGCCGATCGCGACCCGCTGCCGCTCGCCCCCGGAGAGCTGGGAGGGGATCTTTTCAAGGAGCCAGTCTATGTGCAGGTCCTTCGCGACCTTTGTTACCCGCTCACCGATTATGTTTTCCTCGATCTTCTGCTGGCGGAGCGGAAACGCGATATTATCGAACACGCTTTTATCGGGATAGAGCGCAAGGTTCTGGAATATCATGGAGATATCGCGTTTTGAGGGATGAATCCCCCCGACCGGTTCATCGTCAATGAAGATTCCGCCCTTGTCCGGCGTTTCGAGTCCCACAATGAGGCGGAGGAGGGTGGTTTTGCCCGCTCCCGGAGGTCCGAGAACGCAGAAGAACTCTCCGTCGTTTATTTCGAGATAGAGGTTTTTTATCGCTTCGGTGTTCTTGAACCGTTTCGTTATGCCTTCCATGCGTATGGACGCCATACATCCTCCTCATCACTGCGCGCTATGAAAAGCGGAGCGCGAGATCCTCCGTCTGTTTGTCGAACAGGTAAACGTTCTTCTCCTCGAAATCGATGAAGTTGATCTCACCCAGCTTCGGCTTGTATCCGCTTCCCATCACGGACTTGACAATAACATCCGGATTGCCGTCCGGGTGCATATAGACCACGGTCTTGGAGCCGAGCGGCTCGTAGCTGACGATTTTGGCTTTCAGATTAAGGCTTGAGCCCTTCTTGTCGCCGCGCACCTTCAGGTGCTCGGGACGTACGCCCACAACGACCCGCTCCTGTGTCAGGCTCTCCTCCACGTCCTTGTGGAATTTACGTGAAACGGGAATGGCGCCGTCCTTGAAATCGGAGACCGCAAAAGCTCCCTTTTTATATACACCTTCGAAGAAGTTGATCGTGGGTGAGCCGATGAAGTTCGCCACAAAGAGGTTCGTAGGCCGGTTGTACACGTTGTAGGGGGTGTCGTACTGCTGGAGAACGGCGAAGTTCATGACCGCTATCCTGTCCGCGAGGCTCATGGCCTCGACCTGGTCGTGCGTCACGTAGACCGCGGTCTGCCCGGCCTCCTGCTGTATCTTCTTCAGCTCGGCCCGCATGGTGGCCCTGAGCGCGGCGTCGAGGTTCGAGAGCGGCTCGTCGAGCAGGAATATCTTCGGCTCCGTAATCATACTCCGCGCGAGCGCCACACGCTGCATGTCGTTGATCGAAAGCGCGGACGCGCTCATGCTCAGGAGGTGGCGTATCTGCAGAAGGCGGGCGACCTCGTTCACCCTCCTCCTTATCTCGTCTTCCTCCAGTTTCCGTATCTTCAGGCCGAACCCGATGTTGTCGTAAACGTTCAGAAAAGTGAACACGGCGTAGTTCTGGAACATGAAACCCACGCCCCGCTTTCCGGGGGGAGTACCGATCACGGACTGACCGTCGAAGTATATGTCGCCTTCATCGGGCTTGAGCAGCCCGGAGATCATGTTCATGGTCGTGGTCTTGCCGCACCCTGACGGGCCGAGCAGGGCGATGAATTCCCGGTCCTTTATTTCGAGCGAGAGTTTGTCTACAGCGGTCTGTTTCCCGAATCTCTTCACCAGGCTGTCGAGCACGATATGTGCCATGTCGTTCTCCCCGCTATTTTTTGATTGCGCCGAAGGTCAGTCCGCGCACCAGGTATTTCTGTATCATGATTCCGAAGATGATCGGCGGCACCGCCGCGATCATGGCGAGCGCGGCCTTCGGGCCGTAGAGCGCTCCGACCATGGCGGACTGGAGCTTGGAGATATGCACCGGTATGGTTGTCCAGCGCCGGTCCGTGAGAATGAGCGCGATGAGAAAATCGCTCCAGTTGAGAATAAATACGAAGAGCGCGGTCGACGCGATGCCGCCCTTTGCAAGGGGAATGACCACCTTGAAGAACGCCCCTATATTCGAGCACCCGTCAACGATCGCCGCCTCGTCCAGCTCTTTCGGGATATCGTCGAAGAAGGTTTTCATGAGCCAGACTGAAAAAGGCAGGGTCACGACTCCGTATATGATGACGAGCCCGTACCACGTGTCTATCATGCGGAGGAACGCCCACATGATCATGATGGGGATGAGGATCGCGATGGGAGGGAACATCCTGAGCTGCAGGAGCATGAACGGCAGGTTGCCGCCCGCCTTGTGGCGCGAGATACCGTAAGCCGCGAACACGCCGACCACCATGGCTATGCCCGTGCCGATGATGCTCACCGTAAGGCTGTTGACGATCGGCCGTATGGCCGTACCCGCGATGGGGCTCATCTCCAGCTTGCGGGAGAAGATGGCCCTGAAGTTGTCGATCGTCGGGTGATGGGGATACCAGAATATCTGCCCCCCTGCCGCCGTCCACTCCGGAAAGGGCTTGAAAGCCATGCTGAATACCCAGTAGATCGGGAAGAAGAAGAGTATGGTCACCACGATGATGAGAAAGAACTTGAGCGCTCTGACGTACAGTTTCTGTTCCATGTATCCGTCCTTTATCTTGCAGGATCGCTTTTCGGCATAAAATTTCCGCTTTAAGTTATGGTTCAGGACCCCTTCCAGGCATAAAGTTGCCGCTTTCAGTTATGGTTCAGGATCCCAGACTGACTGCTTTTCCTCCTGCTCCTTGATCGGCTTCAGGGCCTCAGACTGACTGCTTTTCCTCCTGCTCCTTGATCGGCTTCAGAGCTTGCATGGAAATGAGTGTAATAATAATGAGAATAATGATTCCTCCGGCGGCCACCCACGACCAGCGGAGGTGTTTGAATCCGTGCTTGTACATGTAGACCGAGATGGACTCCGTGGCCGTTCCCGGTCCGCCCGTTGTCATGAGCCAGATCGAGTCGAATATCTTCACCGCCTCCATGCCCCGGAATATGAGCGCGATCACGATCACGGGTTTCATGAGCGGGAAGAGCACCATCTTGAACCGCTGCCATTTGGTTGCACCGAGGATGATCGCGGCGTTTATCTGGTCCTCGGGGAGCGCCAGGAGCCCGGACAGCAGGATGAGGAACATGAACGGTGACCACTGCCATATGTCCGCGATCATGATGGCGATGATCGCGGAAATTCTTCCCTGGAGCCAGAGTATCGAGACCTCGTTCATGGCGAGCGCCGAGAGCACGGCATTCACGGGGCCCTGGGCCTGGAACAGCATGTAGAAGACGAAGCCCGCCACGGCCGGGACGATCATCATGGGCATCAGAATGATGGAGTAGAATACCTTCTTGCCGGTAAAGTTTTCCCTGAACAGGAAGGCCAGCCCGAGCCCGATGAAGAACTCGATGGGGACCACGACGATCACGATGATGAATGTTCGAAGTATTGCGACGAGGAACTCGACGTCCCTGAGTATGTTCCAGTAGTTGGAGAGCCATCCCCAGAATTGATACGCCTGATACCAGCGCGTGCCGCCCCCGGTAAGGGGCGACCACTCGGTAAGGCTGAGATAGATCGATGCCAGGAGCGGGAATATGACGATGAACAGCAGAAAAACCAGCGCGGGAAGGATCATGAAGAACCCGAACCGTGCCGCGCTCGTTTTTCCGCCTTCTTCCAGTGTTATCTCTTTCTTGAACACGTCTGGACCTCCCGGTGAATTGTCGGTCTCCAGTGGAACACGGGTAGGGATCCGCGCATCGTCATCCCCCCCGTCGGAAGGGCAGACCCCCGGGGTGCCGGCCCCGGGGACTGCTTTTTCCTTATTCCGTCATTCAGCGATTCATGTTCAAATCGTGGGCTTGCCCTCGATGTGCGTCTATATCGTGGGCTTGTCCACAACGGACGGCCACGCGGCGCGCGTCGCCTTGATCGCCTGGACCTGCTTGTCCCTGCCCCGCTTGTCCGTGATGCGGTTCCACTCGTCCGCGCAGTCTTTCATAGCCTGTGCCGGAGACTTCTGGCCCGCGAGCGCCTGCTGCAGAGCGGTGTCGAGGGCCGTGCGGTACTCGATCACGCCCGGCATGATAATGGGCGGCGAGGAGCGTTTGATCGACTCCACGTAGGTCTTGATGTGCCAGTCCTTGTAGGAGCTGATGACGTACGGGTCCTTGAAGTGCGGGATCTTCCACGGGTCGTAGTACCCGGCGGGGTTGGCCGTGAGCCAGGTGCTTACCTTGCCCGACGAAATCCACTGGAGAAACAGGTACGCGGCTTCCGTGTACTTACCGTTTGCGGCCACGCCGTGACCGATGGACGGCCACCACACGGTCCTTCTTACCAGGGTGCCGCCGTGCACGCGGCCCGGAGCGACTCCCGACCTGAGCTTCTGGTACACCTTGCTCTCCACCCCGAGCCAGTCCGGAGCCTTGGGAGTGTCCAGAAACTTGGGCATGTTCGGGTAGGCGCAGGTTACGGCAGCGCCGCCCGAGGACATGTTCGCATACTGCTCGGGCCATCCCCAGGATATGGCGTCCTTGTGATGCCATTTCAGGGAGTCCACGTGCTGCTCGGTCGCCATGATGCCGGCGTCCGTGGTGATGAGGGGGTTCATCTGGTCATCCCAGTAGAACTGGTTCGGATTGTCGTACGACGTGTAGCGCTGAAACCAGTTGGAAAAACCCCAGTACTGGTTCCTGAGGTCCGTGCATCCCAGGAGCCCTTTGTCCGGTCGGTTGAAGAACATGGATATCTGGTCGAGCTGCTCCCAGGTCTCGGGCCACTGCAGGTCCCAGCCGTACCGGTCCTTGAACGCCCGCTGCTCCCCGGGGTCCTCGAACAGGTCGCGCCGGTACACCCAGAGCTGGAAATCACCGTCCATGAGAACATTGTAATCGCTGCCCAAGTATTTTTGAGCGGCCGTGGTGGTGACTTCACCGCCCACGTTTCCCCACTGCGGGTCGTTCCAGTCGGGTTTGTACTTGTCCACGTACTCGTCGAGGTTCAGGATCGCCCCGGAAGCCGCGAGATCAGCGGTCTCGTCCGACCAGTAGGAATACACGTCGTAGGCCCTGGCCCCGGTCTGATAATCCTGGATGACCTTGGTTGTCTGCTCGGACTCCACCATGTCAACGATCTCGAGCTCTATACCGGTCTCGTCGAGAAATACTTCTTTTGATTTGGGGGCGCCCTCCGGGAACGGGCTTTCATAGTGTCCGACGCAGCCCGGGGGTACCATGATTACGAGCTTGTTCGGTGCGTTCCCCTCGGCCTTCAGCTTGCGAAGGCCCTCAACGGCCCTGCCCGCGGCCTCGTCGCCGCTGTACTGGTACCGCTCGGCCCCGTCGAATCCCGTGGGACCGCCGATCATGCCGGAAGCGAGTCCGGCTTTCGGTGTATACTCGAGCTGTTTCTCACCGCCCGCGAATATCGAGTACGGGTTATACCGGTCGCTTCGCAGGTACTTCGATGCCACGGAGGCCGCGGTAATCGCGGCGCCGGCTCCCATCGTCTTTTTTAAAAAAGACCTCCGGGACATTCTGTTTCCTTCTTTTTCTGGCATAAGAAACCTCCTCCTTTTTTGAAATAAAATCAGCAGTCACATTCTTTACGGCAGACACAATAATCGAACATTGGTACAATTTAAAGCGCGGCATGGTTCTGTCAATAGCTTTTAACCGTAATAAACCCGACCGTCGATTTGCGCTCTTTACTATAATCCTTCCTCCTCGAGTCTCGGTATGTCGGGACTGCCGCTGAGCACCGCGGTGAGCGTGCGCTCCAGGAAGAGGCCCTCGTCGTCCGGAACCTCGATGACGGTGTCCGCGGCGCTTATGTCCACGCGGTCCTCACTCGTGCCCGCCCGGGTTCCCATCTCCCGCACGATCTCGCGGAGCTCTCGAACCGCGCACTCGTGGGCTTCCTGAAGATTGTCGAAGGCGTGCCGGGCGGCGAGCCCTTCTATGATGTATTCGTTCCTGCCGAGTGACGTTATCTTGGCATGCTTGCGGATGACGACCCTGGAGGTGATCGCCCCGACCGCGTTTGCGACGTCCGCGTTTTCAGGTACCATGTATTCACCGCCGAAGAGCTCTATGGCGGCCGGAAGGAAGTGATGGATGGGCGCTCCCACGCCGATAACCGGTATGTCGAGGGAGAAGTCGACTTTCAGCCCGCCCCGTCTGATACCGAGCCAGTTGTTCACGATACTCCGGAGCGGCCCGTTGGAATCAAGGTCGTATTCACGGCCGCTGCCGTCATGGAGGAGCTTTTGTAAAAGCTCGACCGCAACGCTCCGCGTTACGCGCTCCAGGACCTGTTCGGTCAGCGTTTCCCGGTCGACCCCCGCAATGAAGCTCACCAGCTCACTCATGCCCTCCGCGGCTTTTTGGTCCCACCGCGTGTCCTGCCCCTTGACGTGCAGGAGGTCCGTGGGCGTGAGTGCAAAACGTTTTACGATGCATGCCTTTTCCATGCGGCCGACGGGAACGAGGCGCCAGTACTTGGCCTCGGTACGCTCCGCGATCTCGTCTATCGAGCGGGGACCGGCTTTCAGTATTTCAAGTATCCGAAGCTCTTCAGGTGTGTAATCGAAGTCCTCCTTTTCCTCGTTCAGGGCGATGATCTCCATGGGTTCCGAGCTGATCCGAAAGGTCTCGATATTTCTCCGCAGATGTTCGAACGGTTTTTCGAGCCCGCCCGACAGGTGCCCGAGCATGGATACGGGGCCGACGCTCATGGCCCCGATGTTCACCCTGCCGCTTTCCACCCATATGCGGCTGTCCCCTCCCAGGCCGATCGTCCGCATATCGAGGGCCTGTACGTGGGTCTTCTTGCCTCCGACCACGGCGCCGTGCCCGCATCTGGGCACGAACCCGTTCTTTACGGCCGCGGTGTCGGTCGATGTCCCGCCCATGTCGATGACCATGGCATCCTTCAATCCGGTAAGATAGGTCGCGCCCGCGACGCTCGCCGCCGGTCCCGAGAGGATCGTTTCAACGGGCCGTTCCAGGGCCATGCCCACGCTCGTTACGGACCCGTCCCCCTTGACCACCGCGATGGGAACGGATATGTTCAGATCGAGCAGCGTGTTCTTCAGATCGCGTATGAACTGCTCTATCTGCGGGACGATCCTGGCATTGAGGATGGCCGTTATCGCCCGTGTTCTGAAGTTCAGCAGCTCCGAGAGCTCGTGACCGCACGTGACGCAGAGACCCGTATCCTCGCGGAGCGCCTGTTTTACGAGGATTTCATGTTCCGGGTTTATGGTGGACGCGAATCCCGATACGGCGAACGCCTCGACCCCGCTCCTGCTGATGAGCTCCCTTCCGAACCGTCGAACCTGCTTGACATCGACCGGTTCGGTGACCCTTCCGTCTATCTCCAGTCTTCCGGATATGACCCGTATCGGGCTGTGCGGTATGTCGGAAGGTTCGAAGAACCCGTAGGGAGGCATGACGAGGAGGCCCACGGTCCGTCCCTTGCCCTCGACGATGGCGTTCGTCGCAAGGGTGGTGGACACGCACACGAGGTCGGCCATCTTAAGGAGCGACATTTCGATCCTGGAGAGCGCCTTCTTTATGCCGATGGTGAAATCCCACGGCGTGGTGAGGGATTTGGATTTCCCGAGTATCCGGTGCTTCAGGAAATCGAATACCACCACGTCGGTATAGGTCCCGCCCGCGTCTATACCGAGACCGTACGAAACGGATACTCGTTCTCCCGCTCTTTCGAAATTCGGCGTTCCGGGCTTTTCGTCCGCCATCATGTATCCTTTCAGAAGTACATGATAAGGGCCTGCAGCATTGTCTGCGCGTTCGAGATTATCGCCGCCTGCTCGTGGGACCTGCCCCCGTGCTTCTTGCCGGAGAGCAGCGAGCACACCTCTCCATGAATGTAGCCCCGAATTATACGGGCGACGGTCTCGCACTGTTTCTGGCTGAGCCGCTTCCTGCTCAGCGCGAATATGACGAGCACGAAATCCGCCTGTATCTTTTCCCAGTATCGCATGACGAGCCGCGGCGGGGAACCGGATATGTTTTCCAGCCATATGAACCGGTACCAGCCGGGGTGTTCGAACGCAAAATCGATCTCGCTCAGTATGAAACGCTCGAAGTACTGGTTGGAGTCGTAGACGAGCCCCACCTTTTCAACCATGTACTTTTCCATGCGCTTGAGGAGCCGCGCGAGCGCGTACCAGAAAAGCTCCTGGAGGCTGGTGAAGTAGTTATACGCGTTGGTATGCGCGCAGCCCGCCCTCTTCGCTATCTGGCGAAGATTGACCCCCCTCGAGCTTCCCCGTTCGTCTATGAGCTCGAGCGTAACCTCGAGAAGCCGTTCCGCCGTCGGGTTTCCCTCTATCCTTCGGAGCTGTGCCATAGCGGACCGAAATATCTGCTTTCATGTCGGTTGATTACCAATGGTAATAAGCAGGTTTCATTTTAACCTTTTTAAAGGTCTTGTCAATATTTTTTTGATAAGTGCAATGGATTTGCATCCTCTCTGTCATACCCCGGTTCGCAGAGCTGTCATGCCCCGACCCCCTCACTCGTCGCTGCGCGACTCAATCGAGGGCAAGCTCGAGCGGGGCATCCAGTCTTTACCACGTGAATTATCCTGACGGGTTTAGTACTGTTGATTATGGAGAGCCTTAATTTAAGAGGGATTACTTCATTAGAAAGGTACTACCATTCAAGGCTGTTGCCCGTTCTGTCGAAGAGGCCCGCGAGTTCCGGGTTCCCGCTCTGCACCCCTCGCAGGACGGCGACCTTTGCCGTGGAGAACGAGATCTGCTGCCTGAATCCGAAGACGACCGTGTCGCCCACGGATACGTCGTCCCTCCCCTCCAGCTTTATGATGTAGTCCATGGCCGGATAGAAATCCTCGACCCTCACCGTGCGGTCCATCACGGTGTCCGGAGAGGGTCCGACGAATCCGCGCTTGTCGTAATCTCCGCACGCCAGGGTGTCGGGTCCGAAGCCGTATCCGTACGCGTACAAAGAGCCGTTGTACGCATGGGAGATCTCGGTTACCCACACCACCGCGGGAATCTCGGGAAGGTTCTCAAATGCGTGGAGCGGCGTCATGCCGGCGAACCCGTGTCCGGGTTCTACGTGTGTGGCGCCACGCTCTTTGAGCAGGTCCATGACGCAGGTCGACGTGGTACCGGGCGCGTTTATCTGGTCGACCGAACAGCCTTTTTGAGAGAGGATATCCGCTCCCCGCATCATAAGCCCGAAATTGGGAGTTGTGGCGGCACCTTTCGTTTTCGGATCGAAGACCAGGACGGGAAAGGTGGTGACCCCCGCAATCCGTACCCCCTCGAGGCCGGATATTTTCTCCACTGCATCGGGGAGCTCGTCCAGCGTGAAACCGCCCTCCTGCATGGGATAGAAGAAGCACTTTTCTCCCGCGATCCGTAAAAGCAAATCCTGACGGCCGTTCATTTTCTTTGCGTGCTCGGAAATCTGGGCCGCCTTCTCAACGGTGAAAACGGTGATTACCTCGGGCTTTGCCTTTTCCAGTACGAAGGGAATGTCGTTTACCGGGGTCTGCAGAAGATGCCCGACATGGCCGACACGGACATCGCTCTTAACGAGCGATTTCACGCCCTCGATGTCAACGGCGACCGCTCCGCTTGTTCCGGACACCATGATCTGTGCGGCGAGCGGGTTCCTTCCCAGCTGTTTGGTCATGGGGTAGAGCTTGAGGCCCGTCTCCCGGGCTTTCTTCTTGATGATCCCGGCGTTGTGTTCGATCGCGTCGAGATCGATGACATAGGTGGTGGGCGTGATCGCACCGGAGCGGTGAAGCTGCGCGGCCGCGGAAACCAGCCCCGGATTGCGTCCCTTCAATTTTTGTAGAAACATGAATGCAAATAAATATAATAAGTGCTTCTATGTCAAGAAAAATTAAAGACTATTAATCTAAAAAGCGAGCCGGGGCTGTTTCATCGGGTGTTTCCTGCGAACGGATATACGCGTACCTGTCATATCCGGCTGGTTTGATTTATTTGCACATTTAACCCACACCCGATGCTTAAATACCCCTGCGTAATCTAAGCGTGGTGCTGGTACTTGAAAGATATCTTGACCCGCGCCCGGTAGGCCGTTACCTTGCCGTCCTCCATTTTCAGGTCGAACTCGACGACCTCGGCGATTCTCAGGTCCCGCAGGCTCTTGGAGGCTTCGTCAACCGCGTTCTTTGCCGCCTCCTCCCAGGATTTTTCGCTCGTTCCAATGAGCTCTATTACCTTGTAAACCGACATAACTCCCCCTTTTTACTTTGCGGAAATCAGGTATTGAGGTTCATAAAACGCGCCCTTTTGTCTCCATTATAACGAACGTTATCATTAAGACAAGATGGTTTTATTTATTGGGATTATGGATTCCCGGATGGAGAGCGGTTTGTATTTTGATACAGTGCAATCGTATGGAGAGAAAATCGCTTCAAATCTTGATACAGTGCAATCTCATGGAGAGAAAATCGCTTTAAATCCTGATACAGTGCAATCGCATGGAGCCAAATCGCTTCAAATCTTGATGCAGTGCAATCGCATGGAGCCAAATCGCTTCAAATCTTGATACAGTGCAATCGCATGGAGCCAAATCGCTTCAAATCTTGATGCAGTGAAATTTCGTGGGGAGGGATATGATGACGTTTGCCCCCCGTTTAAAAATTCCCCTCCCTTCCGGGTTCGACACGTCGGCGACGAAGGGCTGCTCGAGTGAGGGTACTTCGATTGTGTACCGCACGGTGGAGCCTATATAGGTGGAGCTCAGAATCGTACCGTTGAGCTTGTTCTCCTCATCGGCGGAAGATCCCTCTTCGAGTATCACCGACTCGGGCCTTATGACCGCCATTACCTCACCGGTATTCATATCCTGCATATCGTTTGCATTAATAAGCTCGCATGCGGCGGTTGATATCCTTGTGAGGCCCGGGGTTTGTTCCGATATCCGTCCCGGGATGAGGTTAATATACCCGATGAAACCTGCCACGAAGAGCGAGGCGGGTTTCTCGTATATCTCGGTCGGCGTCCCGATCTGCTCGATGCTGCCCTCGTTGATGACCACGATCCGGTCGGACATGCTCATCGCCTCCTCCTGATCATGCGTAACGAAGATCGTGGTCAGGTTGAAAGACTGCTGGATCTTTCTTATTTCCTCCCTCATCTGGACGCGCAGGCTGGCGTCCAGGTTGGACAGGGGCTCGTCCAGGAGTATGATCTCAGGTTCGATTACAATACAGCGCGCGAGCGCTACCCGCTGTTGCTGGCCGCCCGACAGCTCGGTCGGTTTCCTCTGTTCGAGCCCCTCGAGCTGTACGATCTTGAGTATGGATTTTACCTTCTTTCTGATCCGCTCCTTCGGCAGTTTCCTCAGCTTCAGGCCGTATGCGATGTTGCCGAAAACGCTCATGTGCGGAAAAAGTGCGTAATTCTGGAATACCATGCTTGTTTTTCTCTTCTCAGGCGGGATATCGTTGATCTCCTGCCCGTGCATGACGACCGACCCTGCCGTGGGATAGTAGAATCCGGCTATCATTCTGAGAAGCGTCGTCTTGCCGCACCCGGAAGGTCCGAGGAACGTCAGGAATTCACCCCGGTTGATGGACGGGATGGACAGATCCTTCACCGCCGTAATCATGCCGAATCTCTTCGTCACGTTTCTCAATTCAAGAACCGTCTCTTCCGACATTGTCAGAACCCCTTCAGAATTTCCATCTTTGTCTGTTTTGAGAGTACGCGTAAAAGCATGAGACTGACGAGTACCACCAGTGTCAGCATCACCGCCATGGCGGACGCCTTTCCGATATTCCCGGTCTCGGCAAGCCGCAGGATGAGGAGGGACGCGAGGTTGGTCCCCGGCGCTATGAGAAAGATTACGGCGCTGATCGTGATCATACCCACCATGAAGGTATAGAGAAAACTTGCGGCAAATGCCGAGCTCATGAGCGGGAGTGCCGCCCTTACGAATGTCTTGATGCTGTTTGCCCCGAGATCCCGCGAGGCCTCTTCGATCGAGATGTCTATCTGCTGGAGTTTTCCGATACCCGCCTCCAGGCCGACGGGAAACTCCCTGAAGGATATATTGAGTATGATGATGGCCAGTGTTCCCGTTATCATGAAGGGAGGTTTGTTGAAAACGATTATGTACCCGATTCCCATCACCGTTCCCGGGACCGCGAACCCGAGCAGGGCAATGAACTCAAGGGCGTCGCGAGCGATAGGTTTCTTGCGAACCAGTATATAAGAGAAGATTATGGATGTAAAAGAGGTGATCACGGCCGCTATCCCGGACACGGTGAACGATGTCTTCAGCGCCTTCCACCCCGAGTAGCTGGAAAAATGTTCGAGCGTCAGTGTATTGTTGATCATGAAGAGTTTGGTGACCGAGCTGATGAAAATCACGGCGAAACACGAGATGATGGTCAAACATACGACGAGTGCCGCACCATAGAGCGGATACTGGATATACCAGGCTATCTTCCTCCTCTCGGAGGCGATCATGTGGCCGCTTACCGTAACGAAGGACCCCTCCTTGAGGAAGTAGTTCTGTATGACATAGACGAATATGGAGGGGATGATGAGCAGAATGCAGAATACGGCGGCCATTTCCATGTTCTGCTCTCCGATCCAGAGGTTATAGGCGTCGGTCGCCATGATGGGAAGCCCGCCGCCGATGAGCATGGGGTTGCCGAAATCGGCGAGGGACATTATAAAAACGAGCAGTCCCGCCTTGAAAAGTCCGGGAAGTGAGAGCGGAACGATGATCCTGAAAAGCGTCCTGACCTGGCTTGCACCCAGGTCTCGCGACGCGTCCTCGAGCGAGGGGTCGAGTGACTGCAGAACGTTGTTTACCATGAGAAAACCGAGCGGCAGGAATGAGAGAACCTGCGCGATGATGAGGCCCGGCCAGCCGTAAATACTGGGACTGAATCCGGTAAAGTGATAGATGAGTCCCCTCCTTCCCGCGATAATGACGAGCGCAAGCGAGAAGATGAACGGCGGGGAGATGAGAGGAAGCAGAGCGCTCATCCGGAGGAAAGGCTTAAGAGGCAGGTTCGTCTTGCTGACCACGTACGAGAGCGCGAATGCAACGATGAGGATGATCGAGGTCGTTACGAGGCCGAGCAGCAGGCTGTTCACCATGGATTTGTAGTAATACGCATAGCGGAAAAAATCCGCATAGTTCTTCAGGGAAAGGGCCCCTTCTTCCCGGAACGAGGCGACCAGCACCGATGCAACGGGGTAGACGACGAAGAGACAGAGCAAAACAACCATGAAAACCGTTAAACCGATAAACAGGGGATCCCGGCGCATGCCGAAGACCGGATCCCTGGCGGAACTTCCTCGGGTCATCTTATCTCCAGGCTGATGCATTATATAAAACAGAGGCGGTATTCACCCGCCTCTGTTTTTATGGAATTTCTGGGGCGTTACTGCGCAAACCGGCTCTTCCAGGTGCTCATGATTCTTGTTCTGTTGTCCGCGGCCCATTTGGCATCGTAATCGATCAGTTTCGGATCGAACCTGACGAGTGATTCGACGCCGGGATAGGTGACCTTGGAACGGTACTGGGCCACTTCCTGCTGGAATCCCTTGCTCCCGACATAGTCGATGAACTTCTTTGCCCCCTCCGGGTTCTCAGTATTCTTGTAAATTACGGCGATATCGAGTACATATCCCGTTCCCTCGGCGGGAATGACCATCTCGATGGGATATCCCTCGTTTTTCCTCTTTTCAACCGCCTGGTCCCAGGTGATGCCGATCATGTACTCACCCTGTGCAACGAGCTGTCCGGGCGCGGAACCGGACTTCGTGTACTGCGCAACATTCTTGTTGAGCTGTTCGAGGTATTTCCATCCCTCGTCTTCACCGAAGAGCTGCATGACCGTGGAAACCGTCAGGTAAGCGGTACCCGAGGTTCCCGGGTTGGGCATCACGATCTCGCCCTTCCACTTGGGATCAAGGAGGTCTTTCCACGAACGCGGTGCGGAGTAGCCCTTTTCCTTGAGGAGCTTGGTGTTTACGCCGATGCATGCGAACCAGTACGACCACCCGTACCAGTATCCGTCGGGATCCTTGTACTGGCTGGGGATCGCCTTCCATGCCGGTGACTTGTACTGCATGAGCAGGCCCTTCTCCTTTGCCATGATGGCAAACGACAGGGGCCAGCCGAAGTGCATGTCCGCGCCGACCCGTGGAGCCTCGGCGTCAACGCGGGCCCACGCCTCGCCCGACGAAAGGCGAAGGGGTTCCAGTTTCAGCCCGGTACCCTTTGAAATGGCTTTTGCAAAGGGGTCGAGCTCGGATTCATCGTTGTCCGTGTAGTACTTGATCACGTGCGAATCGGCATTGGCAATGCCCGTGCCGAGACACAGAAACGAGACAATAAACACCATGAGAATGAAAGCACCTTTTTTCTTCATGAATTCCTACCTCCCTTTATATTGAATTATAAGAAACATACCTATCTGAGCCCTTTGTTTTCAGGCATATGGTTTACCGGGTTTAGCTCTTCTTCATCGTCGCACAAAGGTACATTTTTGTCAAGATTATCAGGGGACGATAAGGAACTGTATTTCATGAAGAACCGTTTCCATCCTATAGGTCAGCCGTGTACCGGTTATATAAATAAGCTTTGTGTGAGCTCCATGTTTAACTATCTTCCTACTTGTTGGCGGTGATCCAGTCTTGGAAAAAGAGCGGTATACATCATGAAGTTCTCATACGTAGACAGACGGCTGCAGCTCGTCAAGTCATTCTACATGGGCATCGGGAAAAGCGCCCTGATCTTCCCCATCGCTTTCCTGGCTGCGTTCGGGCAGGGGCTGGTGACTCTCGGCGTCATCTTTTATATTCGGGACATCTTCGGCGCAACACCGAGCCAGGTCGGCACCATGACCGGTCTCTGGTCGGCGGCATATATCACCGGGTGTATTTTCCTCAGGCGTGTGACCGACGGCATACTTCCCCGCCACCTCCTTATTGCCGCTGCTTTCCTAGAATGCCTCTTCGTGGCCCTCATACTGACTGCGGGAAATTTCACCGTCGTGATCGTGCTCTATATGCTGTTCGGCATGTCCATATCGTTGTTCTGGCCTCCGATCATGGGGTGGCTCTCGCAGGACATTGAAGGACCGGCCCTCGGAAGGCTCATGGCCAGGTTCAATTTATCCTGGAGCGTGGGCAGTATCGTCAGCCCGCAACTGGCCGGACTTCTCAGCGAGCGTTACGAGTCCCTCCCCCTCATAGCGGGATGCTGCCTCTTTTTCCTTGCCGGAATCCTGGTTCTCCTGGCAAGCCTCACCCTTCCGAAAATCCGAAGCGACCGTATGGTGAACGTCAAGAAGAATGCCGGGGGGAACGGAACCGACGGTAGCACGCCCCTCCGCTTTCCCGCCTGGATCGGCGTACTCACCACCTATACGACCATCGGAGTGATCGTCAACATATTCCCTCTGTACGCCTTGAATACCCTTGAATTCAGCAAGTCCACGGTGGGGTTTATCATGCAGAACCGGGCCCTTTTCGGCATGGTGGGATTCCTCATTATGGGCCGGACCACTTTCTGGCACTTTCGCCCCGGGCAGATGATCATAGGCCAGCTCATATACGCCTCTCTTGCCTTTTCAATGATGTTCGCCGATACGGGGCTCGCAACGAGTGCCCTCATCTCCTCCGTGGGGATCTTTATGGCCCAGAGCTATTTCAACAGCATGTTTCACGGGGTCTCGGGCAGCATCAACCGGGCGGGCCGTATGGCGGTACACGAGGTGCTCATTTCAAGCGGTCTCATCATCGGTTCCGTGTTCGGGGGGATCATCTACCAGCGTTTCTCGATGGAGTATGTGTACATCTTCTGCGCAGCCTTTGTACTTCTCGGAGTGGTTCTGCAGGGGGCGATCTTGATAGGCATTCGAAAAAAGAACGCTTCAGTATAAAGACGGATTTTATTGCAGGGAGGAGAGGAATGGAGATCTGGCTTGCATTCTCGGGCTTTGAAGAGATGGAGAAGGCGCATGCGTATCCGATCAAGGGCGTGCTTACCAATCCGACGATCGTGAGCAGGGCAGGCATGGGCTGGAGGGAGGCGATATCCCGGATGAACGAAATAGGGGATCTTCCCCTCGGGCTCCAGGTCGTTTCCACCGAGATGGACAGAATGCTGGAGGAGGTCGAAACGTACCGCGGGCTGGTCAACCGAAAACCGCTCATCATAAAACTGCCCTTCTGCAGGGACGCGCTGAGGGTCGTGGGTTTCATTAAAAAACGGGGCCTCGGAGTGAACGTCGCCGCCGTATGCACCTTCAGCCAGGCGGTTATCGCGCTCGAAACCGATCCCGACTATATCTCGATCTACGTCGGGAGGGTGTCCGACGGCGGGGGGAACGGAGCGGAGCTGGTACGGAAAATAAAGACCTATGCCGTTGAATCGAATAAACGAACGCTGGTCCTTGCGGCGAGCCTCAGGGACGCGTGCGGGTTCGAGGAGGCGGCCCTCGCAGGGGCCGATGCGGCCGTTGTAACACTCCCGGTGCTCGAGGATGCCGTTAAGAGCGGTCTTACCGATGAGAGCATCGCGACGTTCAAGGAGGAATGGAAGAAGGCCGAAGGGGCCTGACGGTCACAGGCCCGAGAGAAGGGGGAACACGGAGGCGAGCTGCGTGTACGATTTTCTGAAGGCATTGTAATTCCTGGTGTAAAGGGGCCTGCCCGCGTCCGAGGCTTTGATTTCGCACGTTTTTTTAATGATACGCGCTCCCTCCCCGGCATCGCGGTACAGCCCGATTCCCACCCCTCCCGCGATACACGCTCCCACGGAGGTCGCCTCCTCGACCACGTTCAGCGTGACGACCGTGCGTTCCAGCACGTCCGCGAAGATCGAGAGCCACAGTTCATTTTGGATCCCTCCGCCGATCGCCTTCAGCTCGCCTGAGACCGCGCCGTTTTCCTCGAAGATCTCCTGTATGGACTTCATATGATAGGCGACCCCCTCGAGCACCGCCCTGTACAGATGCGCCCTCCCGTGCATCCTCGACAGTCCGATGAAAGTGCCCCGTGCGTGGGGGTCCCAGATGGGGCTCCGTTCGCCCATGAGGTAGGGCAGGAAGACCAGGCCTTCGCATCCGGGCGCTATAGCACGGGCCTCGCGTGTGAGCCGTTCGTGAATGGCCTTCGCGGGTTCCGGGTTTTTCCGGTCGTTGTTCGGGACTTTCCGGTCGTTGTCCCTGCAGAAGCCGTCTATAAACCACGATACCGATCCGCCCCCGCACTGCATCGCGCCGGTGACCGTGTACTTGCCCTTCACGAGGTGACCCAGGTTGAACACCCGCATCTTTTCGTCCAGCAGGGGTTCGTCGGACGTGAGGCCGATCCATGAGGAGGTTCCGATATTGAAGTACATGTCGCCCGTATTCACCGCTCCCGCGCCGCTGGTCGCGCACGGCGCGTCGCCCCCTCCTATGACAACGGGCGTTCCCTCAAGGAGCCCGCACGCGCGCGCCGCGTCACGCTGAATGCTACCGATCACGGCCGTGGATTCCATGAGCTCGGGGAGCTTTTCTCTCTCTATCCCCGTGACCTCCAGGAGGTCCCCGGACCATTCGAGCGCGGTGATGTCCAGCAGGCTCGTGGCGGTTGCGTCCGAATAATCGGTGCACACCCTTCCCGTAAGCCTCCGGACCACGTAGTCCTTTACCTGCAGAAAGACGCGGGCCTTTTTATAGACCTCCGGAAGGTGCTCGCGGATCCACATGATCTTGGGAGCCGAGTAGGACGGGTCGAGGCGGTTTCCCGTAACACGGTACACCCGCTCGGGAGACATGCGCCTGCCGATTTCTTCGGTCTGCGGCACGGTACGCGTGTCCGCGTAGGTCATGGCCGGAGCCAGTGCCCTGCCCGAATCATCCACCGGAATGGGGGCCGTCATCTGCGCCGAGAACACGACGCACCCGATCCGGTCGGCCCCGACGGACCGCTCGCGGATGAGGTGCCTGGTCGATTCGCAGAACGCCTTCCAGTAATCGTCAGGCTCCTGTTCGGCCCAGCCCGGGTGCGGATACCGTGTCTCGTAAGGAGAGTAGGCGGACGCGATTATCGTTCCCTCTTCCGAGAAGAGCACCGCCTTGTCCCCTGATGTCCCGAAATCATGTGCAAGAATGTAGTGCATTTTTCACCTCGTTTTTACGGTTCGCCGACGGCCCTTTATCACCCGTCCACCACGGCATACGCGGGATTAAGGAGAAAGGGTTGCAGCACGGCCTGGAGATTTGAGAGCGGGAGCACATGCTCGCCGATGTCGATCCCCAGGATGTCCCGCATGGTCTTCCCCCGCAGCATTATTCTCATGAACGCCTCGGGATACTCCTGTTTCAACCGCGTTCGTGTCGACTCGTCCGCTATTACGACGGTGTCTTCCACATGCACGCCCACGTACGGTCCGCCGGGGAAGGCGATTATGTCGCATTGAAATGCCATACCCGACCGAAGGGTGTGGTGAAAATCCTCTCTGAAGGGCGAGTTGATCCACTCCTCCAGATGGGTCTGGTGGCCGGGGTTCAGGCTCACGCCGAAACTTCCCCCACCCAGAATCGCCGTCACCGCGTCGTAGACGGTCCCTGAGTCCGCGCCTATGGATATGGATTCGTACCAGGCCTTCAAACCCCGAAAGTAGGGAAAGTAAAATGCCTCAATTATATCCTTCAACGGACCGTGGAAGTCCTTCTCCGACTGAACGGCGAAGCCCGTCCGAGCGATGGACGCCCCGGGCACGCAAAAACCCACGCTCACCGGGTCCCCGGGTTCGAGCCTCCGGGAGAAGGAGGGACTTGCCAGTCCGAGGAGCACCCTGTCCCGTCCGAAATTGACCACCGGGTGAATGACGAAGGGGATACCCCTGTAATCGAACAGGGACATCGCCTCGGATTCCGATATGCCCGGTTCGAGTCCGTCGATGATCCTTGCCATCTGGTTCGACAGGTAGTTGTTCATGAATTCCGAGCGCGCCATGTCGCGCGGGGTAAGTACGGACCGCAGCCCCTCGGTCGGGTGCGTCATCACGTCCGCTGCGTTCACCAGGTTTTCCGGTATGGTGGTTTCGCTCAGCTCCTCGATGATGTAGTGCGGCACGTCGAATGTATGGAGCGGGTCCCGGACCTCTCCGTTTTCGTAGTATTTCAGGCCGACGACACCCACCTTCGACGTACCGTCGATCCCGCAGTCCTTGAATATCGAGCTCAGAAACCGCTTCCTGTCGCGGGTCATGCCCTGGAGGCTGAAGGTCTGGAACAGCTCCTTTCTGTGATCGAGCAGGCTTGTGTCCGCATAGCTCATTCCCTCATTGCCGAGTATGAGAACGGGGGGCTCGTTCAACTGAACCACCAGGAGCGTCTCCTCGAATCTCGAGTCGTACCCCCCCGTCAGGTAGAGGAGGTTGGCGTGGTGCTCCCGGTCGCCGTAGATAATGAGATGGGTCAGGCCGCGCTCCAGGATTTTTTCGAGCAGGCGTTCGTACCTTTCGTTCACCTCCTCCTTTGTAACCACGGGATAATCGGAAAAAGAGTACGAGTAATCCGGCAGGTTGATACTCTGAATTTTCATTTCACCCCCGTTTAAATGTACCGGCTGTTATTGCGCAGGTTTTTTATAAGTAATATAATTATTGAACATCAGCCCTTGTGATGAAGAAACTATATAATAAGACGAATGTCGACTATATGATACTATAGATAAATGAACGGAAAAAATAAAAAACAGGGTATGCGAGTGCCGGAACAGCATAAAATAATAAAAAAACATTTGACCTACCTGTTCGGGGCGGTTCTGCTCGCGGGATTGTATATGCTCAGCATGGGCAATTATCTTCTCTACCATGCAATTGCCGAGGTGTTCTCCATCATCGTGGCCTTCGGCATATTCATCGTTGCGTGGAACTGCCGAAAAAACCTGGACAGCGACTATCTCCTGCTCCTCGGAATTGCCTATTTCTTCGTGGGCTGTATCGATTTTCTGCACACCCTGGCGTACAAGGGTATGGGGGTTTTTTCCCCTGCATGGGGGTCCAATCTCCCCACCCAGCTCTGGGTAACGGCGCGGTACGTGGAGTCGATATCGCTGCTCGCGGCGCCCCTCTTTATCAGAAGAAAGCTGCGGTTGCCCCGGGCCTTTATGATATACACTGCCGTGCTCTGCCTCGTGCTCCTGACGATTTTTTACTGGCATATCTTCCCGGTTGCGTATGTCGAGGGGCACGGACTCACGCCCTTCAAGAAGATCAGCGAGATGGCCATCGGGTTTATCTTCTTTCTTTCCGTGTTCAGGCTGCTACGCAGGCGGGAGCGCTTCGACCGGAATGTCCTGTGGCTTCTCGCCTCCTCCATCATCGTATCGATCGGCTCTGAGACCGCCTTCATATTCTACGTTGACGTGTTCGGCATCTCCAACTTTATCGGCCACATACTGAAGATCGTGTCCTTCTACATGATCTACAAGGCCATCATCGAGACCGGCCTGCGGCAGCCCTTCGACCTTCTGTACCGCGACTTGAAAAAGAGCGAATCAAGGCTCAGGGAGCTGAACGCGACGAAAGACAAATTCTTTTCGATCATAGCCCACGATCTCAGGACCCCGCTCATATCCGCGACAACAGCCTTTCGGTACATACTCGACGACTACGAATCCCTTTCAGCCGATGAAATAAAACGGCTCGTCCGGAACCTGGATAAAAGCACTGACCGCACCCTTACGCTCCTGAACAACCTCCTCGACTGGGAGAAATGCCAGTCCGGCGAGATGCAGTGCAGGCCCGAGCGTTACCGGCTGAACGATCTTCTGAACGAGGCGATGGCGCCCATGGAGTCCGCGGCCGAGAACAAGAACATCGAGCTGGTCGTGCGGGCCGAGAAAGACCCGTGGGTGCGCGCGGACCGGAACATGATAAACACGGCAATGAGAAACCTCATCTCAAACGCCGTTAAGTTCAGCGAACCCGGCTCGCGGGTGATCGTGGCGATAACAGCCGCAGGACACCGGGCGGAGCTGAGCGTTCGGGACAACGGTACGGGCATGACCCCGGAGGACGTGGAGAAGCTCTTTAAAATCGAGGAGCAGTTCATCAAACCGGGAACCCGGCGGGAAAAGGGCTCGGGCCTGGGGCTGATACTCTCCCGGAGCTTCATCCGCATGAACGGCGGCGACCTGCGCGTCGAGAGCGCACCCGGCCGGGGCAGTACCTTTTCCTTCACCCTCCCCCTCGCCTGATTAAGGGGACAAGGGCCTGGCTCATATTGTGCATGATTAAATCAAGCGGCGGGGTCCATCCCGCCGTCTTTCCCTTTTTCGTTTCTTCTTCTACGGTGCCGTCTCGATCTCCTTCAACGCGTCGAAGATGATCTGTTTCTTCTCGTTGGGGACCCCGATCATGCTCCCCTCGCCGTAGTCGCACACGATGAGCCCGCCGGCGGGGGTGGCGCACCTTTCCACAAGCTCCCTGATCTCGTCCCGTATGTCCTCCTCCGATCCGAAGGGGAGGGTCTTCTGTATGTCCACGCATGTCTCCAGGCACACCCTTCCGCGGAAGAGCCGCCCCATCTCGTCCAGTCCCAGAAGCACGGGCTGGAAGGTGTTGATCACATCCACCCCGATAGACGCGAACTCGCCGACCACGTCGTTGATCCTGCCGCACGAGTGCAGCCAAACGTGCAGACCCGCGTCGTGGACAGCGTCGAAAAGGACCCGGTAGCGGTCCCGGAAAAAGGTACGCCACATGGGCAGGCCGATCATGAGTCCCTGCTGGGTTCCCCAGTCGTCCGTCGTCCAGAGCCCGTGAATTCTTCCCTTGAATCGCTTCCTTAAATTTTCGATGATTCCGAGGTCGAACTCGACGACCCGGTCGGCCAGGTCGTGAACCCGGTTCGGGTGGAGCAGAAAGTCCTCCATCAGGTTGTTCAGCCCGCGCAAAAACCACAATCGCTCAAACAGGAGGCTGTGCTTGTAAACGAGCACGTACTTGTCGCCCGCGCCCTTTAGCAGCTCTTCGAACCGCTCATACCGCGACTCCGCATGCGGATCGGGAAAACGGTACGTATCGAAGTTCTCCCAGTCATGCAGGGGGTGGTACGCCACGTACCCGATATTATTGACGTTCTCGTCGTCCGACTGATGCCACACGCATCCCCATTCGTCCGTGCCCACCGTGCCGAGCTCCCACCCCGCGGTATCACGGTCCAGTACGTGAATATCGTAACTGTCGCTGAAGTGCAGCATCTGCTGCCCCTCCTCCCGGTGGCTGTGGCTTCGAACCGGTATGCGTGCCGGCGAGGAGAACTCGATCGCCCGCCTCACGATTTCGTAGCTGGACTGCGCTCTATCCATGGTGTCCTCCTGAACCGGTGTCTCCGGTTAAAATGCGTGTAACAACATATTACCCCGATAAAAACATCTGCGCAACATGGGTTAAAAGTCCATGAGTAACTCCCTCAAACGGGCCATATCGGAGTCGCCGAGGCTCTGGGACCGGTGGCGCATCCGGCGGCTTCCCCTGCCCGCAAGCTCAGTGGCGGCCTTTATCGGCGCGACCGGGTTTTCGCGGATCCGGGTGATTTCATGAAGATGGTTTATGCGGACCTGGCATTCCTTTACCGCATCCCAGTCCCCTTCCTGCGCCGCAAGCCACAGATCCATGAGGGGCTCGGCCCGCACGTTGCTCAACCCGCTCACCATGCCGTTACACCCGAGCATAACGGAGGCGGCCGCCAGGTACTCCTCTCCCTGTATCCACGAGAAGCCGTCCGGGCTCTCCCCGAGCAATCCCCTGCTGAACTGCGCGAAGTCGCCCGACGAGTCCTTCACACCCGCCACGTTGTCTTCGTCCGCGAGCTCGAGTATCGTGTCCAGGTTCATGGGATTATGCGTGTTGCAGGGTATGTTATAGAGGATAAGGGGTGCCGGAGCGGCGCGCGCCACGGTCCTGAAGTGCTCCACAATGTCTTCCTGCCGCATGCTCAGGTAAAAGGGCGTAACCGCGACCACGAAATCGGGGTCCGTTTTCTCCAGGGACTTCATCTCCTCGAGCACCATGTTCGTTGACGGCCTGATGCAGGCGGCGCACAGGAACTGCCTTCCGGACGCGACGCTTCGAACGGTTTTTATGACTTCCCGCTTCTCCCCGGTCGAAAGGTAGGCGCCCTCGCCCGCGGTTCCGCAGATGAAGAACCCGTGCACGCCCGCGTCCGAGAGATAGGCCGCCTGCTTCTCCAGAAGCTCGTGGTCCACCGCGCCCTCTTCGTCCATGGGTGTTACGATTGCGGGTATGATCCCCTTCAGCTCGTGTTTTTTCGCCGCGCTCATAGTCTCTCCTCTCTCGTTGTTCACGTTTATGTGCCTGCCGTGATTAGTATATACCGAAATATTTACGAAGAGCTCTATTTTATGGATTCATCGAAGAATAATTATAGGGATATGTTACGTAAATCCCCTCCCAATAAACCACAACTATCCGGACTGATACTACCAAATGAGAAAAAAAGCTTATATAATTATTATTTACTATTT
>Ga0180431_10002081_pt1 | contig 27149 bp, 38 predicted proteins | sample SS_ome_11_FD_132459 | JGI IMG/M metagenome (GOLD analysis project Ga0180431, IMG submission 132459) | Hypersaline lake sediment archaeal communities from the Salton Sea, California, USA - SS_1_MS_1 metaG | ecosystem: Environmental > Aquatic > Non-marine Saline and Alkaline > Hypersaline >... | reverse complement strand
GGCGAGCGAGCCCTGCAGACCCGCGTCGCCGAGCTTGCCGATCGCCGCCGTCGTCTCCTCGATGCTCAGCCCGAGCGCGCGCGCCACAGGACCGGAGAGCTTGAGCGCCTCCGCGAGCTGCGTCACATCCGTGTTCGTGCGTATCGTCGTGTTCGCGAGGACATCGGCGACCCGGTCCATCTCGGTCGCGTCGAGCGCGAACTGCTTGAGTGCGTTCGAGGCGAGGTCGGCCGCCGAGCCGAGGTCGATGGACGTCGCCGCCGCGAGCGACAGCGTGCCCGGCAGCGCGCCAAGGATCTCGTCGACCTCGAAGCCGGTCCGCGCGAGGAAGAGCTGCGCCTCGCCCACCTCGCGCGCAGAGAAGCGCGTCGACGCGCCGAGCCGAAGCGTCGCAGCACGGAGCCGGTCGAACTGCTCCGCCTGCGCCGCGGCCGACTGGTTCACGCGGATCGCGATGCCCTGGACCTGCGCCATCGTCTCGCCGTAGCGCGAGAGCGTGCGGATGCCCGGGGTCGCCGCGCCGATCAGCGCGAGCCCGCCGAAGAGCGAGCGCATCTGCCGCGTGAGCTGCTGGGTCTCACGCCCGAGCCGGCGCGTCGTCCGCGTCGCTCGGCCCTGCGTCCGGTCCCAGCGCGTGACCGTGCGCTCGTTGCGGTCGACCGATCGGTCCAGCTCGTCGACGCGCCGGCGCGCTTGCTGCACGCCGGTCGTCTTGATCCGCAGCTCTAGCTCAGCGAGGTCGACCATTGAAGCACTCCACCCAGGTGACGTCGAGTGCCCTCAGGATGTCGACCTCCCACGGCGCGAGGTCGAATCCACCCAACGCCGACCAGGCTACCACTTCCGAGAACGGGATTGGGTTCGGGCCGCCCGCGTGCCACGAGCGGGTGCCGGAGAGGTCGAGGAACGCATGGACGTACCAGTCGAGGCCGGCCGGACACTGCGCGTCCGTGCCGGCCCCAAGCTGCTCTGCGACGAACTCATCCGGGTCCCGGCCGAGAGTCTTGGCCGCCTGCCGGAGATGGGCGGACCGCGTCGCGGTGCCCTTCGCCGTGGCCGGCTGCTCGCCCGCGAACAGAACCCGCGCGTACTCGATCAGTTCGTCGAGGACTCCCCCAGCCAGGCGTTGTCGTCGTCGATGAGGTCGGCGACCTGGTCCTCGATCCAGCCGAAGCGCTCGAACAGCGCGAGCGTCTGGTCCTTGGTCGCGCCGGCCGGCAGCGTCTCGCCGTCGACCTCGATGTTCACGTACTCGTACACGACCGCGGCGAGCAGCTCGCGCTCGTCCATCGTCGTGTCGCCGAGCCCGCGGACACGGCCGCCGCGCCCGACGCGCACGCGATCCATGCGCTCCTTCTTGACGCGCCGCTCCGCGTCCTTGTAGCGCCGCGACTCGGGACCGTAGAGCCGGAGCCCGACGGGCTCTTTGCCCTCCGTGTAGAGCTTCTCGCCCGCGAAGCTGAGGTGGAGGAACGCGCCTTGCTCGGAGGCGCCGCTGAGGTCGAACTTGGAAAGGTCCATGTGGTGTAGGGGGTGCGTTGGGTCTCCTCGGGTGCACGGCGCACACGCGCCGCCGAATCTCAGACGTTGAGGCTGTTGCTCACCTGGATGGTCAGGAAGCTCGGGCGCGTCGTGCCGCCGGCGACCGCGAGGCCCGACTGCTTGAGCGCACGGAACGGCATCTCGATCGCGATGGGCCCCTCCTGCGGCGGGTCGATCGCACCGCCGTTTTACTTCACGCGGGGGAACACGATCGACATGAACTCGCCGGCCACGTTCGGGTCGTCGAAGCGCGTCCAGATCGTCGACTCCGTCTCGTTCACGAACTTGTTGAACAGCGTCTCGTTCTCGAAGTAGACGTTGAGCGTGCCCTGGATGTTGGCCTGCCCACCGAAGACGTCGGGCGAGAAGCGCGAACCGATGACGGGGTTGAGCGAGCGGTTGCGCGACAGCGTGAAGTCCAGCGAGGTCGCCACCGCGTAGCGCGTGCCGCCCTCGTAGATTTCGCCATCGAACGCCGCGAGCGGGGAGGTGCCGTTGGCCGCGATCGGGTCGATGGCCGACGTCGACGAGGACGCGAGCGCGACCGCGCTCATGCCGAGCAGACCGAAGCTGCCGCCGATGATCGACTCCGGCTCGACGCTCAGCTGCATCTCGTTCACGGCGACGCCGTTGAACACCTGGTACTCGCTGATGTCGGAGAACGCCCGTTCGAGGAGGAACGTGCAGATGTCCGTCCCGATGTCGATGCGCTTCCCGGGGAACACGAGCGATTTGCCGCTCGCTTCCGATTCGCTGCTCGGCGTCGTCGTGCCGTCGGTCGTCGAGACGACGGACAGCTCCGTAGCCGCGACCGCCGTCACGCGCCAGTCGCCGTTGTTCGCCGTGTCGAAGAGCGTCGTGCGGATGATGTCGCCGGGGCGGAAGCCGTCGGTGATGAAGCTACCCGCGGCGCGCGTGAAGCCACCGGCTGAGGAGACACCCATGTCCGGCGACCCCGTGACGGCGATGTCGGTGTCCCACTCGCGCCCCATCGCGAACTCGATGAAGTCGTCGTAGTCCTCGCGCGACAGCTGGAACCCAGGCGACCCGACCACGCGGTTGAAGCCGTGACGCACATCGGTCTCCATGCCGTCGGCGTCGACCTCCTCGGACTCCAGCAGGTTCTTCTCCAGGTTGACGTTCCGGCCCGTCGCGCGCAGCGTCGAGAGGGCGATGCGCGCGGTCTGCGCCGTCGCAGCCGTCTCGTCCACGATGACGTCGTTGTCGTCGAGGACGGACAGAACCGTGGCGGTGACGCCCCACACGCGCCACGTTCCGTTGTTCGCCGCGTTCGTGAAGCCGCTCGTGACGATCTTCTGTCCGCGGAAGAATCCGTCGTCGACGAAGCTGCCGGACGCGCGAGTGAAGAGCGAGAAGCCGGCGCCGGCCGGCGCGGTCGCCGTCGCTCCGATGCTGGTGACGGGGGTCGTGAGGGCGGCCGGCGTGGCGTTGCGAGTGCTCTCGCGGCAGTAGCGCAGCGAAGCGCGCGTGCCGGAGGCGAGGATGGTTCCGGTGCTGGACATGGCTGAGAGTCGGTGTCAGGAGGAGACGGGGGTGAAGACCCGCCAGCGGATCGTCACCGTCTTGAAGATCCACAGCGAAGAGCCGCGGTCGTCGGCCGAGTCCCGATAGGGCGCCCTCTCGGTCCGCTCGATGATGGCCGTGAGGCCGTCAGCCGTCAACGACTGGCCCGCCTCGAACGCCTCGGCGACCGCCTGGGCGAGCGCGTCGGCGTCCTCGGTGCCACCCGTTCCCGGCGTGAACACTGCGTAGGTCGTGGTCCCGGTCGCCTCGATGAAGCCGGTCGAGGACTTGGACTCGCCGAGGATCGAGACGAACTCCCGCACCCACAGGTCCCCAGGATTGGGGTCCGGCGGGGTGAAGCTGCGCCCTTCCCACGCGAGCCGCGCCTCGGGCGGCAGCGTCGAGACGGTCTTGAGCCGCGCGCGGAAGAGGCGCCGGAGCGCGGATTCGTTGAGCATCGCCATCGGTCAGAGCTGCCTTCGGACCTCGCCGACTGCGCGCGACAGGTTGGCGGCCAGCTCACGGAACGTCGCGCCGTAGATGCCGTCGGGCTGGTTGTTGGTCTGCGCGCTCCATCCGTTCTCCAGCCGGCGCGCGTAGGGGAGGCTGTTCGTGATGTGCACCGTGACGCCGAAGCGCGCGCGGCTGAGCGTACCCTGCACCCGGTTCAGGTCCGACGGCGACGCCTCGCGCGTGACGCCGGCGCGGCTGCTCCGGCTCGCACGCGGCGGCTCGACCGAGGGGTCGATGCGGTTGATCGTCAGGCGGTGCGACGAGCGGAAGCGCCCCGTGTCCACAGGCGAGCGCTTGATGATCCCTGCGTAGGCGTCGAGCGCGAGCTTGCGGAGCACGAGGTCGGGGGCGAGCTGCGTCTTGCGGACGAACTCGCTGACGTCGGCGCGGAACTTGGCGGGCGTCGTCATCTCAGCTCCTACAGATCAGCTCGGTCAGCGCGCGCGAGTCGCCGGAGAAGAACTCCCGGACGCGCACGATTTGGAACTCTCGGCCGGCGACCGTGACGTACACCCGCGCGTTGGTCGCGGGGATCGGGTCGAACGCCGCATCGTCCAGATCCTTCGACGCGCAGAACACGACGACGTCGGTTGAGAGGATCGCGTTGTCGCCGCGGCGCTGGTCGTACTCGACCGGCAGCGGCGGCGTGGTCTTGAGCGACACGCTCGTCGACGTCGTCGATGCCACGCCCGTTGCGCTGTCGTACGTCTCGGACTGACGCACGAACAGCGCGGGGTCGTCGGTGAAGAGACCGACGATCGTCTCGGCGAGCTGCCGGAGGCTGTTGTCGAGGAGGCCCATCAGGAGCGGTAGAGCGGCAGCATCTTGGCGCCGTGCTGCGCCTCGGGTTCGAGGTAGCCGAGCGGCGAGAGGAGCGAGAGGATGTTCTGAGGCACGACGTCGATGCGCTCCTCCGACCCGACCTTGACCGCGATCGGTCCGAGCCGCGCCTCCTCGATGCCCTGCCCGAGTAGGCCGGGCTGCTCGAAGCGGTTGCGCTCCAGGAGCGACAGCGCCAGCTCCGCGGTCGCCTCCTCCAGCAGCTCCGGGATCAGGTCGAAGTCTAGGTTGTACCCGTCCGCGTCGACCACGCCGGAGCGCGGCCAGCGGAGGCGTTGCTCCTCGGTCCGCTTCGACCCGTACCAGCGCATCATCTGATCGAGCAGCCGCGTCGCCCAGACGAGCGCCGCCTCGCGATCGTTCGCCGTGAGCCGCTCGACCACCGCATCGTCGGCGACGTCGGCGGTCAGCGCCGGCTCGATCTTGAGCGCGCCGTCGGTGCGGAGCGGCGACGTCACCGCGTAGACGGTCGAGTGTCCGGCGAAGCGCACGCGGCTCTCCTTCGTCCACAGGCCGGTGCCCGTGTCGACGTCGATGCTCCGCGCGCCGGCCGTCGCGCCGCCGTTCGCGAGCCAGCCAGCGGCGTCAGGCTCGTCGCTCGCGCTCGTCCACGCCGTCGCGTACAGGCGCGCGCCGAGGATCTCGTCGGCGCGCGCGACCGAGCAGTAGCTGTTGGCCGAGGAACCTTTGACGGTCGTGTCGATCGGGGTGCTCACTTGAAGGTCTCCGTGGGCATGACGTTGTGGTACTCCGAGAGGATGTGACGGATGGTGCGCGCCGCGCCAACGACGATCTCGCGCTGCATGACCGTCGGTTCGATCGTCCCGTCGGGAGCGACCTCGACGCCCGTGCCCCCGGCTTCGTCGCGCGCGCGGAAGTTGAACGACAGGTACGCCATCCAGTGCCCTTCGCAGACGTGCCCAACGAGCGGCACGATCGAGCCCACATGGTCGTCGGACTCGTACAGGTTCTTGAGCGCGCCCGGCTTGAGGTGCTCGGTCGAAAGCGTCACGCCGTTGCCCTTGTCGCTCGCGACATCCGTGAGGAGCTTGAGGTACGGGCCGTCCGCGAGCCAGTCCTGCCACTGGGCGTGGATGAGGCGCGTGCGGTCGGATGCTACCTCGTAGCGGATCGAAACCTTGACCTCGCACCCCGGCTTCGGCACGCCGCCGTTGTTCCGCGCGACGAGGAACATCGCGCGCGAAGCGCCGGCGTTGCGGCGCGCCATCTCCAGGGTGTCAAGAACACGCTGCATGCCTTCGTAGCCTCGTCGGGTTGCTTCCGCCTCCCCACGCTGGACACGGCGCGCGTACGCGCTCGCGATCTCGCGAACGCCCCAGGCGACCGCGAGCAGAACGCTGATCTTGGCGTCCTCCATCGAGAGGGCGAGGAGCGGGTTGGCATTCACGGGTTGATGACGTTCGGGAGGATGGTCAAGGTGCCGACGGCGAGGACGATCGCGTTGCCGTTCGAGTCGACGCCCTCCAGCTCGTGATAGTACGTGCCTTCGAGGTCTTCGGTGTCCGCCGCGATGAGCTGGACGTCGGCGCGCTCGTCGTTGTCACCGGCGATGTCGATCTCGTTCCCACCAGTCGACGCCTGCGCGGTCGTGCTCTTCTTCTCCAGCACCGGGTGTCGACGGAACGCAACCGTCGAGGCGTTGTCGTACGGAACGACTGCCCAGCGAAGCACGCTGTACGCCGTCAGGTCGTCCGGCGTGTCGCTGTCCGTGTCGGTCACGGTGAAGCGCGCGGACACGCGGGTCCCCGCGTACATCGAGAGGTTCTGGTCTGTCGAGGTCATGTCGAGAGGCTCCGCGTGCCAAGGAGGTTGACGTTCACGCACCGCGCGCCGACCAGCGAGGCGTTGATCGAGCGCGCGCCGACGAGCGTCGCGACGACGTCGCGAGACCCAGCGAGCGTGACGATCTCGACCACCTCGGCGACCGGTGCCCCAGAGCCAGTCGCCGTCGCGGTCGCCACGCCGGCCGCGCTTCCGTCGAGCGCAGCCGTCGCAGCCAGGGTAGCCGCAGCCGTCGCGGTCGCCGCGATCGACACGGAGAGCGCGACCGTCGCTGCGAGACGGAATGCCGGAAGCGTCGCCGCGCCCGCGATCGAGCCCGCGAGCCGGCCGAGCAGCCGCCCGGTCGCCGTCGCCGTCGAGGATCCGGCCGACGTGCCGTCGAGCGCGCCGATGCCGACGAGCGTCGCGCGAGGGGTCGGCCGCGCGCTCGCCTGCACGCTCCCGTCGAGCGCCGCGGTCGCGGAGAGCGTCGCCGTCGTGGTCGAGGTGCCCGAGACCGTCCCGCCGAGGTCGCCGAGCGGCGCGAGCGTCGCTGACGTGGTCGAGGTGCCCGCGATCGTGCCCGCGAGCGCCCCCGTGCCCACGAGGGCGCCGTCGGTCGTCGCCGCGCCGGCCGACTCACCGGCGACCGTCCCTGATCCGAGAATCGAGGCGGCCGCGGTCGAGGAGCCGCTGACGTTGGCGGAGAGCGCGCCCGGGGAGCCCACGGCGGCCGAGGTCGAGGCGGCGCCGGCGGCAGAACCGCTCAGAGCTCCCCTGCCGCTCGCTGTCGCCGCGGCGGCCGCGAGGCCGGCCGAGGACCCGCCGAGCGCAGCGGACGCGCTCAGGGACGCAGTGAGGGCGCTGGTGCCCTCCGCCGTGCCGGTCAGCGCCGCGGCTGCGGCCAGGGCGGCCGTCGTCGCCGCGAGCCCCGCCGCAGACGCGCTCAGCGCGCCCGTGCCGACGAGGGCCGCGTCGGTCGACGCGAGGCCCGCCGCGGAGCCGTCGAGCACGCCAGGCGCAGCCACGGCGCCCTCCGTCGTCGCGGCGCCGTCGGCCGAGCCCGCGAGCGCGCCGGTGCCCACGAGGGCGCCGTCGGTCGTCGCCGCGCCGGCGGCCGAGCCGTCGAGCGTCGCCGCGCCCGCGAGCGTCGCGGTAGCCGTCGCCGCGCCGGCCGCGGACCCGTCGAGCACGCCCGCGCCGACGAGGATGCCGTCGGTCGTCGCCGAGCCCGCGGCCGAGCCATCGATTGCAGCGGTCGCCGAGAGCGTCGCCGTCGTTGTCGCTGCGCCGGCGGTCGACCCGTCGATCGGGCTCAGGGTCACGGCCGCGCCAATCGACGCCGTCGTCGTCGACGTGCCGAACGTGAAGCCGCTGATCTTCTGGTCCTGGACGGTGCCGGAGCCAGAGCCAGTGATCAGCAGCGTCCCGTCGCCTTCGCCGTCGGTGATCTTCTGGATCGCCAGGTAGGCAAAGTCACGATCGGGGCTGACGACGTCCGTGTAGTCGAGCGTAAATCCGCTTGCCGTCAGCTCGTCGATCTCCGCCGAGATGATCGTCGCGCCCGAGGCGTGATTCCGAAGGTGGACCACCTTGTTGGCGGCCAGCCGGTCGTCGTTGTCCGTGTTGGCGGAGCCGTTCTCTTCGCGAGCCGAGAACGCAGCAACGTCGAGGTTCGCGCCGTCGAAGAACGCGAGGCTCATGTTGCCGACGGTCAGAAGCGACCCGGCAGCCGCGGCGTTGCCCACCGGCACGTACACGAACTCGGGGTAGAACCCAGCCTCGTTGTACGCCTTTGACGTCACGCTGGTGCTCGTCGTCGCGCCGGTCTCGACATGGACGTTGGCTCCGCCGACGTTCAGCGCGAGTCCGATCGTCCGATCCCCCGGACCCACGCCAGCGCTGAACTCCGAGATGTCGAAGCCCGTCGAGGTGAAGTTGTCGACGATGTTCGCGCCGTCGATACTCCCGGGGTTCGAGCTGTGGTCGTGCTGGATGCTGATGCGGTCGTTGAAGTACCCGCGCACCGACTGACCGTTCGCCGTCCCGTCGTTGACGAGCATGACGGAGACACCCTGGTCCGACTGCGTGAAGACGCCGAACTGCATCTTCATCTCGGCTTCCTCGTCCGTGCTCCCGTGCATGTTCACGGTGAAGCCACAGTCGACCTCGAATCCCGTGGTCACGGTCGTCGGGGAGGTCGCGCCGGGAGCGTCGGCGCTGAACGCGAACGCTTGCGTGCCGTCTCCGTAGAACAGGACGACGATGATCGGGATGGTCGTCGTGGGGTTCGTGTCGATGTCGAACCGAACGCCATCCGTGATCCAGGAGTTGAACGACAGCTCCATGAGCGCCGATGCGCCGTCGTCGTCAGGATCGGGCAGGTAGACGCAGCGCGTCGCGCTTCGAGTCTGACCGCTGTTGGCCGAGGCGCTGGCGTCCTGCGACCAGTAGCCCACCGCGTACTCGTTCGTTCCGTCGCCGACGCCCCAGCTCAGAGTAATGTCGTCGAGGTTCGAGTCGACCACCCGGTGCCTGCTGCCCAGGACGAGGAAGCCAACAGGAGTCCCCTTGCCCGACACCGTGACGTCGAGCGTGCTCGCGCTGGTCGAGACTAGGGTCGTGGAGACCTGGGCTTCAAAGTGACGGGCAACCAACGCATCAGATGGTGAGCGTGAGCGAGGACACGGTCACGAGCTGCCCTGCGGTGATCGAGGTATCGTCCAGCTCCAGCTCGGCACCGGAAGACGTCGCTCCGACGTCGCCGTTGACCCACGGCGTGCCGCTCCCGTCGACGAGCTGGAAGCATCCCGCCGTACCCGACGCCACCGCCTCCGCCGCGGTGATCGCGTTCGCGGAGAGGGTGGCGCCGTTCGACGTCTGCGACGCACCGGGAAAGGCGGGGTTGGACAGAGCCAGCGTCGCCAGGAGCGTGCCCGCAGGCAGCGCGTCCGGGTTCGACGGCTGGCTCCCCGTGTAGATTTTCAGATCGCCGCCACCGGACAGGTCGAGCGAGTCGACGATGTCGTTCAGGCAGTCCTGCGCCCTGGTCTTGGCGATCCGTACCGCCACGGATCAGTCCTCGGTGATGTCCAGGTCTCCGGCTTCGATCTCCGGCGTGATGCCGGAGGACACGGCGAGCGACGCGGTGAACGCGCCCTTGTAGAGCAGCTTGCCGGTGCCCGTCGAGTCCGTCCCGACACCGAAGTGCGTAATCGTCTCGGAGCCGCCCGTGCACTGCGGGAAGGTGATCGCCGCAGCGTTCGTCGCGAGGTTCGACGCGACCGTCCAGCCGCCCGAGTTGCGCGCCACAGCCACGCGAGCGTAGCTCGTGTACGCAGCCTCGTTGGTCTCCTGGTCGCCCGCCTCACCGGGGTCGCCGGTGTGGAGCGAGACGTAGAGGCTGCCGGCGGTCGCCGAGCCCTGCAGCCCGGTCGCGTCGCCGATGTCGCCCGTGTCGGTGTTGTTGAACAGGAGGTCGAGCAGGTCGTTCTCCCAGGCGTTCGTCTTGGTCATGGTGCTGTCGGGTCAGCGGTCGGTGCGAGGAGCGACGCGCGGATCAGGCGCGCGCCGCGAGGATGGCTTCGACGAGGTCGGCCTTGGTCTTCGGCTGGCTGTCGAGCGCCTTCGCCTCCGGCAGCTTGGTCAGCGCGTCGAAGGTCATCGTGAGCAGCTCGTCCTTGGAGCGGGCCGCGTTCGACGGGGGAGCGGCCGGCGCCGCGGGCGCAGCGGGCGCAGCCGGAGCATCGGGAGCAGCGGGCGCCGGCTCGGGCTCGTCGCCGATGACGACGTCACCGGGACGTTCGAGGCCGACGTTGCACGTAACGATGCGCGTCGAGCCGTCGGGCAGCGTGCGACGCACCTTGTGGGTGCTGACGAGGCGCGCCTGCAGCGTGTAGGCCGCCTCGCTCGTCGGGCCACCGTCCGGCGCGATGGTCGGCTTGGGCCGGTTCGACTCGACGCCGAGCGCGGCGAGCTTCTTGTCCAGCTCCGTCTTCATGCGGAGCAAGTCGTTGATGTGAGCCTGTTGCTCTTGCGGGCTGAGTCCGCTCATGGTCTGTGCCTCCTCGGGCTTCTTGGGGTGTGGTCTCCGCGCCCGGGAGTCGAGCGCGGTGGAAAGTGGCGAGGAGCGCGAGCAGGGCAACCCGAGCCCCTCGCCTGACGTTGCACCCGAGGAGGCCGCAACGCGAATCGGTCAACGCGGCGCGCGGGGGCGCGCCACCTTCTCGCCCTCGGATGAGACATCGTCGTCTCGCGAGAAGAAGCCCTGAGCTGCGATGGCCACGGCGCCCGCGATCAACGAGACGTCGGTCGCGTCCCACCCGTTCGCGAGCGCGTCGGCGACAGCGCCAGCGATGATCGCGACCGCAGCCGCGACGGCTGCGATCGTCGTCTTGCGGCTGCGCACGGCGCCGGCGGGGATCGGGGTACGTGCCATCGGATGCTCCGTCTTGGGGTAGTCGGGAGGCGCGCCCGCTGCCGCGCAGATCGGGCAGCGGGCGCACCGGTCGCCTCGATCAGCCGAGGACGCGGCAGCCCAGCTCACGACGGACGACGTTCGCGCCGTACAGGATGTCGTAGCTGAAACGGTCGCGCTTGTGCTCGCGCGTCATCTCCAGGCGCAGCGCGAGGCCGGACACCGGATCGACCGCGGTCTCGATGATCGAGCCGGGGTGACGCGAGCCGGCGAGCGGGCGCGTCGCGAAGGCGATGGCGTCGCGGTGGAACGCGAGGTTCATCACGTGCGAGCCGACGCCGCCGGTGTCGCCCGGGCCGATGACGTCGACGCCGTCGGCGACCGCGACCACGAGGCCGGGCTCGATGTTGATGAGGGTCGCCGAGGCGCCGCCCGTCGAGCCGGTGATGACGTAGGTCTGATCGTGACCCGTGAACTTCACGATGTCGCCGACGTTGAACGCGCCCGAGCCGGTGTCGATCGCGACCTCCTTGTCCCCGATGGCGGAGCCAGCCGTGCCGGTGTTCGTCACGTAGCCGGCGGCGGCGCCGACGGTGTGCGACTGCACGTTCTGGTCCATGAACATGTCGAAGCCGAGGCGTCGCGTGATCTGACCTTCGAGGATGGCGGCACCGCCGACGCCGAAGCTGGCGTCGTGGAACGCGCGCAGCTCCAGCGCCTCCGCCTCGGCGTCCGCGTTCATGACGAAGCGCCGATCGTTGAGGGGAGCGAGCTGGTTGTTGAGCACCTTGCGCGCCTGCGTCGCGTCGGCGACGGACGAGGTGAACGGGGTCGTGCCCGCGGTGCCCTGCACGCCGTAGAACTTCGTGCCGAGGCCGAGGAGGAACTGGTCGACCTCGTTCGCGAGCGACCGGATCGCCGAGGAGGCCATCATCGGCAGCGCGCCGTTCTGGACCTCCATCATGTCCTTGTCGGTGAGGTAGAACGGCGCCTCCTTCCACCGCGTCAGCGGGATCGACACCGTGCCCGGCGTCTGGGTCGCGGTGCTCGGGGGCGTCGCGCCGGGCGTGACGTCCTGCACGGCGACGTCACTCGGAAGCGGGACGTCGATGCTCGAACCCTGCGGACCCGCCAGGGTCTCGTACTCACGGTTCACGAGGAGGGGCATCACCGCCATCTCACGGAGGGCCATGAGGCCCTGCGCGAGCAGCTGCGGGATGACGTTGCTGAGGTCGTTCATGGCTCCAATGGAGGTCGGTTGGGTTCACCCGCTCGGAGAGAAGGCACGAGCGGTGTGGCTCTGCGCTTCCTCTCCGCGAGGTGAGCCCCACCCTCCGGGGTGGGAGCCGCGCCGACCTGAGACCCACGACGGGCTGACGGTCGGCCGGTGCGCGTCCTCGCAGGACGCGCCGCTCAGCACGAGGGCGGATGGTAGCCGGCGCCTCGCGCGGAGCGCAACCCCCTCAGCCCGGGGGCTCCTCGCCCCGCGGACCAGCGTCGATGAGCGCCGCGAGCCGCTCGCTCTTCGCTCGCGCCCAGACCCGCAGGAGGCCGAGGACCGCCGCGAGCGCCGCTGCGCCGGCCGTCCAAAGCGCCTGAGTCCTGTGCTGGGCGAGCCAGGAGCCCCCAGAGCCCGTGCCCTGCGCCGGCGGGTCCTCGGCCGCCGGAGGGTCCCCGGGCTGATCCTGCGCCGCTGGGGGAGCCGTGTCGGCGCCCTGCTCCGCCCGCTCCTCGACCGACGCCGGCACGGCCGCGTCTGAGCCCGACGAGGACTGGATGAGGAAGCACCCCGGGAGCGGCGCGAGGACGGCGAGCGCGAGGAGCCAGCGCATCGCCGGAGCCTACTCTGCGCCGGCCGGCTTCGGCCTGTCGATCCGAGCGCCGTGCGCCGACCACTCCCGCTCGGCGAGGTCCCAGACCTTCTGCTCGTCACGCCAGCGCTGCGCCCACTGCCGCGCGTCCCGGTCCATCATGTCGACGCCGTAGGCGTAGCCGGCGCCGTCCATGTCCGCGCCGAACACGCGCACGACCGACGCGCCTTCGCCGACCGCGCGGCTGATCGTCGCGAAGATGGTCAGGTTGAGCGTGTAGAACGTCGGCTTGGTCCGCGGCAGGAAGCGCGCGCGGAAGTCCTCCTCGATGTCGGGGTACGCCCACGTGCGAACGCCGTGCTTCGCCCACGCCTTCGCCTGCCGCTCCTTGCACCAGAGCACCGGGAGCGGCTCGTCCCGGACGAGGATCTGCGTGAACTTGTGCGGCGGGTCGAGCGCAGACCAGACGTCGACGCGAAGCGGCGCGAGGACCGCCGTGTTGATCGCGACCACGGGCCCTTGAAGGTCAGAGTCCCGGACCGCCGCGAGCGACGGCCCGGGTGCGAGGATCGACCACGTGCTCACGCGGTCAGCAGGAGCACGCCGATACGGGCCGCGATCCCCACCATGCTCTTCTGGATGAACGCGCTGACGTTGGCGCCGACGGCGACGCTCGACGCCGCCGTGATGTTGCGCCTGATGACGACGAGCGACTGCTCGGCGACCGCGGTGTCCTCGCCGCGCATCTGCGCCGCGAGGATCGCCGCCGAGAGGTCGAGCGCCTGAACGGCTTGCTGCCGCACCGCGTCGCCCGCGTCCGCGAGGTTGTCGATGTGCGCCTCCAGCAGCGCACGCTCCTCGTCCAGCAGTTGCCGGCCGAGGTCGCCCAGGGAGTCGCTCATTCGTCGACCTCAGCCTCGGCCGCCTCGATGCGCAGCTCCCACGAGTCGAGCGCCTGCGTGAGCGCCACGCCGTTGACGCCGGAGAGGTCCGGGTCGTTGGCGGGGTCGCCGTCCGCGAGGTCGCGCACGATCGGGGAGACCAGCTCGTACGTCGCGCGGTCCGCCTCGACGTACGCCCGATCCGGGCGCAGCGTCGTGAAGTGCTCGCAGGACGCGAGCATCGGCAGCGTCAGCGCCGCGATCGTCAGGGTGAGTGTCTTCATGGCCGGAATGTACCTCAGTCCTGCGCGACGCGCTTCTCGCCCTTCGCGATGGCTTCCATGTTCTTGCCGATCGCGACGGGGTCGCGCGCGACGAGCCCCTTCTGGTCGTCCTTGCTCTCCGGCGCGTCGTTGCCGCCACTGCCGCCGCCTCGCGCCGGCTCGAAGAAGAACGAGCGCCGGTCGAGCAGCTCGTGTTGCACGTACTCCTCGGGCTTGATCGGCGAGCCGTCCTCGGCCATGAGGTCCTTGCGCTTCGGGACGAGGTTGCCATCCGCGTCGGTCGTCCAGTCCGCGCGGATGCGGTCGGCGAGGTCGAGCTTGGCGCCCGAGCGCACGCGGAGGTTCCGCTCGTCGATCATGCGCGTCATCTTGTCGAGCGCCTGCATCGAGGTGTAGTTGCCGACGAGCTTCTCGTGCTGGCTTTTCAGCTCGGAGTACGCCTCGCGCGCCTGCTTCACCTCCTTGTTCTTGTCGTCGAGCATCCGCGCGGTGCGGCGCTGCACGACCTCGTCGATGTTGCCGGCCTGGATCAGCTTGCGCTCCTCCTCCTCCTCGATCTCGCCGATGCGCTCCTGGAACTTCTTGACCGCCTCGGGGTCGATGCCCTCGAACTGCGAGCGGAGCTGCCCCATCTCGCTCTTCATCCGTTCGAGCTGCTGGTTCAGCGCGCGGTTGCGGTCGCGGAACTCGGCGAGCCGGTCGTCGTTGCCGCCGCTCGCCGGCGGCGCCGCGCCCTCGATCTGGATGTCATCGCGGAGGTGGAACGCACCGTCGCGCTCTTCGTAGAGCCCGCGCGCGTAGTCGGGGATGTCGTCTTGGCTGTCGTACTTCTTGCGGAGCATGGTGTGGTCCTCGGGTTAGTTGAGCAGCTGCTTGACGGGGACGAGGTTGCCGCCCGAGTCGATGAGCTGCGAGAGTGTAATCTGCCCTTCCTTCCAGGCGTCGAACAGCTCGGGGCCGAGCTTGTTGCGGGCGAACTCGTCACCCTTGATGTTGAGCCAGTCGTCGAACGTGCGCACGCGACCGGAGCCGATCTGCCCGTCCATCGTAGCGCGAGCGCTGTCCGGCACCGTGTTCAGCTTGTCGAGCCGGCGCCCGGACGCGCGCTCGATCAGCTCGTCCCACGAGTACGTCACGGGTGAGAGTTGCGTCCGGCACTTGAAGTGCCACGGCGGCGGCCCCGGGAAGCCCTCCTGCGTCGCGCTCGTCGGGAACGGCTCGCCGTTGACGTACCACGCCGACCCGGTCCGCGCCATGCAGATGCGGCTCGTCCGGCCGTCGAGCGTGGTCACGGCTTCGTAGCCCTTGATGAGGTCGCCGTTCTCCTCGTAGACGTTCATCGCCGCGCGGTTGCCCACCGACTGCGCGCTCGTTCGCACGAGCGTCTCGGCCTGGTTGCGCGAGACGTCCATCGCGCCGCCGGTGAACTCGCGCACGCGCTTTGTCCGCCCGCGCGGCGTCGTGATCTCGATGGTGCGCCCGGTCGAGCGCCCACGCACGCGGCGGATTAGCTCCTCGTTCGTCTCGCCCTGCTGGATGCCGAGCCGCATCTCGCGCGCGAAGCGGCGCCGCGTCCCCTCCGCCTGCCCGTTCCACCAGTCGCGCGCCGGCTCGCCAAGCACGACGTCGCGGTCGACGAGCGCGCGCAGCTCCGAGCGCGTGAGCGTCGGCGCGACGATGTTCACGCGGAACAGGCCGTTGAGGACGGACACCGCCTCGCCCTGCATGAAGGTCGCCGCCTCCAGTGCACCGCGCGCGGACTGCGTCGCCGCCGTCGAGTAGCGCCCCGCGATGACCGTGCGTGTCTCGCGGAGCAGCTTCTCCAGCCGCCGGCGCTTGAGCGACTCCGACGAGAGGCCGGCGAGGTCGGCCGCCCTGAGCTGCCGCACGAGGTCGGTCTCCAGCACACGGAGCGTCGAGACGACACGCGCGCGTGTCGTCAACGTGAGCCGGTTGAGGTCGATCTGGCTGCTCGTCAGCTCGACCGCCGCCAGCTCGGCCGCGTTGAGGTTCTCGGCCATGCGCGCCTATCAGCCCTCGTCGTCGTCGTCGCCCTCGTCGTCGTCGGGCGGCCGCCGGTCCTCGCGATCCGGCGACAGCGCAGCGTCGAGCCCGCCGCCGGGCGGGCCGCCGATGATCGCCGCCGCTTCGTCCTCGGCCGTCCAGGCGTCGGGGTACAGCTCGCCGCGGTTCAGGTTGAAGTAGTACACCGGCCACGACATGAGCCCGCCTTGGACCTGCTGCATGAGCGCGGCGAGGAGCTGCGGCGAGAGACCCGCGGTGCCGAAGTCCTGGTTGAGCTGCACGCCGACCTCGGTCCCGATCCCGCGGAACTGCGCGAGGAAGCCGAGCGTGCGCGTGAGTCCGCGCGACGTCGCCTGCGCGATGCGCGAGAGCGCGGACTGCTCGCCGGCCTGCCGGAGCTTGACCGTCTCGGCCGCTTCCTGCGCGCCGGCACCGGGCTGCTCCTCGATGAGCCGACCGCCGAGCGCGGCCATGTGCTTCTCCTTGCGCTCCATCGCGTCCTTGAGCGTCGACAGGCCGGCGCCGGAGAACTCCAGGTAGCCCGCCTTCGCTTGCGGGTTGTCCGTCACCCAGGCGTAGCCGGAGCCGATCGCGAGCGGGCCGTTGAAGTCAAAGCCCGCGGCGTACGGCTGCGGGAGCGCGGTGAAGTGCATCCCGTGTTCGTAGTCGGCGCTGTTGCGGTAGTGGCTCAGGTTCACGACCGCGATGTCTTGCAGCGGCGGTTTCTCCGGCTTCGCTCGGTTCGTCGTCGCGTTGAAGAACACGAACGGGATTTCGCGGAACAGCACACCGCCGGCCGCACGCGGAACAGCGCGGTAGCTGAACGAGAACTCAGACTCGCCGCCGTCACCCGTGCTCGACTCGACCTCGTCCCAGACCTCCTGGTAGTACACGAGCCCGTCCTCGAAGTCGGTCGGCGAGAGCCCCTGCTCAGCGAGGAAGTCCTCGACCTGCATCTGCTCCTCTTCGTCCGTGCGCGGCACGGGCGCGCCGAGCCAGAGGATGCGGTAGCGCTCCATCTCGCGCGCGTGTCCGTCGACCTCGACGACGTTGCCAGACTTCTCGCGGAGCGCGACCATCGTCAGCCGCCGGCGGCCGTCGATCAGGTCGTGCTCCCAGTTGACGATCGACTCGGCGACGTACGTCGCGATGTACGGTTCCGCGTTCTCGTCCGCGTCGCGCGGGAGGTCGACGAGGTGCCCGAACCTGCCGATGCCCACGACCTCGTCGAGCGTCTCGTCGATGACCTCGTGGAACGAGTCGAGCGAGGCGCCGGCGTACGTGAGCGCCTCCTCCTGCGCGGCCGGCCACGTTACGTCCGGCTCCTTGCGCATGATCGCGCCGACGAGCCCATCGCGCGTCCGGCCAGTCGCGTTCATGAACACGGCGCGGTCGCGGTAGCTTTCGTACGTCGAGACCCGCGTCTCGCTCGGCTGCGGATAGCGCTCGCTGCCCGTCGGCTGCCCGGCGAGCGGCGGGAGGTAGCGCTTCGACACCGAGGGATGCTTGACGCGATCCTCGCCGCCGACGACGTCACGCTGCCGGCGCCACTTGTCGTGGTACTCATCGAACTTGCGGTGCTTCTTGCTCGGATCGAACGACATCGTGCGTCAGGACTGGAGGTAGGCGATCAGGTGCCAGCGGTTGTTCCACTGCGGCACGTTCGAGCGCGCGAGCGCACCGAGCGCGTCGTCGCTGCCGGCGAAGGCGCGGACCCACTCGTCGGCGTCCTCGCAGTCGACAGCGAGAGCCACGCGGAGCGCGGTGCCGTAGTAGTAGCTGCTCGTGTTCGTCGAGGCGCGCTTGCCGTCGACGTCGCAGCGATACCACGGCGCGGGAGCGAGCGGGTCGCGGCAGGTTTCGCAGATGAACGTCGCGAGGCGGCGCATCGCCTTGGTCAAGTCGCCGGCGTCAACGTCTAGGTCGCATCGACTCGCGAGCCAGAGCGCGTAGAGGAACATCGTCTCCTGGTACGTCTGCGTGACCGCGTAGACGGGCAGGTCCGTGTAGCTCTGCACGCTCGCGCCGAGCGCCTCGAACTCGAAGCGGAACTGGCGCGCGTAGACCGTCGCCTCCTTGTTGTGCGTCCACGCGCAGATGCCGCCGTGCGCGGTCTGGTGATCGAGCACCGTCGCGACGGCGTCCTCCAGCCACTCGCGCGACTGCTGCGTGCCGTTCAGCTTGAGGTCGAGCGCGTTCAGGACCATCGTCCACGCCTCGCCGCGGTCCATCATCCCGCGCGCCTGGTCGCGGAGCCAGCCGCAGTCGAGGCGCGCGGCCGCAGCCATGTCGCGGACGGCGTCGAGCGCGAACGGCGTCTGGAAGCGCTGCGCGAGGAAGGCATACGGGGCGAAGAACCGAGGCGCGTGCTGGAGGTCGTAGCTGCCGGCGAGCGCGTACTTGTGGCTGTCGATCCAGTCCTCGTCGAAGCCGTACACGTTGGCCGACTGGTTCGGGATCATGCGCTCGGTCGGACCGATCGAGAGCCCGAAGCCGGGGAGCACGCGCCCGAGCTGCAGCGGCTCGCCGCCGTCGGTTAGGTAGCCGCGCTGCGGCCGGCGCTCGACCTCCCACAGCCAGCGGTTCGCGAGGTGGTACAGGTCATCCTCGTCGAGCGCAGCCTCGAACTCGGCGAAGTAGTCGAAGCGGATCCCGCTGCCGCTGCCCCAGCCGCCGTAGTCGCCGACGAGCGATGCGAACTCGCCGGAGCCGTAGCCGTCGCGGATGAAGGCGAGCGCGTCCTCACGCGCGCGCTCACGGACGCGGTCGAGGTAGCCGATGTCGCCGGTGACGGTGCGGTCGAAGCCGTCGACGTACTGCGCCCCGCGCGCGTCGAGGTGCGGCGCGTCGCGGAGCGCGGCCGCGGCGAGCGGGTGCACGCTCACCGGCTCGTCCTCGTCGGCGCCCTCGATGGCGCCCTCGCCGCCCGAGACGAGGTGCCCCGGCACGATCGCCAGCGCGACGCTGAGGCGGCAGCCCTGGTAGACGTCGGTCCCGAGGTCGACGGCGAACAGCGACGGACCACGGCGCGTCACGCGGATCCACTCGAAGCGCGGGATGATCGCGAAGCCGGCGGGCGCCTGGATGAGCAGCTCCCGGTGGAGCACGTGCGGCGTCCGCGGGCCGGTCGTCTCCCCGTTCAGGACCGTCAGGTCCAGCTCGATCCCGGGCGAGTCGCCGCGGACGGTGAGCCGGTGCCGGACGAGCGGGCCGTTGGGCACGTGGAAGCGCGTCACCCCGCCGCTGGTCGGCGCGTCGTAACCGGCGAGGCGCACCGCCCCCGTCTCCATCTGCCGCTCGCTCTCCAGCGTCAGGCCGACTGAGTCTGCGCGGAGCAGGCCGGCGTAGGGTCCGAGCGCGAGCCCGAGCCCCTTCGTCAGACGGGCGGCGGCGGGGAGCAGGAGCGGGTTCAGGGAGACCATGAGCCGGGCGGGGTGGAGGTCGAGGTCGGGCGGCCGGCGCCGGGCGCGCCGCGGGGAAGCGTACCCTGCCCCGCTAGGCTTCGCACAGCGCCGTGTCGCTGGCTTTGCGGGCTCCGAGGAGTCCTCGGCCGCCCCGGGGACGTCAGAGGCCCACACGGGCAGCCAGGCGCCTTGCGCGAGCGTGCGCCCGCGCGCGCGTGCGCGGGGGCGCGCGCGCAGGCGTGCGCGTACGTGCGCCCGAGCGTGCGCGCGCGTACGCCCGGGCGCGCGCGTACCCGGAGGGGGAGCGAGGACGCAAGCCTGATCTGGGAAAAGCGTCAGGCCCCGTCGCCGTCGAGCGCAGCGCCGGGGTCCCAGGAGTACCCGTAGCGCTCGAAGTCCGAGCCGCCGAGGTCGTGGACGCGGCGGATGCATCGAGGCTCGCTGTACACGCGCTCGATGACCTCGACCGTGGCGACCGGCTTCCGGTTCACGTGGGGGAGCGGGGCGTGCTCGATGTCGAGCGTCGCGCAGAGCCGGCGCCAGTCCTGATCGAGCGACTCGAAGCGGACCACGAGCCGGTCGTCCACGTTCGGGCCGGCGTAGTGCGCCGTGTCGCCGCGCGCGAACTCCGGCAGCTCCGAAGTCAGGAACGGCCAGGGCTCGATGCCCTTGGGGAGCGCGCGCTGCGCCCAGAGCGCGGCGAAGCGCGCGAACGGGTTGCGGATCGACGCGCCGACGCGGTAGCCGCGGCGCTCGATGAGGTTGCGCGTGATGGCCGCGGTCTCGCCGAACCGGCCGTGCATCCAACCGATCCCGTGCCAGCGCATCGCCCACCGGTCGGCGTCCGGCGGCAGCTCTTTGGTCCCGGGCTTCGGCGTGAGGTGCGGGCGGAGCGCGGCCGTGATAGACGAGCCGGCGGTCTTCGGCACGTGCGCGAACAAGAGCTTGAGGTCGTGAGCGACGAGCATGGGTCAGACTCCGTGCAGCCGCAGCTGCCGCATCGCTTCGCGGTCGAGCGGGTAGAGGAACTGGACGGCGTAGTCGCGCGCTTCGAGGAGGTGCGACATCGCCTCGGTGTCGGTCTTGCCCTTCCGCTCGGCGGTGTAGCTCAGCATGTACTTGATGAGGTGCTTGCACCACGGCGCGAACGTCAGCCGCACGCGCCCGCTGCTCGGGCGGAGCATGGCGTTGACGGCGTTCTCTCGGTCGCGCACCGCTGTCGCCTGCCGGTAGGCGTTCACGCGCAGCCCCGCCATCTCCAGGAACTTGAAGTCGGTCATGCCGGCGGGCGCGTTGGTTCTACGCTGCCGGCCGGCCGGGTCGGGGTAGACGTCGCGGAGCGGCGCCTTGACCTCGACGACGGTGTCATCGTTCCGGCCGACGCAGTACGGCTTGACCCAACCGGGCTCGCCGTAGCGCGCCGTCAGCTCCGCGGCGAGCGAGGGCGTGTCGCTGTTCGGCAGCTCGATCTCGTCGAAGAAGTGGATGTGCGGCTCCGGCCCCGGGCGATGCCAGAACACCGCGGCGCTCATCGGGTTCACGTTGAAGTCGATGCCGGCGCCGAGCAGCGCGCCGTCGGGCATCGAGAGCGGGACCACGTTCTCGGTCCGGTTGAAGCCGTAGTAGACGAGCCCTTTGGTCAGGTTGACGAACTCGCCGTGCACGTAGCTCGCCGCCATGACGTCGTCGAGCGCCGAGAGCAGGTCTTCGACGTAGCCGCTCCGGTTCGCGAGGTTCTCGCTCGTCGACGCGCGCGCAAGGCCAACGTCGAGCGTCTCGCTCAAGTCGCCCTCGAACAAGTCGTAGCCCCAGTTCATCCCCTCGGGCGTGCCGGCGAGAGCGATCTCGGAGTACGCAGACCTGCCGTTGCGCACGCGCTTGTGGAGCTGGTCGAACACGGCGCGCGACTGGATGAACGGCTCGTCCATGTACGCAGCGGACGGGTTGCCGCCCTTGAGCCGGTCCGGCTTGTCTCCGGAGAGGATGCGGATGGCGCCACGCTTCCGAATCACGCGGCCGGTCCTCGGGTGCGCGTAGACGTGGCGGAACGTGAACTGGAACGGCTGCGCGCGGCGGAGGTCCCACTCGAACGTCTGCCCGAGTGCGCGACGCAACACGGCCTGCCCTTCGAGCGCGTCCTCGAACGCAGGAACGAGCGGGTCCTGCGCCATACCGTACGTCGGCGAGACCATCCACACCGGGATCCCGTTGTTCATCGCGGCGACGGCGATGGCGCGCTTCGTCAGGATGTTCGTCTTCCCCGCGCCGTAGCCGCCGACGAATCCCTTGATGAAGTTGGGGAGCGCCCAGAAGCGGCGCTGCCCGGGCCACATGCCGCCGACGGCGATGCGCCCGTTCTCGTCGAGGACGGGGTCGTCCTTGCGGAACAGGGTGTGCGCGTGCCGTTGTAGCTCGGCGAGTCGCGCCGCCGTGGTGAGCGCGACCACGCCCTACCCCCAGCGCAGGATGGTGTAGCGCCCGCGGATCTCGACGTCGATGGAGTCGAGGCGGTCGACAAGGCGCAGCCACTCCGACGGCTGCAACCCGCCGGACGGGTGGAGGTTCTTCTCGTCGACGCCACGGAAGCCGGACTGCGGGGTGCTGTCGATGATGTGCGTGCCGGCGGCGGCGACCCGGTTCAGCTCCTCGAACACGCGGGGGAGGTCGGCGGTCGCAACGTGTTCGAGGAAGTCGCACGAGACCGTGCGCTCGAACGAGCCATCGTCGAACGGGAGCCGGCGCGCGTCGGCGATGCCGGCGCGGTCGTCGATCCCGTGCGTCTTCCAGATGAGCGGGAGCTGCGTGTTGAAGTCGACGCCGCGCCACGCCGGTCGACCGACGAGCGCGAAGCCGGCGCCGCAGCCGACGTACAGGACGCGCGACGCAACGCGGTCGATCTCCGCCAGCTCGTCGGCGAAGTCTGCCGCGAGGTGGTCGACGGCGTAGTACCGCAACAGCGGTTGGCGTTCGTAGTCGGCTGCTTCGGTCATAGCTGGTACTCGTCTCCGTCCTCGTCGACGATGATGCGCGTGATGCCGGCCCTCTTGTTCAGGCCGAGAACGACGCGCGCGCCGAGCGGTGTGATGGTAGCAGTCCGGCGCCCGTCCTCCGACTCCGCCGAGAGCGGGCGGAGCCAGCCACGACGGATGAGCTGCTTGCGTACGTCGGTCGGCACACAGGCGTCGAACTGCTCATCCGAGGAGAACGTCGACCAGATCGCGTCGAGCCAGCCAGCGAGGAAGCTGTCGGTCGAGTCGAGCGGATCGGTCAGCGGGTCGTTGGTCACAGGTACTCGAACGGCAGTTCGGCCGCCGCCTCCTCATTGGTGATCGCGTCGGTGATCTCGTCGGGCGCCGTGTTCGCGTCCGGGTGGTAGTCGGGGTGCCGGCGTTCGAGCAGCAGACGGATCGCAGCGACGTCGCCTGCGTTCGCCTGTCGCTGGAGCGCCTCGACGGTAGCGGTGCGCGCGAGCGTCGTCCACCGGTCCATGTCCGCGGCGAGGTCGGGGTTTTCGGCGCGAAGGCGGAGTAGCGCTTGCGGCGTGATCTTGAGCGCGGCGGCAATCTCGGGCGTCGACGCCTGCGCCTTGCACAGCCGGCGGATCAGCGCGCGCCGCTCTTCTTCGTCGTCGAGGTCGACATCGTCACTCGACGTCGTCGGCCGGTGCTCGATCGTCGTCGTCGGGAGGTCCTGGATGGCCTCCTGCCAGCATGTCGCGAGTAATCCGCGTGACCAGTTTCCGCGCGTCATGTGCGTTCAGCTCCTCTTGGATGATGGCGACGACGCCACGGAACCAGGCTACCAGTTCGTCCGGGGACACGCTGCGCTCGGCGGAGAGGCGGATGCGCCACGTGTCGGCCTGCTGCTTCGATAGCTTCGCGGCAGCGTCGGCGAACGTGCGCAGCGCGTTGTCCTCGGCGACGCCGCGCTCCAAGAGCTGCCCGAGCTGCCCGAGCTTCACGGCAGCCTCGGCCGGGTCGTCGCGCGCCTCGCGCATCTCGCGGTACAGCTCCAGCGCGCGGAGCCTGAACTCCGGCGTGTCGCGCTCGTTCACGCGCGTCGCCGCGCGGCGCACGATCGTCTCGGTCAGGGCGATCGTCTCGACCATGTCGAGCAGCCCCTCGCGATTCTCGATCGCTTCGTTGTAGCTCGCGAGGATGCGCCCCTGGAGCGAGGTCGCATAGCGCCCGTGGATCGGCGGCCGGCCGCCTCCGACCACGCCGCCGTGCATCCGGCAGACCTCGAAGCCGGGCGTCTTGCCGTTCTTGCAGCGCGAGCCGTCGCGCGCGCGCGCACGGCACCGGTCCGGCTCGTCGCCGTTCTCGAACGTGGCGCTGGTCGGCCTGCCCTTCGGCCGCGCCTTCGGTCGGTCCGGTCGTCGCGCCATGCTGATAGTTGCTCCTTTTCACAGCCCCATAGGGTTATTCGCTCGCGCGATCAGCGTGGCCGGCCACGCGCGCGCCCCTCGTCGATCCTAGCCTGCCGGCGCGCTCAGACTCCCCAGGCGCCCGTGTCGCTGCGCTCGCGCCCGCCGGCGTCCGAGGAGCCGTCCGCCGCCTCGGGCTCGCCTGCGGGCGTTGAGGGCGCCGTGATCCGCCCGGTGAGCGGGTCGAGCCGCGCGCGCGACGGGATGCCGATCGTGCCCGCCTCGATGACCTCGACCACGGCGAGCCCGTCGAGCGAGTGCCGCCACGCGATGCTGTCGCCGGTGCCGCGGACGCGCTCGCGCGTCTGCCGGCAGACGCCGCGGAGCCTGTCGACGACGAGCCCGCGGCCGACCGCGGCGCCGACGGCGAAGCCGGCGACGGGGAGCACGATGGCGAGGACGAGCAGCGTGGTCTCGGTGTCGGTCACGCCTCGCCCTCCTCGTCGACACCCTCGCCCCACTCGGCGTCGGACCAGGAGAGCCCGGTCGTCTTGGTCACGAGCGAGTAGCGGCAGAGCCCGGCGAGCGTCGGGATGAGCGTGTTGTCCTGCGCGCGCGTCACCCAGCCGCGGACGAGCGCGACCGCCACGACCTCGTCCCACGACAGGTGCGTCGGCGCGGTATCGACCGGCGTCTTGCGCAGGCGGGTCCGGTCGATTGGGTAGTGGCGCGCGGTGAACACGACGAGCGCGTCGACCGCCGCTTCGAGGTCGGAGTCGTGGGTCACGTGGGCCATCGTTCACTCTGGTGCTGAATCGCGGCACGCGCGATGTCGGTCAAGTTGATCTGGTGGGACGCGGCGACTCGCGCGACGGCGCCGAGTACGACAGCGAGCGAGTCGGCGACTGCGCGGGTGTTGACCTGGAGCCCGTCGGCGAGCCCGCGGTGCATCGACGCGGCGAGGTCGGCGTGCGCGCGCAGCTCATCGGCGTCGAGCATGACGAGCGTGCGCGCGAGCGATTCGACCGCCTCCTCGTGGACGAGGTCGGTGTTCGGGCGCGCGTTGACGCGCGTCTGGAAGTCGAGCAGTCCAAGCTCCATGTCGCTACGGGGTCGGGTCGAAGGGGACGGGCACGACGTACGTCGTCGCATCGAGACGCAGCTTCACGCGCTCGATGCCCTCGCGCGCTGCGTAGAGCATGTTGGCTGGCGACGGGCAGAGCAGGCGGGGGCGGCCGCCGCGGTGCGTCCAGACGGCGTAGCCGATTGGGATGTCGCTCTTCATGAGCTGCGTCGCGCGCTCGGCGAGGTCGAACGCTTCGGGATGATCCAACGGCACGCGGTAGGCGACGATGAAGCGGATCGAGCGAGGCTCGGACTTGGTCGGCCGTCGCCTCCAGGAGTCCTCGACGAGCAGCTCAGGGACACAGTTCGGTCCGGCCTCGCCGACGCGCCGATGCTCCAGGATGAACGTCCCAGCCGGAGGCATGAACATCGTCAGGCCGTGCTCCTCGGGCGGGTCGTCGAGCCGGTGCATGTCGCGCGCGAGCGGCGGCGTGCGGAGCGGCTCCGGCCGGCGGAGCGGCACGTACATCTCTCGATCAGGGCGCCACTCTTCGGTGTCGATGTGGCACCGCCCCTGTCCTCGTTCCGGCTCAGGGGCCGCAGGCTTCGCCTGCTCGCGCGCAGGCTCCTCGGGCTCCGGTCGGACGTCGACGCGGCGCGCGTCGCGTGCGCGGCGAACCAGGAGCCCTGGCGCGGCGATCAGCGCGGCGGCGCTCGACGCGGCGAGCGCGAGGCAGGCGTCGCCGGCCCTGTCGCACAGGTCGGCGGCCGCCTCGGCGCGCTCCTCGACCCAGTCGCGGACGTCGGTCACAGGAGCGAGTCGACGGGCACGCCGAGAACGACGGCGATGCGGGTGAGCACTTCGAGCGACGGGCGCGCGGCGCCGGTCTCGATGTTCGCGATCGCTGGCCGGCTCCGGTCGACGAGCGCGGCGAGGTCTTCCTGCCTGAGCCCGCGGGCGATGCGCGCTTCGTACACGGCCTGCCCGACGCCGGCGATGCGTCGCTCGACGATCGTCCGCACGCGCGCCGCGGTGGGGAGGTTGCTCATCGGGGGCTCTCCAACGGCAGCGGCGGCGCGTCGACCACCTCGGTCCAGAGGTCGAACTCGACCAGGCTCCATCCGAGTGGATCGCCGCACTCGTGACACGGCTCGCCGTCCTCGTCAACGATGATGACGTAGCGCTGCCACTCGTGACGCATCGGCGGCCCGTGGTGGAGGACGAGCATCGCAGCGAGGAACGGTGTCCCGTCCCTCGGTGCGGAGTCCATCGGCTTCCATGTCTCGGTCATCGTCGGAGTGTTGCTGGGGCTGACGTCGCCGTCAAGGGTTCGCGTTCCTGTAGTCGTCATCGGTCAGCGTGAACTCGACGCCGGTGAGGCGCGTCCCCTTGACGATGCGCGCGTGCTCGCGGACCTTCTCGGGGAGGAGCGCGAGCACGCGGCCGGCGCGCTTCCGGTCGAAGAACATCGGCTCGGGCACGGCGCGGATGTGCGTGCCGCCCCCGGGCGCCGGATCGACCCGAGCGTGCAGCCACACGCTCGGGTCGTCGGGATCGCGCCCGAGGACGACGGCGAAGGCGGGCTTGCCCATCACGGCCTCCGCTGGGCAGGCAGACAGACCGGGCAACCGAGCGCCGCCTGGAGGTACGTCTGCGGCCGAGTGATCTCGCGGCCACACCTCACGCAACGAGGTCGGCAGAGCGGGTAGCTCGGGGGCTCCTTCGGCGCGGCGGGCGCCTGGAGGTGGTGCTCCTCGATCGCGCGCTGGTAGCCCTCGTTGCGCGCCGCCTGGAGCTGCATCTCCGTCGGAATCTGGGGCGGCGCGGCGGGCGCCTCGGGCTCGGCCTTGAGCGCGTCCACCTTCTTCGCCGCGAGGTAGACCATCCCGCCCGCCTGGCAGGCGCAGTAGGTGGCGCTGCACTCGTCCTTCCAGACGGTGTCGTGCAGTTCGAGAAGCGCGTCGCGGAGCGCGTCGCCCTCGGGCTCGCTGGGCGCCGGGTGAGCGGTGAGGGCGGTGCGGAGGTCCCGCAGGCACTCCGCTTCGCCGTCAAAGCCGTCGAGGTCCAAGAGGTCGATGATCGGGCCGAGGGCTTCGACGAATGTCGCAGCCTCCCGCAGCCCCGCCTCGTCGCGCTTCGGCTCATCCGGCAGTTTGTCGAGGCAGTCGTCGTAGTCACGGCGCAGTTCACCCACGGCTCGGACCGCGTCTTCCCAGCGCCGCTCGGGCGGGTCGCCATCCGTGTCGGCTCCCGATAGCACGTAGCACTCGCCGAGCATCGACTCCAGCTCTGCGACCCGCTCTCGCAGCCGAGCCGCTTCTGCTTGCCAGCTCATCGTTCCACTCTCCTTGTGTAGCCGCTCACGCCCTCGCTGCCAGATCGGAGCGGACCTCGCCGATGCGCGCGTCGATCGCGTTCCGCATCACGACGAGCCCCTCGCAGAAGCATTCGAGTGAGCATTTGACCCGCTCGGCGTCGGTGATGGCGTCGGCTTGGATCTCAGCGAATCGCTCTTCGGTCTCTTCGTCCATCGGTCTCGGGTGCTGTGGTTGTGGCGAGTCAGCGCGCCGAACAGCGCGCCGCGGCTGACGAGCGTAGCGCACGCCGGCGACGTTAGTCGCGCGAACCTGCGGATTCGCACGCAGCGCGTGCGCACGCCTTCTTGCGGTCGCGTGCCCTCGCCTTCGACTCGCG
>Ga0180431_10002080_pt1 | contig 27150 bp, 24 predicted proteins | sample SS_ome_11_FD_132459 | JGI IMG/M metagenome (GOLD analysis project Ga0180431, IMG submission 132459) | Hypersaline lake sediment archaeal communities from the Salton Sea, California, USA - SS_1_MS_1 metaG | ecosystem: Environmental > Aquatic > Non-marine Saline and Alkaline > Hypersaline >... | reverse complement strand
TGTTTGGCCCGCGTGACGTTCAGCTCTAGAACGGGGAGTGTTTGGCCCGCGTGACGTTCAGCTCTAGAACGGGGAGTGTTTGGCCCGCGTGACGTTCAGCTCTAGAACGGGGAGTGTTTGATGAATCGGATGGTTGTCCCTGCGATAGCACTGTGGATCTTGGCTCTTCCATGGAGTGCCCCGACCCTGTTGGGTGCCCCGACCTTGTCGGGTGCCCCGATCTTGTCGGGTGCCGCGGCCGTGCCGGGTGGCCCGACGCTATGCGGGGGAGGGGTGGATCCGGATTTCATGGATATCGTTCGCTCCGCTCCGGCTGCGGACTCGTATCCGAGTGCCGACGCCGTCTACCTTCGTCTGGACCGGCATGTTCGGATCGACGACGAAGGGCGGGAGACCATGACACTTCAACGTGCGGTCAAGATTTTCAACGCGCAGGGCCGCCGGGCATTCAGCGACTTCAGAATCCCCTACGACTCGGAAACCCAGCAAGTGATGATTCGAACGGCGCGGACGATTCGGGAAGATTACCGGACAACGGACGTGGAGAAAGACGCCATCAACGACATTACCCCGACCTCGTTGGAGGGAGCCTCCATCTATTCCAACGTGCTCGAGAAGGTGTTCTCCTTTCCCGGAGCGCTTTCCGGGTCGGTGTTCGCGCTGGACGTGGAGCGGCGGACAGAGGCGAATGAGGACGGGCTCTTCGGGGGATCGATTCTCTTCCGGTCCGATCAGCCCATTCTCGAGAGTCAGTTCACGCTGACGGTCCCGGAAGGCATGCCGTTGGTGTACGAGATTCTGAACCCACCTAGGGGCCGGGATCTCGAACCCGTCATCGAGCGATCGGGCGGGAAAACGATCTACCGGTGGCGCGTGGAAGACGTCCCTCGGTTTGTTCCCGAGACGAATATGCCTCCGAGGGAGGCCGTGTGCCCCCGGTTGGTCTACTCAACGACCGCGGACTGGGGCGCGGTGGCAGCGGCGTTCGGCGAGAGTTTCTTTCCACACGCAGTGGCCGAGGGGGAGCTCTCCGACGCCGTAGAGGAATGGATTGACGGCCGGGTCGGCGAGGAGGAGCGAACTCGGGAGATTTTTCTACACGTCGTACAGGATGTGCGATCGGTGGCTCTCGATCTGGGACGGGGAGGATTCGAACCGAACCCGGCTCCGGAGGTGTATCACAATCGCTACGGGGACTGCCGCGACAAGGCCGTGCTGCTGGTGGCTGCGTTGGCGAAAGCAGGCGTGGATGCGTACCCGGTGCTCTACGACCGTCGTCCGGTGGAATTGGTGGAGGGAGTGCCGGCGCTGCGGCAATTCAACGATGTGATGGTGGCCGCCCGGGTGGGTTCGCAGTACCGTTTCCTGGACCCGGCCGCGGAGTACTGCATCTACGGTACCTACGCCAAGGGCGGCGGCAACAGAGGACTCCTGATCACACGTTCGGGTCATGAGCGGGTCACGATTCCCGAGATCCCCGAGGACCGCAATACGGCCGCCAAGCTCCTGCGCGCCCGGGTCACGGCCGACGGTGCGGCTTCGGGCCTCGCCCAATGTACCCTGGGAGGAAGCTTCGACCGTCGGGCGCGGAGGTCGCTGGCGGAGAAAACGGCCAAGGAACGGGACATGAAGTTCTCGGGCGCCGCAAACCGGCTGGCCGAGGGAGCCGTGTTGGATCGGGCAACGGTGAGCGATCTCAGGGACTTGACCGAGCCCGTGAGCGTTTCGCTCGAATTCAGCGCCGAGGAATTCGGTCTGGTCCAGGGGGAAATGATGATTCTCCGAATGCCGGAGTTTCCACTGGAATTCGCCAACTTGCCCGCGTACCCGGGATTGGAGAATCGCGTCTTTGACTTTGTGATGGATTCGACGGCCCGTGACGTATATCGGGTCGAGTTGGAGATCCCCGAAGGATACGCGGCCGTCTACGTTCCGCGCAGCATGGTGGTGGACGACGACATCGGGCGGTTCGCCGTGGAGACGCTGCTGGACCTCGAAGAGAACCGGATCACCATCACGCGTACGCAGATTCTCAAGACGCGCCGCGTTGGTGTTGAAGAGTATGATCGATTCAAAGACGCCGTGGACGCCGTGAATTCGGCGAAGAACGCCCTCGTACTGCTGGAGAAGACTCCCTAGCGCGCCAGCCGCACTACATGTTGTCCTGCAAAACGCGTATGAGCTCGTAAGGCTCCCGGGCTTCCAAGAGGGCTTTTCGTACGGTGTCGAACCGGAGGGCGGAGACCAGTGATTTGTACGCCCGCAGGTAGGACTTGTCGTCGTAGGGAGGGGCCGCCATCACGAAGAAGAGGTGCACGGGTTTGCCGTCGGGCGCCTCGAACGGAATGCCCCGGTCGGAGCGCGCAATGGCCGACACGAATTCCCTGACCTGCATCGATCTCACATGGGGAAACGCGATGCCTTTTCCCACCGCCGTGCTGGCTTTTTTCTCGCGGTTGTAAAAGTCGTTGAAGAGTTTGTTCTGGTTGCCGACGCACTGGGCGCGGCAGAGGAGATCCGTGAGCTCACGCAGCACCCGCTGTCTTAACTCTTCGCCCTGGTAGGGCAAGAGCCCCTCCTCGGGTTCCTGGATGTCCGCCCAGACCCGATCGAGAGCCAGATCAATCAGATTGTTTCGAAGCGACTTGCGAATGGGCATGGTGTCTTCCCCGCGGTCTCCTTCAACGCGATAATCAATCATTATGTTATCGTCATGGTACGCGGTCAACTGAAATTCATATCGAATGGCTGTACAGCATGGCACGCGGCCAACTGAAATTCATGTCGAACGGTTGTACGGCATGGCACGCGGTCAACTGAAATTCAGATCGAACGGCTATGGGTGTTCTTCCGGGGTCTTGTCCGAAGTTGAGTTTGAAGGCGAGAGCGGTTCGGAGGATGGGGCCCGGCGCTGCCTGGCCATCTCCGTGTAGCTCATTCGCCGACTGCGCACGGGATGCGATCGATTCCTCGAGGTTCCGCCGATCTTGAATCGTCTCCGCGGCTTCCTCTGCTGCTGCATGTTGCGCCAGACGACGGCGAAGACAATCGCAAAGAGCACGAACAGGACAATGATCATCATGGAGAGAGACATGAGAATCGACCTTTCGGCAGGAGGAGAGTCGCGAGCGTGTCCCCCATATCTTCAACGTACTCACGAATGGGTCTTTCGTCAACGGGAATCGGGTGCGAGGCGCGGTCCCTCGGGCGCCCGCATTTCGCTTCCGGCGACGGTCTTTTGTGTGTTAGTCTGCTCTGTGCGTGAACTCCCGGCTCTGGGATCGCGGACGGTCACGAGGTGGAGCAATGGAGCAGTAGAACAATGGATCGCAGTGGAGTAGCGTGTGTTCTTCAACGATGCCGTTCTCCAGAATCTACTGCTCTATTGATCGATTGCTCCATTGCTTTGCCCGAATGGGGAGAAAGGAACAAGGCATGAGATTCAGGGGAGGGAGAATTGTCGTCGGTCTCGTGACGGCGGCGGCCATTGGAGTTCTGGCGGGCGCTTGCTCGCACATGCCGACCCAGGAGCGCACACCCGGGGCCGAGCTCCAGGCTCGACTGGAGATGCTCCTCGCGGGAGACGCGTTTCGCGGAGTCCAGGCCGGAATTTCCGTGCGCTCGCTGGATCCGCTTGCCACTCTCGTCGCGATTCATGCGGACGACATGATGACACCCGCCTCGGTGGTCAAAACACTGACCTCGGGGGCCTCTCTGGCGCTCCTCGGACCCAACTACGCCTTCATCACCCGGCTCATCTATACAGGCGCTTTGGATGAACACGGTGTACTCGATGGAGATCTCATTGTTCTCGGGGGCGGAGACCCGACGTTTCCACGGACACATTCGGGTGGGCTGAGCCTGGACGTGTACGAGATCTGGGCAGATATCCTTCGCGCGTTGGGATTCCGGCGGATCGACGGCCGGATCATCGCCGTGGAAGGTTTCTTCGAGGATGAGCGTTTGGGGCTGGGGTGGTGCTGGGACGACCTGGGGTCGCCGTTTTCCGCCGAGGTGAGTGGGCTCAACTTCGCGGACAACTGTGTGAAGGTCTTCGTCGCCGCGGGAAACGAGGCGGAGAGCCCGGCGCGCATGTGGGTCTGGCCCGGGACGCGGCACGTTTCCGTAGAGAACCAGGTGCTGACGGTGAAGGCGGGAGGACCGGACTCGGTAAGCATTCGGAGGTTGCCCTGTGAGAACCGGATTGTGTGCAAGGGCACGATTCCCGTAGACGGACCGACGGTGACCGAGAAGGTGGCCGTGGTCGACCCCGGCCTGTACGCGGGCATCGTTCTCGAAGAAGTGCTGGAGGCGGCGGAGATCGAGGTCCGCGGCAAATCGGTAAGCCTCGCGAACGGCGTATTCTCGTCCGATACCACGTGGGTAACCGAACATGTCTCGCCGCCGTTGTGGGAAATCATCAAGCGAGTCAACAAGGACAGCGACAACCTCTCGGCGGAGTCGCTGCTACGAACGCTGGGGCGCGAACTGGGAGATCAGGGGAGTGTACATTCCGGGTTGACGGCGGTCCGGGACTTCGCCTATTCGTGCGGGATCGATTCGAGCGGAATGATCCTCGTGGACGGCTCGGGACTGTCCCGCTTGAATGCTCTTTCGGCCGAAGCGATGACGGAGTTCCTCGCCTGCTACGCGTCCTCGGATCTCTTCGGGGATTTCTACCAATCTCTCTCCATCGCCGCGGTGGATGGCACGCTCGAGGGCCGCTTTGTCGGTACCCCGGCCGCTGGGGTCCTGCGCGGAAAGTCCGGTTCAATGACGGGGGTCGCCGCGCTCGCGGGCTACTCGGTGGACCGCCGCGGGGACCAGGTCGTGTTCTGCATTGTGCTCAACGGCTACCGTGCGGACCGCGGGAGTCTCGTTGACCTGGTGGACCTCCTGGCGCTCGAGATCTCCGAGTTCCTGCCCGAGACGACCCACCTCAGCCTCCGCTAGGATGGGCGAATCGGCAGGTCACCGGCTCGCCGGACTCCGACGACCTCCGGCAGGCCTCGACGATCGCGACCGCGTCGCGGGCCGCCTCGCCGGGCACGTCGAAAGGACCTCCCGAACCGAGCGATCGCACGAAGGACCGGATTACCCTGGGGAGGGTGGGGCCGGGATCCGGCAGGGGAAGCGGCTTCAGGCCCTCGGGAGTCACGAGGGCGAGCCGGTGAGCGAAGCGATCCCCCACGAGAGTTCCGTGTTCCCCGGCCGCGACCCACGACTCGTACCGGGCGGGCGTCGCCCGGCAGACGTCGACCGTCGCCTGAAGGTCGGGTCCCGAGAGGAGGGCGACGAAGGCGTCTTCCGATTGGGCCCGCTCGTGACGGCGAACCTGACACCAAGCCCCATCGAAGCGGCCGGGAAACAACCATCCCAGTAGGTCGAAGTAGTGGACGCCCGTGTCGAGTAGAACGCCTCGATGAACGGAGTCGCGGTCCGCCGCGCCCTCGGCGGTCCGGATGTCCTTGGAGCGGTGCTGGAGGTTGATGGTTCGAACGCGGCCCACGCTCGGCAGAGACTCCCGAAAGGCCCTGGCCAGCGGTTCATAGCGGAGCGTCTGGGCCACCATCAGGCGCGCGCCGTGGATCCGGACGGCTTCCAGAATGTCCTCGGCCTCGGCGGGAGTGACCGCAATGGGTTTCTCAAGAAGAATGGACGTACCTCGCTCCGCCGCGGCCACGGCCATGTCCCGATGGCAGACGGTGGGGGAGCAGATCACTACGGCCCGGATGTGCGGATCCTTCAGCAAATCGACGTAGTCGGCATAATACCGGGCTCCGAGACTCTCCGCCAGGGCCCGGCCCTCGATGGAGTCTCTGCGGCTAACGGCCCGGAGGGAAACTCCCGGAATGTCCCCAGCGAGATGCCGGGCGTATCTCACGCCGTGATGGCCGAGGCCGATGAGGCCGAATCCGATGTCCGCCGTTTTCCGTCCACTCACGAAAGACCTCCCTCCAAGGGATCGAGCGTCGGGGGAGGCGCGTGAGCGCCGCAGCGCCTCGGGGGCCCGCCGCCGGAGCCTCCATCATAATCGGCATGGGCACCGAATGCAACAGCGGGACATCCGCGTGTTCCGGGCGCCGCGCATGTGAAGGCAAGGATCTCGAGAGAACATGGGGGGAAGAAAAGGCTGGACATCTGGAGGCATTCTGTTATCTTGTGGCGCGGGCGAAACCAGTGGCAACAGAGGAATTAGCAGTAGCGGCGATGCAACCATCCAAACGAGACGTTAGAATCTCGCAGTACTTCTCTCGTAATTCGATCCAGTTTTCACTTCGATCGAAGACGAAGAAGCACGTGCTTTCCGAGCTCGTGAGTCTTCTCCCTGTCGAGGCAACCAGCAAGAACGTCATCCTTGAGATTCTGAGAGGTCGGGAAGAGCTCGGTTCCACGGGCATCGGCAAAGGAGTGGCGATCCCGCATTGTCGCTCGGCGGTGTTACCGGAGCTCATGCTGGTGTTCGGGCGTTCCAAGAGGGGGATCGATTTCGGCGCCGTCGACGACAACCCGGTTCATCTGTTCTTTCTGATCGCCTCTCCGCCGATCGAGGTGTTCAATCTCTACCATCCGGTACTCGGCAGGATCGTGGAGGTGGTGCGGGACAAGAGGACGAGGGACCGGTTGATGGAAGTAGAGGATGCCCAGGGATTTCTCAAGCTGACCGAGGAAGTGCTGGCCTAGTCGGACGCAGGGTAAACATCCGGAGAAGGATCGAAGGTGAACAAGCAGCTGGAGCTCATCATTCTGCTCAACGACCTGGAACTGACACTCAAGGAGCTGACCGAGGACGAGAGCAAGATGGAAGAGAAGATGGGCTTCAAAGTGACGAAGAAACAACAGATTGAAGATACTCGGAAGGAAATCGTCAAACAGCTCGACGACAACCTCTACGGGGCCTTCCAACGAGTGTGGAAACGCTACGGGAAGGCCGTCGCCTCGGTTCGCAGTGGAATTTGCTACGGGTGCTTCGAAAGCCTGCCCATTCAAGTGGTCTCCCGCAAGGGGAAGAACGAGGAAGTGGCCTCCTGTCCGCACTGTGGAAAGTTCCTCTACTGGTTGGATGATATCGCGTAGACGGCCCGGGACGTGAATGGGTGGAAGGCGACGGCCAGTCCCTCTTGGCGCGCAGTCTTTGAACACGCGATATCCCGGCCCGGGATCCTCCTCCCTCAACGATCCACAGCATGAGGGAGTATCCGCACACTCGTTTCTGTCATGTCGCCGGCAGTATCCGCGCGGCCGGTAGAGTTGGGGGAAAGGCCGTCCGCCCTTTCGCAGGTTTGCCCATCGGGGTTGTCCGGCGCGCTACACTTCCAGTGTCGATTCCTCGCGGGCGCCGTGGCATTCCAGGGGTACTTTCATTCGCTTGATGTTCCGCTGGCATTCCATCACGATTCGGTCAACCGTTTCGTCGTCATGGTCGGGGTCGTGGTGAAACAGGACGCACGTGTGTACCTTCGACTCGATGGCGAGATCGAGTGCTTGCCGGTAGGAAGAGTGCCCGTAGCCGCGGCGGGCTTCCAGCTCCTCATCGGAGTACATGGCGTCGTGTATGAGAAGATTCGCTTCGGCGCAGAACTCGACGAACCGGGGCCACGCGGTGGTGGGCGGATCGGCCGGTCGCAGCTCGTTGTCGGTGAGGAAGACGAGGGAGCGATTGTTCTCGGTAATGCGGAACCCGTGCGCGGTCCCCGGGTGGTTGTTCGCGATGGCACTGATGCGGGTTCCAGCGATTTCATACGTTTCATCCGTGATCTCGATGAACTCGATCCGGGCGTTCAGATCCGAGAAGTCCACCGGGAAATACTTGGATTCCATCTGGTTCGTGAGGATTTCGCGAAGCTTGTCGTAGGCCTGGTGGAAGCCGTAGATCCGAATGCTTCGGGAACGGTCGTAGGCCGGTCGGAAAAAGGGGAAGCCCTGAACGTGGTCCCAGTGGGAGTGAGTCAGAAAGAGGTGGATCGGTTGATCCTCGGGGCTGTACATCAGCGACTCTCCCAGCCTCCGGATTCCGGTTCCCGCGTCGATGACGATTCGAGTATCATTCTCCAGCAGGACTTCGACGCAGGTCGTATTGCCGCCGTATCGGACCGTTGATGGCCCGGGTGTAGCGATCGAACCTCTCGTGCCCCAGAATTTCACCCTCACCGATCGGTCTCCTTCTCGATGTCTACGATGCTTGGCTGCCTTCGGCCGAGGCGGACCACTCGGCCACGATTCTGCGGCCGGCGTCTCGAGCCTGCTCAAGGTACTCGGGATGACGCTCGACATCGCCCATCCGATCCAGGGATCGGATGGTGAGTGATCCCAGGTACCGGGCGTCGATCGCGTCGCAGAAGTATTTCACCGTCAGTTCAACGCACTCGAACAAGCGCCGACCCTTGGACCCTCCCGTGGAAATCAAAAACCCGGCCTTGGTCTTTGCGCCGGTCACGCCCAGACGATATTTGCGTGCCCACATCGCTTGCGAGCGATCGACGAGCGCCTTCGCCTGAGCCGTCAGGCCGTAGAAGTAGACGGGAGATGCCAGAACCACCAGGTCGGCGTCGTCGATCCATTCGTAGACGACCTGCATGCCGTCCGGGATGACACAGTGACCCTTCTCCTCGCACATCCCGCATCCGGTGCAGGGGGTGAAATCCATCTCCGAGACCCTCACTCGCCTGCATGCGATGGAAGCCGCAGCGGGACCCGCCAGGAAAGCCTCCAGAAGGCGGTCGGTGTTTCCGTTGCGACGAGGACTTCCAAAGATCGCCAGAATCTTGATCATCACGGCCCTCGGATTCACGCACACAACTAGCCGAGCGGCAGTGCGGTGTCAAGGAAAAAGCCAACGGTATTGGCCTTTACAATCGCGCCGATGGAAACTAGACTCAAGACATTCCCGGATCGGGAACCGCGAGGGACGCCGAATGTTGGAACCTGTGGGGGCGGTTTGATCGCCGCACGGAGGGGTGAGACAGAGACTCGGGAGGGTGAAGAACCATGGATCGACTCGTCATCGTGTGTGTGGGCCTTCTTCTTTGGTGTGCTTCGGCCGGTGGGGCGGTTGAGCCGGAAGTGGGCGAGGGGCCGAGGCTGGCGGTGCACCTGATCGCCACGTACGACTATCCCGCATGTTCGGACATGATCCCTTCTTCGGTCGATCACGTTCGCACGGAGCTGACCCGAGAGGAACTGGCGGCGAGCAAGGGATTCGGGTACGCCTGCTTTCTCGTTCGGGGCGTCGAGGGGCTGACGGGTGTGGAATTCGCGCTCGGAGGGCTCCCGGACGCGAGGAGCTTCAAGGCCGGGCGTATAGAATGGTGTTCCGAGGGAGCCCTGACGCTCGGGGATTTCAGGGGTAGCGGGGGGATCGCAGCCTTTCCGTGCCTGGAGTGTTTCGAGGGCGACCCTTTCATCGCCGTCGGCTATTTGCCCTTTGAGTACAGGGGTGAACGGGATATCCGTCTCACTCTGGAACCGAGCTCCTTCTCGAAACCCGACGACCCGATGATGTACATCCTGGATTGCTCCATGGAATACGAGGAGCACGAGGTCGTCGGATCGGCCGGCGCGGTGATTGAGGGGACCGGGCCGGAGCCGGATGCGCTGGCCCGCCGCCTGGCGGGGGGGCGTCTGATGTGGACCATGGGCGTCACGGGAACTCTGGAAATCAACCAGTTTGCCCCCGGGAACCAGTTTCCGGGAGAGCCGGCCGTGGAGATGTCGTTCCCCCTGGTGGTCGTCGACGGATTCCTGGCGGCAGTGGATCCGCAGGGAGAGATCCTCGGGGAGCTGGAGCAGAAAGGCTCCCAGTGGGTGTTGCCCTCAGGGAATTCGAATCGGGCGCTTCGCATGACGCGCGCACAGGAGGGAAGCGGCGGGGGCATGACTCCATGGGATTTGAATCTCATGGAGGTGTCCGGGGACGTCATTTGGGAGAAAGAGCACGCCGGGCAGCGGGCCTGGATATCTCCGGACGGGCTCAGCGTGGCCTGGCAGCGATTGGGTCATGCAGGACGGGTGAAGGAGAAGGTACACGTCTGGAAACAGGGGATGGGCGAAATCGACGTGCCGAAGATCGGGTTTCGGGACGTCGTGTTCTTGGACAGCGGCGCCCTCGTGGGCTGGGGAAAGGTACTCGAGGCCGGTGCGCTCGACGCCGAGGTGGGACAGTGGGGAGTGGTCTGTCTCGCGCCCGACGGTGAGCCGGACTGGTTCGCGCCCATCCCCGAGTCGACGACGGGCGGGCTCGCGGCGTCGGCGGGCGGAGTCGCTCTGGCACGGGTCCGGGAGGGAGGGGGGCTGGTCGTCGACGGCTGGAGTGCGTCGGGGGAAGCCGTGTTTGCCGATTCCCGCGTCTCGGACAACCGGGGGACGGGGGGACGCGTGGCGGCTGCCGTTTCCGCCGACGGTGGCCGGATCGTGGTTGCCTGGGCTCCCCGTCGAGACGGCGCGTACGTTCTCGCCGGGTTGGACGGCCGATCCGGCCGAGTGAACTGGAGGCGGAATCCGAATCAAGACATCTCGGAAGAGGGGATGTCTCCCGACAAGATCGTGTTTTCCGCAGACGATTCGACGATCGGGCTTTCCTCCTTTCGCGTCGCGTGGCCTCCGGCATTCGGAGTCTCTATCTACGATCGCGAAGGAACGTTGGTCTGGCAACGGAGGAAGACCGACTGTGCCGGGATCTCACAGGATCTGAGGCTGTCGGCCTCGGGCGATCAGATCCTGATTGTCGTCTGCGGGCGAGCGTACGTCTACCAGCTCGATGCGCTGTAGCCGGGGTCGTTCACGGACTTCATTGCGGGCCGTCGGCCCGTCCGGATGGGACCGGAGTGCGATCGACCCCTGAGATCATCGATCCCGGAAGCGGGCGTCGCGCACGACCGATGAGACAGAAACTCGTCATCTCTGCTTCCCGCCGAATCGACATGGCGGCGACCTGTCCCGAGACGCTGCTGGACGTCCTCGCGCGGCGTTTCCCACCCGAGCGGACCCATACCCTGGTTATTTGGACCAAGGACCCCGGGCGGCTGCTCACGGATCGGAGAGTCCGGAAACGGATCTCGGCCTATCCGTCGCTGTTCGTGCACGCCACCATCACGGGAATGGGGGGCAGCTTTCTTGAACCCCGGGTTCCTCCCATGGCCCGGAGCCTGGCCGCCCTGGAGGACGTGGTGGCCCTCGTGTCGGGTCCTCTCCACGTGGCCGTCCGTTTTGATCCCATCGTTCACTTTCGGTTTCGGGACGGAACGGATTACTGCAACCTGCATCACTTCGAGGAAGTGGCCCGTTGTGCGGCGCGTCTCGGTATCTCACGCGTGATCGTGTCCTGGATGCAGCTCTACCGAAAGGTGGAGAGGAGGCTGGCTTCGGCGGGAGTGGAAGCGAAGGCGCTCGATTCCGCGGGGCGAGAGGCGGAAACCGAGCACCTTCGCCGGATTGCCACCGGCCTGGGGCTGGACCTCCAGGGATGCTGCGTTGTGGGCTGGCCGCGCGGCGCCTGCATCGATGGTGCGCGATTCCAACGGATCCATCCGGCCGGGGAACGGTGCTCCCAAGCCAGGGCCCAGGGGCAGAGGGACCTGTGTGGATGCACCCGCTCCATCGATGTCGGCTGGTATGGTCCGTGCATTCATGGATGCCTTTACTGCTACGCGAACCCGAAAACCTACGGGTCGGCCGTCGGCGGACTGCGACGGCCCAAGTAGCCGACAGCGCGTGCCCGGTACCCGGGGGTCTCGCGGCTACCGCGAACGGCAGGTGGCGGCACTCCCGAACCGCAGCCGCGTGAGGTTTCCCGTTCGGCGGTTTCCGGTTCGGCAGGCACAGCGAATCACGCTTTGCCTCCGTCCGTTGACGGCGTCGTGCTTGAACAGAGTCGTGATGATCCGGATCCGGCTTCGAGTGCCGGGACTTCGTGTTCCGACGTTCGATGTCTCCGCTTTCATGTCCTCGTCATTCCCTTCCGTAAGATCTACCACGGGAGTTGCCGCAGCTCCTCCAGGGCGTCCTGGGTGGCGGGCGCGCTTCCCTCGATCAAATCGGAGACGATGCGGACGGCGCACTCGGCCGCGGTGGCGCCGATCTCAAACGATCGCGTCTGGAAGTGGATCGTGTAGTACCGGCGGTTCTCCTGGGTCCTTTCTTCCGGCGAGCATTTGGTCCACCCGCTGTAGATCCGGTGCTTGGGGTCCGCTAGATGCTGAAGCTCCAGGATGACGTGCTCGACCACGTGGGCGAAGTCGGTGCCGAGGTGCAGCTCCTGGACGAAGCCCCCGGTGTCGCCCGACCAGCACTTGTGCTCGGTCAGCGAGGGCAGCTCGGTGAGCAGACTGCGGCTGAAATCCGCAACGTCCTGCGTCGTACGCCCTGCGTTGCCGTCGAGATCGATCTGGATTTCAAAGAGAGCAACCCCGAGAGATACGATCTCCAGTTGCGGCCTCCTTATTCCCAACAAAAAAGCCTGACGCCGGGGCGCAGGCTTCTTTGAGCGGTTGGGTTGCCTTTGGGCCAGACTGGGATGGGCACGAGAGGGGGTCATGCCCATCCTGAGTGGCACTGACCTGTCTCGAGTCGGGAGCCGCCCTAGACTCCGGACCCTTCCCCATCTACCAGTTGTACGAACCCCTGCGGACGTACTCGGACACGACGGACAGATAGTCCTTCACGATGGTCTGAACGTCTTCGTAGTTGAAAGGCTTGCTGCCCGAACGTTCCATCGTCTTGTGAATGAAAGACTCGGACCACAGAACCGGATTGTTGAAGAACTCACACAGACCGTTCTGAGTGCTGTAGTAGAACGGATACATCCAGTCGGACTTGAAGTTCATCGATTCACCTCCGGTGGGGTACTGCTTCGACTTCGTCAAGAGACACCTCCGCTTGGGATAAAGGCCCTCGGCACTACCGCACTTCCGCAAGGTCTGTGACCCCGACGGAGCAACTCGATTCTTACGCAACTCCTGTGCCAAAACTGGAGCATTCGCGGTAGGATTGTACCATGTTGTCGAAACAGCAGTTAGAGAACAGGAGGGGAGGGCGGATGTCTCTTGTTCTTCGTTGGTCGTCGAGCAGGATGCTCGAAAAGCGGCAGGTTTCCATCCAATGGGTCAGGTTCTGGCCAGATTCGAGCACCCAGTCTCACGAAGCTGCAAGAATGGTCGAAAGTGTTGAAATACCGCCGAGAGGGCGACCTCCCGTAGGCACGTTGGGCACCCCGGAAGCCCCCGTTGCCGAACGGGCCGGTTCGGCGGGAGCGCCCGCTTGACCGGGTCGCCGTCGAGCGGTAGAATCTACGGCCCCGATGGGAGGTCGAGATTGGAAACGCTGCGGCAGATCTGCCGGCGAATCGACGGGAGAGGCTACAAAGCCTACCAGGATCTTCAGGGCGGGCCCTACCTATTCCCCGGCTTCACGGTGACAATGGATCACGTTCAGAGAGACCCCTTCGCCCGGCCATCCCGGGTGCGAATCGGAGTTGGCCGGAAGCGTGCCGAATTCCCGGCGACCTGTTTTGGAAATCGCTCGAGAGAGGTGGCTCTGGGTGATTTTCTGGCGCGGCGTTTTCGAGCGGAGTGCCGCAGATTCTCGGAACGCGTCGGATCAGGCACATCCGGTGAAATCTCCATCGCACTTCCGGGCCAGGAGATTCTCGACCGCAGTTCGGTTCGCGTGACGCCCGACCTCCTAGAGGTGCGATTCTGTGTGGGACTGCCCGCGGCGGGACGGCGCGTGCTCGGCCGGGCGGCGGCCGCGATGCTTTGCGATGATCTACCCGAAATCGTAAGGCGCTCCTTGTTCTATGCCTCGCTCGATGGGGAGGCTGTCGCGGACCATCTCCGGGTGAACGAGGAGGCGGACGGGCTTCGCGAGCAGCTGGCGGGGGTGGGGCTCGTGGCGTTTGTCGCGGATGGGGCCGTTCTCCCGCGGCGCTCGGGGGTGGACGATCGCCCGATGACCGAGGGACGAGTGGTAGCGTTCCGGTCTCCCGAATCGCTTCGCGTGACCCTGGAACTGACTGGGGAGAAACGCGTTACGGGGATGGGGATTCGGGAGGGCGTCACGCTCATCGTGGGCGGCGGATTTCACGGAAAATCGACGCTCCTGGCGGCGCTGGAGGCCGGCATCTACAACCATGTTCCGGGGGATGGGCGGGAGCGGGTGGTCGCTCGAGCGGCTGCGGTCAAGATTCGGGCGGAGGACGGGCGGCGCATCGAAAACGTGGGGATCGACCCCTTCATCAACCATCTTCCCTTCGGCCGGGAGACGGAGAGATTCTCGACGGAGGATGCCAGCGGGTCCACGTCCCAGGCGGCCAACATTATCGAAGCGCTGGAATCGGGTGCCACCCTGCTCCTTGTGGACGAGGACACGTCGGCGACCAATTTCATGATTCGCGACCACCGAATGCAGGAGCTGATTGCCCGGGAGCACGAGCCCATAGTTCCCTTCGTGGACAAGGTGAGACAGCTGTTCGCCGATCTCGGGACGTCGACCGTGCTGGTGATGGGCGGATCGGGCGACTATTTCGAGTCGGCGGATACGGTGATCGCCATGGAGGCCTACGCGCCGGTGGATGTCACGGCGCGGGCCAAAGAGATCGCCAAGGCGTATGCCTCCGAGCGAAACGCGGAGGGGGGGGAACGGTTCGGTGATGTCCGGAGACGGGTGCCGATCCGGGAAAGTCTCGACCCCAGCAAGGGGAAACGGGACGTGAAGATTGGCGCGCGAGGACTCAAGACGATCCTCTTTGGAAAGCATACGATCGATCTCACTGCGGTTGAACAGCTGGTGGACGGGGCGCAGCTGAACGCGATCGGACAGGCCCTCTACTACGCCAGGCAACATCTCATGGACGGAAACCGATCCGTGGGAGACATTGCCCGGGCGGTGGAGGAGAAGGTCCGAACGGAGGGGCTGGATGGCATCGATTCGCGCAAAATGGGAGACTACGCGGAATTCCGGGCGCTCGAGCTGGCGGCTGCGCTGAATCGGCTGAGAACGCTCAAGGTGCGAAGCATGTGAATCGGGAATCGAAAGTGGAGAAACTTTCCATGGTTGTTCCCGCCGTCTCGGCGGCCCGAAGTCTCCGCTTTACTTTCAGCCTCGGATATGCTACGATCGATGTACCAGTTGATACCGACCCTATCTTAACTTCGAATGACGGTTTGTTTTCCGACCCGGTGTTTTCCCTGCCAAGTTCCGCTCTTTGAATTCTCTCGCCGACGCGCCCGGCGTCATTCCGGCGTGTGGATCATTTGTCCAGGATCGTCCGCATGGGGGATCCGGTCGGGGTCATTTCGGTGAAGAATCAAGGAGGAGGGTGTTGCCGATGTCGAGGCTCATCGTGCTCAGTCTGGCGCTCGTGGTTCTGGTTGGTTCGGGGTGTGCAGCCGTTTCGGATTTTGTTGGCCGACCGGCCGGCGACTACCGCGCGGAACAGGAGCTCAAAACGTATTATCTGAACAGGACGGCGGTGGCGCGGGGTGACGTTCTGGATGCCGGCACCGGAGACGTCGTGTTTCCGGCAGGGACGGAAGTCCGGGTGACGGACATTCGCTACCGCCCGACCCGGTTCCCGAAGGCGACCGCCCGGGTGACGGTCGTGGGGCCGAACCAACGGAAGCTGACACTCGGTTTCGCGTCTCATTTCAAGGAGCACTTCCTGCTGGAGCTCAATCAGGTGCTCGCCTTTACGGTGCCGCCGCCCTGCGAGACACTTCCGTGGCGGCTCGGCATCGCGGAGGATCGCGCCGCGCGGTTGGCAATCGTGAAGGAGGAATTTGCCGGGGTCCCGCTCTGGCTGCTTCGCGACGCCCGTTGTCTGGAGGGCTCCAAACGCGAATTCCTTCCCGCCGGGACGGAGATGCGGTTGGAGGACGGTTCGGTGCAGCTTGCCCCGGGCGCGGATGGAGACCGGATCGTGTCGCGTCTCATCCTCGACGACGGCGATGGAAATCGTGTGGCGCTTTCGCTTCGCGCTCCTTCGCGAACCTACGGTGAGTGGTACGATCAGATGAGTGAAGTCGTGACCACGGAGAAAATGACGCCGGCCCCGGACCGCCTGCCCGCAGGGGCGAGCCGGGAGGCGGTTCTGGATGCGTGGGGAGCGCCGGACCGGCGGCGCGGGAATCTGTCCAACGAGGGTATCACGGAGGAGTGGACGTACGTTCTCAGAGGCCGGACGTTGGTCTTTGCGGATGGAAGGCTAAAAGGAGGCACGTAGCGAGTAGAAGGTCGACGGCAACGGAGGACGCCGCGTTTCTCGCACGATGCCCTGCTTCGGGATCGGTTCCGGGTGTCTCCGTTGCTCCGCCGAGACTGTGCACGGACCGGCTTTTCCGTCGCGCTCCAAAGATCGTGAACGCTTTGGCGGACTTTGATGGCGTGCGTTATCCGGCTAGCGGGAAGGTAGGTCATTGTCCAGAGCCGATCCGCTAGCAAATGGGCCCGGGGCGAAAGCTCCGGGCCCGGACTGTCTGTAGGATCTGTGGTTCAAGGGTTTTGTTTCTCGCCGATTCGTCCATTCGGATCTCGGGTTCTGTCTACGGAATCAGCAGATTGGAGAGCGACAGCGGAACCTACCCCACGCCTACACAACACTCTTCCTTGGGCGCTTCCTCGGGAGGTTTCTGCGCAAGGGGATTCTGGGAATCGGGATCGGGTCGCCGTCCAAACGTTTTGTCAAGAATGGCGGCACCTGCAGCGGCGGAGAAGAGCATCACGAGCGGTTGGATCGGAAGGCTGTAGCGGTGGAGGACGTAGGGGAACATGTGGACGAGGTTGAAGTAGAGAATCACCAGGGCCGGGATCAGGAAGAGACCCGCGCGCGCCCGAACGAGCCGGAAAGCGCCCACCATGGCAAAGACCAGCAGCAGCATGTTGATCAGAAGGCCGGTCACGCTCCTGGCGGATACCGGGTCCAGCGGCGTCTGGGTTTCGAAGTCCAACCCCAGCCAGAACTTCGGCGCTTTCACGAGCGTCTGGCGGGCATACCGGCCCGGGTTCCCTCGAATGATCTCAATGGCCCTCTGGCGAGCCATTCGATCCAGCTCGATCTCGCGTGAATATCCCGTAGGGCCCGCGTTGATGTACTCGCCGAACTCCCGCATGGCCTCTTCGGGAACGTCGGGCCGCGTCCACCCCGGCGTCGTCCAACCGCTTGCGGCGGCGGTCCCCTCCCAAAGCGTGATTCCGCCGCCCGTCGTTACCGGAACGAAAGTCCCGAAAGTCATCGCCTGCCGCACCATCCACGGTGAGATCACGGCCAGGGCGATCAGCAGATGGACGGCGAATGCCCTGACGCGATGTCTCCAGGAGGGAAGCGGCGCCGCCAGAAACAGAAACAGTAGGAAGAAGGGCAGCAGAAACGGTGTGGGTCGCGTGAGAGTCGCCAAGCCGAGAAAAACGGCGGAGAGCACCAGAGGCCGGTGCCTCGGCGTCCGGAGCCAGCAGACGAGGAACCACACCTCGAGAGTGAGGAACAGCATGAAGAGAATCTCCGTCGATATACGGGCGATGATTCCGTGGAGTGGGAGATAGAACGCGTACATCAGGATGGTGAGAAGAGCCGGGAGCCGGCGCGCGAAACAGAGAAGAGCCAGACGGTAGACGATGTAGCCCAAGAGGGTAAACAGAAGAGCCTGTGCGAGATAAACGGCGCGAGCGTGGTGACCGAAGAGTGTGTACAGCGACGCCAGAAAAAGTGGGTACGCGGGGGGGCGATGACCTCGAAGACGAATCTCCACCGGTTCGCCGCGAAGGTCGCCGGCGATCTCGTGAACGAATCCCTTCCCGGCCAGGAGATTCGTAGCCATGTTGTCATAGTCCGCGGCATCCCAGCCATGAAGGACATTGCCCGCGAGCCAGGCTTCCCTGAGGCCGAAAAGGAGGGTCAGGCCGAGAAGGAGGGCGAGGAGGTGTCGCGAGCGGCGTTCAATGAATCGGCCAATCCTGTCTGACACAGGCCGCCGAATGAGTCCACCGGATCTGTCTGACACAGGCCGCCGAATGAGTCCATCGGATCTGCCTGACACAGGCCGCCGAATGAGTCCACCGGATCTGTCTGACACAGGCCGCCGAATGAGTCCACCGGATCTGCCTGACACAGGCTGCTGAATGGATCGACGACGGCTGGGTGACATGGCCGGCCCGTCCTCCGGGTCGTGTTAGGTCCGGCGGAATCGGTACTTGAGAAGCGTGATCACCGCCTCGAGCCAATCCCGGAAACCGATCTTCTTGCCCTCGCTGGTGTTTCTGGGCTGGTACCGGATGGGTACCTCACGAATCGGGATTCCCCTTTTGGACACCAGCGCCGTCACCTCCGGGCAGAACTCAAACCGGTTGCACCGGAGGGGAAGATTCTTGATGAGGTCCGATCGGAATGTCTTGTAGCAGGTGGCCTCGTCGGTCAGGCGTGTACCGTAGAGGAGATTCGTCAGCCAGGTGAGAGACAACCCGCCGAGCAGAAAGGGCAGCGCACCGTTGGGATTGGACTTGTTGAGGCGCCGCGAACCGTAGACCACGGATACGTTCGAATCGCTGAACGGAGCCAGAAGAGCCGCGTAGTCGTCGGGATTATACTCCAGATCGGCATCCTGAATGAGGATGAACTCGCCTCGCGCGTGCGTGATACCGGTCCGTATGGCCGCGCCTTTTCCGCGATTCACCGTGTGAGAGAGGATCTGAACCCTGGGGTGGTTCTCGTAGTTTTCGAGAACGTTCGCAGTTCCGTCGGTGGAGCCGTCGTCAACGAGGACTACGTCCAGGTCCACCGGACTTGCCAGAACGCGATCCAGAAGCAGGCCGACGGTCCGGCACTCGTTGTACACGGGGATGATCACGCTCAACTGAGTTGCGGTCAAAGAACACCTCGCCAAACGAGACTCGGTCGCTTGCCCGGGATCGAGGGCGGGCGTGAAAGGCGCGCCGTTTCCGAAACGTGAAGCCAACCGCGTCCTCTTCTCCCCGGCAGATCACCCGGCCCCCGACAACAGCACCGCAAAGCCGAACGGCACGAGGCTTGTGGCCGCAGCTCGTCGGGTTCGAGGAGCTGCGATTGCCGGCTCTGGAGTTGACCGTGAAGGTAACTCGTGATTCTCCCGTCATGGTGCCACGCGATTTCCACCGCGACTCGAATAGGAGAGTGGGAGCGCCGGGAAGATGTGTGTCCCGGCTCTTCATGAGATCGGCCAGAGAGGCCGGCAGATTGAGGCATAATTGCCAGATCGGCCATACGGACCAGCGTGTTGAGGCGTCATGATCCCGTTCAACGGGCTCCGGCGTTCGCGCCTCGTGATTGCAGGACGCGGTAGCAGGACGATCGTAGGGCGGACGAGGGGACGATTCAAGTGATTTCCGATGCTGCATCCCCGTGCATTCCATCAGAGGCCAAGGCGGGTTCACGGCGGGCGGGCGCACAGAGCCGGCTTGACCCCGTGAACCGGCGGCGCTACATTCGGCGTCGGCATCTCACTGTCGAGGGAGCATGCAGGAATATCCGATCCGCGTCTTCTCGACTCGGTTTCCAAAGGAGAACACGTGAATGTTCGACATTCGTCTTCTCGACTCGGCCATGCACTTCTTGTCTTCGGGATGTGCGGGGTGGCTGGCGTACTTCTTGATCTCGACCATGTCCTGGTCGTGGTCCGGAAGGGTCTCCCGCTCACGATCGAGAACCTTGCCACGAGAGCAGGTCGCCCGGGCCATCTTCCTGTTCTCTATGTGTTCGGCGCTCTTTGTCTCTATTGGGGTGCACGTCTGTATCGACTACTTCATCGGAGCGTATAGTCCGGTATGGAAGTAAAGGCGTGCGTGCGGACGCTCTTGGAGATGTGACATCCGTGGCGGCTTTGGGCTGTCCCGGGCCGGTTTCTCCTTGACCGCGCGAGGGTCTTTGCTATGCTCCGGAAGAGGAGTGGACGATGAGAGTGGGATCGTCGGCGCTGTCGTTTGTACTGATGGGTGTGATCGCCATGATGAGTTGTGGAGAACCGAAGGCGGAGAAGATCCGGAAGTCCGTCCTGGCCGGAACGTGGTACGAAGGCACCGAAGCCGGTCTTCGGGCCGAGGTGGACGGCTTCCTTGCAAAGGTGCCGCCGATCGAACCCGGGGGGCGCGTGCTCGGGCTCATCTCACCCCATGCGGGGTACTTCTATTCGGGCCAGGCGGCCGCGTACGGATACGCGCAGATCCAGGGCACGCCCTACCACCGGGTGGTCGTGATCGCGCCGTCCCATCGCATCGCCTTTCACGGAATCTCGATCCCCGACGTGACGCACTACGAGACTCCTCTGGGAAGGGTCCCGCTGGACGTGAAGAGGTGCCGACAACTGCGAGCCGCGTCCGGGTTTTCTTCCTTTGCCGACGTCCATGCCCGGGAGCACTCCCTCGAGATTCAGCTTCCGTTTCTCCAGCGTGTTCTGGGCGAGTTCGAACTGGTTCCAATGGTCGTGGGCGAGATTCGCGAAGATGAGTACGCAGACCTGGCCAGCGCCATTGCGGACATTGTGGACGAAGGCACTCTGGTCGTCGCCTCCTCCGACTTCACGCACTACGGTTCCCGCTTCGGATATCTTCCCTTCAGCAACGACGTGAAGGAGAACCTTGAGAATCTGGACATGGGAGCCGTCGATTTCATTCTCAAGAAGGACCGGAAGGGATTTCTCGAGTATCGGGCGAAGACTCAGGCCACCATCTGCGGCGCCGCGCCCATTGCGCTTCTGATCGACGTCATGCCGAAGGACACCGTGGGCCGACTCCTCACGTATTACACCAGCGGCGACGTGACGGAGGACTGGGACAACTCGGTGAGTTACGTCTCCATGGCATTCTACGGACCGAACGGTGGGGAGGCGAGAGAACGGAAGGACGAGAGGACGGCGAGCGCCCGGCCGGAGGACGAAAGCCTCTCCGTCGCAGAGCAGGAGACGCTTCTGAATCTGGCCCGCGAGACCCTGGAAACCTATGCTCGAACGAAGAAGACGCCCGAGTGGGCCGAGGACGATCCGCGGCTCACTCCCCTGCTCAAGTCCGAGCGCGGCGTGTTTGTGACGCTCAAGAAGAAGGGACAGCTGCGGGGGTGCATCGGGCACATCATTCCTCGGCTCCCCCTCTACCGGGGCGTGATGGAGAATGCGTTCAACGCGGGGTGGCGAGACCACCGCTTTCCTCCGCTTCAGCGTTCCGAAATGTTGGATCTCGAAATCGAGATCTCGGTCTTGACTCCTCCGCGGAGGGTATCCTCCCCGCAGGACATCGTGATCGGCAAGCACGGCGTCATCATCGAAAAGGGGCACCATTCCGCCGTCTATCTCCCCCAGGTGGCCCCGGAGCAGGGGTGGGACGTTGAAGAAACGCTCACGCATCTCTCGATGAAGGCCGGGCTTCCCCCCGACGGCTGGAATCAGGGAGCGACGTTCTCTGTCTTCAGCGCGGAGGTGTTCGGCGAGAAGTAGTCCGCATTTCTCCGCCGTTTCGCGGTGCGATGCCGGGACGGCGGTTCCCTCTGTTCCCTCTTTCGATTCGGCCGATTTTGCCTTTTTGTGCCGCAGGGGCCCTGCTACAATCTACCGGCGGGCGGGAGCACCCGGAGCACCGTCGGCCGTTGCCGGTCGGGCGGGGTACGCTGAACGCCATCGTTTTTTGCGATCTGATGAGGCAGTACGGTGAAGGTCATTGTGTGTGACAACCTGACCCGGGATTTCGATGGTCTGAGGGCGGTGGACGGCCTCCACCTCGACATCGAGCAGGGAACGATCTTTGCATTCCTCGGCCCCAATGGAGCCGGGAAAACGACTACCCTGCGGCTCCTCATCGGTCTTCTGTCGCCGACCGCGGGTTCGGCGCGAGTCCTGGGTCTCGACCCCTGTCGAGAAGGAGAAGCGGTTCGGGCGCAAATCGGAGTTTTGCTCGAAGATCCTGGGCTCTACGAGGAACTGAGCGCCCACGACAACCTGGAGTTCTACGGGCGGATCCACCGGATGGAGGGGCGCGACCGGGCCGCTCGCATTCACGAGTTGCTGGAGAAGCATGGATTGTGGGAGCGGAGGCACGAGAAGGTCCGGACATTCTCCAAGGGCATGAAACAGCGCCTCGGCCTGGCCAGGGCCATGATCGCGCGCCCTCGGATTCTGTTTCTGGATGAACCGACCGGCGGGCTGGATCCGGGGGCCACGCGAGGGGTTCGAAAGACCATTCTCGATCTGGCCCGGGAAGAAGACATCACGGTGTTTCTCAATACGCACAACCTGGACGAGGTCGAACGCGTGTCCACCACGGTCGGTATCATCAAGAGGGGGAGACTCCTGGCCTTCGGCAGTTCCCGGGAGGTACGGGAGCACGCGTCGCGGGATGCGGTCCTGATTCGAACCGAGCAGACTCTTCCCCCCTATGCGGCTGAACGATTGGGAGACTTCAAAGGTGTGGAGAGTGTGACGATTGCGGGTACGGAGATTCGAGCCGTCATCGGTGACGGGACGAAGTCGTCCGACCTCGTCCGATTCCTGGTGGAAGAGGGCGTCCCGGTAGCCGAGGTGCGTGAGGACCGCGCGTCGCTCGAGGACGTCTTTCTCCAGATCGTCGAGGAGGAGTCGTGAAGGACGTGCGGACGATCATCTGGAAAGAGGCCCGAGCACTCATCTCCAACCGCGGATCGGTGTTCCTGGGATACGGGATCATCATGTTCGTGTTCGGCGTATTCATCTTGATCGACTCCGGCACAGAGATCGCAAGCGGCGACATCTCCCGACCGCTCATGGTGTTCTCGGCTCTCGGGGTCGTGCTGAGCTCGTCCCAAACGGCCCGGTCGTTTGCCGGAGAGCGCGAAGCGAAAACGCTGGCCGGCCTGTTGTGCACGCGGATCAGTGACCGGGACCTTTTCCTGGGGAAGACGTCGAGTGTTGTTCTCTTCACGTCGGCCATGTTGGGAATCACGGGAGTGCTCCACATCTTGAGCATCAATCTCGTGAGCCGTCTCGGAAGCGGCACATGGATACTGTATCGGGCGCAACCGGAGTTGATCCCCTTCATGTTTCTGTTGCCCTTTTCCGTTGTCTGCTTCGCGTCCGTCTTGGGTGTGCTGATCTCGTTGAGAGTCCGAAGTCCGCGCGGGGCCTACCTGCTGAATCTCTTCTCCGGCGGTCCGGCGCTGGCGGTGACCTATGTCGTCGTCGGCCTGGGGCCCTGGGGGCGAAGCTGGTATGAAGTTCTGGCGGCGGCGGTGCTGGGGTTTGGCGTGCTGGTGTCCGGGTTTTCGCTTCTGGCCGTGAAGCGTTTCCGGCGGGAGACGTTGATCCTGGGCGGATAGGCCCCTGTGGCCGTCTTGAATCGTGAACGTTCGTTCGGGAGGGAGGCAATGCGAACCTTGCGCGGCAGTGTGTGGTCGATGTGCCGATCCTGGGGCACACTGGGAATCGTGGTCTGCCTCTCCGTCCTGACCCTGCTGGAACTCACGGGATGCGCGGGAGTGGCACAGAGCATCGGCGAGATCAATCTCATCTCGACCCAGGAGGAAGTCGAGATGGGGGCCAGGTTCGCCGAGGAAATCGAAAAAGATCTGGAACTCCTGGACGATCCCGAGCTCACCTCCTACGTGAACTCGGTGTGCCAGAATCTGGCTCGCCACTCCAAGCGGCGGGACATCGAGTACGCCGTGAAAATCGTCCGTTCGGACGAGATTAACGCGTTCGCCGTGATGGGCGGTTTTATGTACTTCAACGTCGGATTCCTCAGAGCTTCGGAATCGGAGTCGGAGCTGGCCGGCGTGGTGGGCCACGAGATCGGTCACATCGTGGGGCGGCATTCGGCGAAGCACCTGAGCAAGCAGCTGGGGATCGCCATGATCGCAGATCTCATTCTGGGAGAGAATCCGGCTATGCTGGAATCTCTGGTGGCCAACGTGCTGGCGATGGGCGCGATGATGCACTACAGCCGAGAGGCGGAGCGGGAGGCGGACGCGTACGCCATCGAGGAAATGGTGGGGGCCGGGTACGATCCTGAGGGGTTGGTGACGTTTTTTGAGAAGATTCGAGAGCTCGAGAAGCGGACGCCAGGTGCCGTGGAGCGGTTCTTCGCCACACATCCTCCGACCGAAGAGCGGTTGGAGACGGCCCGGATGAGGATCGCCGCGATCGGAGACCGGTCGCAGCTCCGCTCGGATTCCCGCGAGTTCCATCAAATGATGGAACGACTTCCAGCGCCTCCATCCGAGGAGGCGGGGCAGGAGGAACCGGATTGATGCCGAACGGGGTCGGCGGGCCATTCGCTTTCTGCGACTATTGGGCTTCGGTGCTGAAACTCACCAGCGTCGTCAGCGAGAGGATGCTGTCCGCCGGGCACGTGTCGATGGAGCTCTTCCGCAAGGGGCTGGACCGGCCGACGACGAAGGTGCCGAAACTGAGGTACTACTTCCTCGCGCTGATGTTGGGGCCGGGGATGGTCCCGTACAAGCTGGCGCTCAGTCTGGCGATGCTCTTCCGTCCCAAGTCGGGGAAGAAAACACCGCCGAAGGTCGACACCCTGCTGGAGCAGTACCGCATGGATCTGGAAACCGAACCCGGAGACCCGCGCTGGGTTCGAGTCTCGGCCAAGGGCACTCGGGTGGGCGACAAGATCCTCAACCCGGAACAGGTGTCGGTCCAGAGCAGCCTCTTCTTTCACACCTATAAGGTGCTGATAGCCGCCCTACTGGCGATTCTGATCACCTCGGTGGCGATTCCGAATCTCCCCCGCATCCACTGGGTGTTCCTCCGATACCCCGACCTCTCGTACCTGCTGTACCCGCTTCTGTTCCTCGTGCTCTACCTGTTGCTCCGGGATCTATGGACCGCCTTTCTGGCCCCGATCCCGCTTCTGGCGGCGCGGTGGCTCTTCAGCGTCTCGGGCGGCCTGCCGTCCTTCCTTCTCGCGATGGCGGGCGTGGCGCTTCTCTTCTATCTGGTCGAGTGGTTTTTCATTCCCCGAAGCACGCCCCCGACACTCTATCTCTACGTGAACGATCCCGGGCACGAGGTCTACCCGTACCGCCCCGGGCACGAGCCCTACTGGCTCAAAGGCAAGTACTACTGGGTCTGGCGATTCGTCGTGCTGGCCCCGGCGGAAATCACGAAGTTCTGGGAGAAGGACTGGGAGCGTCTCGAGGTATGGATTCGCGCCGACCCGGGCGAGCATGCCGGAAAGTTGGAGTGGCTGGTGACGGACGCCCATTACCGGGAGTTGTGGTTCCGGTACGAGCGGGAAACGACCGCATCCCAACGGCGGCGACATGAGGATCTTCGAAAGGCGGGCCTGGATTTCGGGGGGAAGCCTTTTTCCTGGATCGTCGAGTTCGATCTGAACTTTCTGTTCCACACACCCGACGTGCGCGGCGTCTTTGCCTCGCAGCGGAGAGACGGAAGGGTTCCCTGGAATCCACTCCGCATTCTGAGAGCCCTGGGGGATCACTCGGGGCGCGACCGGTTTGCGGATTACCGGGACATTCTCGAGGACATGGAAGCCGAGGGCGAGAATCTCGTGGCCGATGTCCCCGAACACCTGCAGGCCCTCTTCCTGCGCCAGATGGTCGGATTGCCCTGGATCTACTGGCGCTACCCGAAAGGGGCGGGAACCGCGGCCAAGGTGTCGGCGTACAATCCGGCGGCCGTCCTCTCGATGAGGGAGGAGATGGCCTCGGATTCGCGTTACCAGATCAAGTTGTTCAAGCAGGAAGGAGAACGTCGGTGAAACGGATTCCCGTTCTGGCGGCCGCATTTCTGATGGGCCTCTCGTTGCATCCGGCGGGGGCGGCATCGGAGTCCCCATATTTTGATTTCGTCCCGGATGAAGGGGTGTTCGCGCTCTATGCGGCGATGAACGCGCATGGTTACAATCACGTCAGCAACTACTTGGGAATGGCGCCCGTGCGAAAGCACGTGCGGATGGAGATCAACGAGAGAAAAGACCTCCATGACCCTCTTCGCCGATTGGCCGAAGCCGTCCACGAGATCGGTCACACGGGCTATCCTCCGGTGTGGTATTTGCTCCACGCCGAAGGGCCTCCGGATTTCGGACTTCGCAAAAGCGATTCGTATTCGCGGGAGACCGGGCAGCTTATGATTCTGTGGGAGGAGGGAGCGCCTTCGCTGGCGGAGCTGTATCGGAAAGGGGAGTTTCACGCTCTGTGGGCCGCCGCGAGACCGGAGTACGAACGAGCGATTGCCGAGGTGGCCCCCGAGGCGGACCGGATGGCGGCGCTTGCGATGGATGCGATCGGAGTCGGGGCCGCCGGTGAGATTCCCCACAGAGTCACCGTGATTCCAAATCTGCTTGGCGTCTATGGATCCGGACATCGGTTCGATATCGACGGTCGGCCCACCGTCGTTCTCGGCCCGCAGATCGACCCCGACGCGGGCGTCCCCGTGCGGGCGCTTCTGGAGGTTGTCGTTCGGGAGGCCATCGAGGACCATCTCCTGACAATTCGGGAGAAGAGGGACCTCTACGAAATGGTTCGTGACCTGCCTCGAATCGAAACGGCCACACGCAATTTCCGAGACCTGGTGACAGAGTGCATCGTGCAGGTGGTCTGGGTGCAGGTTTCCGGGCAGGATGCCCGCTGGATGGGCGCCGAGCTGGACCGCCTCTACGCCGAGGGATACATTCTGGTGAAGGCATTCCAGGAGCCGTTGGGTCTCGGCGGGTTCCGATCGCCTTCGGAAATGGTGGGTCGAGTGCTGGACGTCGTCGATGTCGGCCTCGAGACGGCTCGCTGGAACGACAGCGAGCGAGAGCGGAAGATCTGGATTGACGTCATGCAGGCCGATCTCGACCGCAGGCAGGGCCGGGTGTCGGACGCCGGGATCCTCTACGCGGAGATTCTGGAGACCGAGCCCGACCATCCACGGGCGCTTTACGGTTACGGGAGTTTGCTTTTCACCCAGCAGAACTACGACCAGGCGAAGACGGTTCTGGAAGAGGCGATTCGTCAGAGGGCGGACGAGAGGTGGGTGGAAGCGTGGAGTTGGATTCGAATCGGGTGGATCGAAGATTTGACCGGACACCGGGACGCGGCGCTGGACGCGTATCGGCGGGCCATCGAAACCGGCGATAACCACCTGAACGCTCAGGGAGTTGCTCGGCAAGGTCTGGAGAAACCCTTCGGGAAGAAGCGCTAGGCGCGGTCCCGCG
>Ga0180431_10002077_pt1 | contig 27153 bp, 26 predicted proteins | sample SS_ome_11_FD_132459 | JGI IMG/M metagenome (GOLD analysis project Ga0180431, IMG submission 132459) | Hypersaline lake sediment archaeal communities from the Salton Sea, California, USA - SS_1_MS_1 metaG | ecosystem: Environmental > Aquatic > Non-marine Saline and Alkaline > Hypersaline >... | reverse complement strand
TTCGGCCAGCAGACCGTTCATGACGGTGATGCACTGGTTGAGGTTGTTCTTGATCTCGTTGAAATCGCCGTTGTAGGTATCGGTGATCTCGGGCGGGATATCGCCCTTGGAGATGCGGTCGACGTATTCGGCAGCCACATTGAGCGGACCGATTACTGCGTCGAGCGTGTTGTTGACGCCCTGGACGATGCTGGCAGCTTCGCCACTAAATTTACCGGGGTCACCTCTTGTATCGAGTTTGCCTTCTATCGCTGCCTGAACAAGTATGCCGACCTCTGATGCTAATTCGCTCATCTCAGTCTTGAGAGCTGCCAGTTCCTCCTGACATTTAGTATCAGACATTGTTTCCTCCATTGTTGTTTGAGTTGGTTCGGATGCGGTTTTCTTCTTTTTAGTTGTGGCCACTTTCCCCTCCTTTTATTTTTATTGGTAAGCCGGAAATCGTAAGGTAAACACTTCACGTTGTTTATTCAGAGCTACCCGCTCATCGCCACCTCCGCCGGTTTGTCTGCTCTCTGATCTGATTCGGTAACCTCTTTGTTTGAAGGTATGTCCATTTCCTCGATTGCTGTGATGGTTCCCTTCAGGGCCAGCGCTTTTTCCAGGTCCAGCAGGATGATCATCCGGCCTTCCAGCTTGGCGATGCCCAGCAGGTAATCGGACCCGGAGGAGGCCACCAGCGATGATGGGGGTTCCACGGAATCCGAAGAGATGCGCAGTACTTCCGTGACGGCATCCACCAGGCAGCCGACCTGTTGCCCGGAGATATCCACCACCACGATGCGGGTATCCTTGGTTTCGTCGGTGACTGGCAGCATGAATATTTTCCGCAGATCCACCACCGGGATGACCCGACCGCGCAGGTTGATCACACCTTGCACCGAATCATCGGTCCGGGGAACTTTGGTGATTGACTGCATCCGCTCGATGCCGTTGACCTTGCCGATATCCACCCCGTAGGCTTCCTCGGCCAGGCTGAAGACGACCAGTTGTTCCAGTTCTGTTGCTAGTACACCCATTTGTTCCTCCTTTTGTTTTGTAAAGGCACATGATGTGCTCTGAATTCCTCGCGCTCAGGCTCCTTAAGAATGACATTTTTGAAATTTGTATTTCTTACTCTTCCCATCCTTTCCTCGACTTTTTCTTTCCCCTCTGTTTAAGGGATCTTCTACGATTATGTTTGGAGCCTGTTGAGAGAAGCCTGCCGGCCTCCATCACAAACCTCCTGTCCTCATCGCTTGTCCCTATGATGTGTCGATGTAGCGACATGCCATCTTCCACCCCCAGTCGAGTTTCATTTCCAAATGCTTTTTCTGGCATTTAATCAGCCCACAGTTTTTGGCGATCAGTCCTTGCTATCCGTCCGGGCACACCGCAAAGTGCCCCTACTGTCCCTGGTTCCTCCTGAAACCCTGAAGGGTGAATTCCGTAGATCATAACGGAATCAAGGCTTCAGCCTTTTATAAACCCTACATGTGCCTCCACATCACAATCGGTAATACTCCTGTTCAGGAGAATGCTTGTAGTCGTAATCGTTCCATTCGCGGTTCAGGCATTCTTGGAAGGTGAAATTCATTTTCACCCGTTTCCAGTTGAAGTAGGCCCGGGTTGCTTTTGCCCATATCAAAGGGGTTGCCATACGTCTTACTGTGTTTTTCCAGGCAGCCTTGCACTTCTCCGGGTGGGATACGATCCAGCGGATTATCAGCCCTGCTATGACCATGGCTGTTACCAGGATTATTAACTGGATGAGTATCTGGATAGCAAAATTCATAATCTCTCCTTGTGCGCTCATAGTTAGAATTCAAGAGGCCCTCCATCCTCACTGCTCCTTTGACTCTCGTCAGGGCAAAAAGTACCGTTCCCGGATAACACTTTGGTACTTTAGCTATAAAAGAATCTATAGAATCCGGTGGATTAACGAAACGGGAGTTGCCCTCAATTCAGGTGGGGGTATACTCCCAAAAATGATAGAGGGGATTTCCGTAGATGGATGAGTGGTTAATCAGGGGTTACGAATAGGGGGATGAGGTAATGATAGCTGGTAGCTATCAGCTGATAATATCCCGGTACTTTAGTTGAATGGTTCATTTACTGCGTACTTTCCGGCGATGCCGTCCATGTTCCGTTGAATAGACTTGGTTTTGAGCTTTTTGTTCCTCTCCTGCGTTGAGTCCTGCTGAGCTCGGATTGTTGGGAATTTGATTGTACAGCCTGGCGCTTTTGGATGTATTCCAGTATTCGGCTGTCGTACTTCATAATTCTCCTCCCTTCTTTCCCTGCTGCTGTGTTTACTGTGATGAAGTTGACTTTGTGTTCGATAGCTGCGACACTGCCTGTACTTTACCGGGGAAAAACTATATAACGCTACCGGGCATACCCTTAATTTGGTTGCGTGTTTCCCTCAATTTGAGGGGCTGACCTCCCCCTTTCCCAAAGGGGATTGAGGGGGGGATTCGAATGACATTTTCTACCCTTACCCCAATCCTCTCCCTTCGAGGGAGAGGGGGAAGAAAGTCCTCTGTGCCTCTGTGGCAAGTCGGGGGGGGCTGATAAAATGAAAACCGATAGCCTCCACTGTGTTTGGTATTGTGCCAAATTCAAAGCTGAATTTGCACGTGGGTGTTGACAAGTGGCTACGAAATGGTTTATCCTTCATGCAAACACATTCGAAGGAGGTATCCTGATGGAAGCCTATTGCATGAAGTGCCGAGCCAAGAGAGAAATGAAGGACCCCAAGAAGATCACTATGAAGAATGGTCGGCCGGCAACCCAGGGTGTATGCCCGAAATGCGGCACCAAGATGTTCCGAATTGGCAAGAGCTAAAGAAGCGTAAATACTTTTGAGTGTATTGGAAGAGGCAGGTTGAGCTTCTGCGAAGCAGGGCTCAACCTGCTTTTTCCCTGATTGAAAGAGTCCTCAGCCGGTTGATGGCAGCTGCAAGTTCCAGTCCCCGGAATGCTGCATATGTTCCCTGGGGGACGGTGTTTAATACATCCAGTCCCCGTTCCGTTATGTTTCCTATCACAGATTCGACTATTTCCCCGAGCGTTTTGTTCCCGTCCATGTATCTGGTGGAGTAGTGGATGGCATCCCCGATAGCACCTGTCTGGCTGGTGTTGACCAGTTGCTCCACAGCACCGAGGTCGATTTGATGTGTTCCGAAAATGATGGATTGCAATCCCCTGGAGGAAATCTTGACTTCTTTTTTGCCTTTACTGGGGTCGAAGCTGTGAGCCATGGGGATTCGTTCGATTGTTTTCCCGAAACCGGTTCCCCCTTCCGGACTGCGCTCCAGCTGGTATTTCTGAGCGATTTCATGTGCCTGCCCGGTCAGGTCATGGGGCTGGTAGTCTGTCATGCAGATTACCCTGTCTGCCACGTCAAAGTAGTCGCCTGATCCGCCCAGTACCAGAACTGTCGAAACCCCGAAATCCTGATAGAGTTGCCGGACTTTATCGATAAAAGGCGTAATCGGCTCCTTTTCTTTGGCCACCAGTTCCTGCATACGATGATCCCGGATCATGAAATTGGTGGCCGAGGTGTCTTCATCGATGAGCAGAACCTGTGTCCCTACTTCCAGCGCTTCGATGATGTTGGCTGCCTGCGAGGTGCTCCCGCTGGCATCATCGCTGGAAAAAGCGGTAGTATCTTGCCCGAAAGGGAGATTAGTGATGAACGGCGAGATATCCACCTTTTCGATCCTTCGGCCATCTTCGGAACGGATTTTCATTGCCTGCGGATTAGTTGCCACCAGTTCGCGTCCATCGCCGGGTATGTGATTATATATTCCCAGTTCGAGGGCTTTGAGCAGGGTGGACTTGCCATGGTATCCGCCTCCCACAATGAGTGTGATGCCCTTCGGGATTCCCATTCCGGTGATCGTTCCCCGGTTGTACAGTTCTATTTCCACCCGCAGTGATTCCGGCGATTGAAACGGTATCGCCTTTTCACTATCAAGCGGACGCGGATCGATTCCGCTGTTGCGGGGGAGGATGGCTTTGTCAGCGATGAAAGCTATCAACCCAAGTTCTTCCAGTTGACCACGGAGAGAGTCGGTATCCTCTGCGGTTCTGATGAAACGGTAGAGCTTCTTTTCATCAAGGTGCCTGTGGAAAAGAGAGCTTTTTATAATTTGGGGAAGCTCTTCGAAAAACATCGCTTCGGCCTGCCTCCCGGCGATGCTTCTGCCGGAAGCGGGAAGCCCCATCACAAATCTGGCTTCCACCTCTTGCTCTGTGATGAAGACTGAAGTGCGTTCCAGTATTTCCTGCCCTGGTCTGTCGATGGAGATTGTCCCGCTGTTTCCCGTACCGCGTGATCCTGCAGCAAACCGTTTGGTAGCGGAAAAGAACATTCTTGTCAGGTAGTCACGCAGGGCGATCTGGCGGCTTTTGTTGCGGAAAGTATCCGGGGGAAATCCGGCAGCTTTTTGAGGGATCATTACTCTGACCCGGCTGGGGGGCGCAAACGGATCGCGCTGGGTGTGTTCGACCGAGAGAACATAGTTGCCAAAGTCGTATTGCCCTTCGATATCTCGATAGGCTTTGTATCCCTTGCCATCGATGTGGCGCAATGTTTTTCTCAAGTCGTCGACGGTTCGCATGGATATATCCTATCCTGAACTTACGAGCCAGTCAATTTTGACTAAGTTTCCAATGCCTGCTACACTATGTGATACCATACACATGTGACCTCATAACAGACGTAAGATGACAGACGATCCAGTCCCCGATTCCAGCATATCCCCCAAGTCCACTGTTGCTTTTCAGACCGTAGGCTGCAAGCTCAATCAGGCGGAGAGCGAGGCGCTGGCACGCAGATTTGTTGATGCAGGATTTGAATTGGTGGATTCACGCGAAGGCCCGGATGTTTACATTCTCAACACCTGCACGGTAACGCACGTCGCTGATCGCAAATGCCGTCAGTATTTGCGTTCAGCTCACCGGAAGAACCCCCGTGCGCTCGTCGTGGCTGCGGGCTGTTATGTTGAGCGGGATGCCGGAGAAGCGAAGGTGGAAGGGGTTGACCTTGCTGTGGGAAATGCGGAAAAAATGCATCTGGTGGAACTGGTGAAAAACAAGATGGCCGTGAAGGAGTTTACTAGTGTGAACAATGGGCACACTCCGGTTTCCAGTCCGTTTCGCACCAGATCAATGGTCATGGTTCAGGAGGGATGCTCGCGTGGTTGTTCTTACTGCATCGTTCCTCACGTGCGTGGGTTGGAGAGAAGCGTACCTGCTCAAACGATTCTTTCCGAAATAAAGGCCCGGGCGCATGAGGGTTACCGTGAGGTGGTTCTTACTGGCACCCGGATCGGGGTGTATGGGGATGAGGGGGGACTCGAAGGGTTGCTGAAGCGCATTCTGGCGGAGACTGATATTAACCGGATTCGGCTCTCCTCGCTTCAACCTCGGGAGATATCTGATTCGCTTGTGGAGCTGTGGTGTGGAGACGAGCGGTTGTGTCGTCATCTGCATCTGGCACTTCAAAGCGGTTGCGGAGCGACCCTCGAACGGATGCGGCGGAACTACTCCATCGATGAATACGCAAGTACGGTGAACATGGTTCGTCAGGCCATGCCTGATATTGCCATCACCTCCGATATCATTGTCGGCTTCCCCGGCGAAACGGACGAGGAATTCGAGGAATGCTATAGTTTTTGTGCTGGAATCGGTTTTGCCGATATGCACATCTTCCCTTATTCGGTGCGCACAGGAACTCCGGCGGCGAATCTGCCCGGCAGGGTTCCCGATAAAACCAAAAAGGCCAGAAGTCTGCGGATGATCGAACTGGCGAAACAAAGCGCTGCTGACTTTCGTCGGAAGTTTCGGGGGCAGGTTATGCCGGTATTGTGGGAAGAGCGGAAAGAGAACAACCTCTGGATCGGGCATACGGGCAATTACCTTAAGGTCTTTACGATGAGTGATGAATCTCTTCACAATTGTTTGACGGATACAAAACTGGGCGGCGAATATCGGCAGAGTATTTGGGGAGATGTTTGCGGCTCGTCTGAATTGGCCGAAATGGCGGCCAAAGGAGTGTGATCGACGATGATTGAAGTATACATAATCCTTTTTATCCTCTGTCTGATTATCTCTGCCTTCTTTTCCAGTTCGGAGACCGCTTTTATCTCGTTACAGAGAGTGCGGATAAGGCATATGGTGGATAGCGGAGTTTCCGGTGCGGAAGCTATGGCCAAGCTGGCGGAGCATCCGGAGAAGCTGTTGACAACGGTGCTAATCGGGAATAATTTTGTGAATACCGCTGCCGCTGCCCTGGGGACATTGATCGTAGTGGATATTATGGAAAACGAAAACTGGGGTGCATTGGTATCCACTATCAGTGTTACTATCCTGCTGTTAATCTTCTGTGACATCATTCCCAAAACGCTGGCAACGCAATTGGGCGAACGGATGGCCTTGTTTTATACCCGCCCCATCAAAATCATATCCCTTGTCCTTTCACCGCTTGCAGCTACCCTATCTTGGATCGGGATTGCTGCAGCAAAGCTGTTCGGTGGTACACCCGCTTCACAAAATCTCATAACTGAGGACGAAATTCGGGTCATGATTTCGATGGGACTCGAAGATGGCGCTGTAGAAGAAGGGGAAGCGGACATGGCGGAAAAGGTACTCATTTTCGGGGACCGCCACGTGAGCGAAATCATGACCCCGCGTACCGATGTCGTGTGGCTGGAGAAAGGCACAACTCTCAACGAGTTCATGGCTATTTATGGAGAGATGCCCCATTCTCGTTTTCCGGTGTTCGAGGAGACAATGGATAGCGTGATAGGTGCTCTCTGGATTAAGGATGTGCTGCTGGCACAGGCCAGAGGTGAACTTCAGCCGGAGGATGTGGTGACCGGACTGGCTCGACCCACACACATTGTGCCGGAGACTAAAGTGGTGGGAGAGCTTTTCGTCGAAATGCAGCAGCAGAAAACCCAGGTGACGATTGCGGTGGATGAATATGGTGGGACTGCCGGGCTGGTGACTATGGAGCAGCTTTTGGAAGAGATCGTGGGAGAGCTGGAGGATGAACTGGCTGTGGGCCGCAAGACCGTGGAAACGATCGATCACAATACCTTTCAGGTTGATGGCGGGAAGAGGCTCGACCAGACCAACGATGAGCTTGAGATCAACTTGCCGACAGGGGATTATGAAACAATTGCCGGTTTTATATTCAACGAACTGGGCCGCATTCCCGATGAAGGTGACCAGTTGAAATATGAGAACATTACTATCACGGTGACCGAGATGAAGGGGGTCAAGATTGAAAAGGTCCTTATTACCAAAGGATGAGCCCCGGCAGCGGCTTGTCGTTACCTTCAGCCGTGGCGAGAAACTGAAGTACATTGCCCATCTGGATATGATGCGCCTCTGGCACAGGGCATTACGCCGGGCCGGGATGCCGCTGGCATACTCGCAGGGGTTTCATCCTCAGCCCAGAGTTGCCATTGCCTCTCCGCTTGCGGTTGGTGTCACCAGCGAAGGAGAACTGATGGACGTGTTCCTGCAGAGAAAGGTTTCACTGGATTTCTTTGCCAAAGCGCTCAGGGAACAATTGCCGGAAGGTGTGGAAATAATGGATGTGAAGGATGTCTGGCCTAGGTTGCCTTCGCTCCAGTCACAGTTACGCTTTGTTGAGTATAAAGTCGAGACGGGATCGGAGAAAACCCCGGAAAAGATAAATGAAGCTATTCGATCCCTGCTGGAAAAAGAGAGCCTTCCCTGGCAGCATTACAGGGGGGAGAAGGTTCACAAATATGATCTTCGGGCGCTGATCGACGATATATGGGTTATCCGGGCGGAAGGCCCCGGCTGCATTCTTGGCATGCGTCTGCGCAACGATTCCCGCGGATCGGGCAGGCCGGATCAGGTTCTCCTTGCGCTGGGATTTGCAGACCCGGCGAAATCGATTCACCGTACCCGATTGAGTGCAGGCACGAACTGATGCGACTTATTCTGGTGAGGCACGGGCAGACTGACTGGAACAAAGAATACCGGGTTCAGGGGCAAAGCGATACTCCCCTCAATGAGGCTGGCAGAGCACAGGCCGAGGCGATTGCGCAGGCGCTGAAGAGTGAGCCGGTCGAAGCTATTTACTCCAGTCCGTTGGGCAGGGCTTATCAAACGGCTCAGGCGATAGGGCACTTTCATCAAGTTGACATAATAATAGAAGAAAGGCTGAAGGAACTGGACGTGGGCGAGATGGACGGTTTGTACTCCCCGAGCTTGAAAGATGTAGACCCGGATTTCATCAATACCTGGACAAACAATGCTGCTGTAGCAAGATGGCCCGGTGGTGAGACGTTGCCTTCGCTCCAGCAACGTGTTTGGGGAGCTGTCAGTGATATTGCCACCGGGGATTGCATCGGGTCGGTGATTCTTATCAGCCACTTCTTTTCTCTGGTAACCTTACTTTGCTGCGTCTTTGACTTGAGTCTTTCTGAGTTCAGGAAATTCAACCTTGATGTGGCGAGTATCAGCGAAATCGAGTTTTCCGGGGGAAAAACCAGGCTGGTTTCCTTCAATGATACCTGTCATTTGGAATAGCTGTCTTATATGCTTGAAAAATCCTGTGTGGTGCGTTAATCTGTAGCCAATATGGAGGGGTTGTGAAGGTTTTGACGGGTGCCATGATTTGCCTGTTTCTGGTTTTTTTGGCTTCCGTGGTTATTGCCTGTGCGGGTGCGGGGGATGCGAGTGATGTGTATTATCATAAATCATCACCTGAGAGTACGGTGAGAGGGTTTTTGCAGGCTCTTCTCTCTGGTGATATTAACGAGATAGAAAAACATTTAGTCACGCAAGGCGCGGGGATGCCGACAGAAATAAGGGAAGCATACGTGTTATTCAATGAGGCTTTGATGGTGGATATCTCTTTCAGTGTATCCAATATTCTGGTAGAGGAACTCTGGGCCACTGATTCTGAAGTTGCAGTAAAGGCTAAGTATGATTTGGAAGGGGAAGTGAATGGCAGGAATGTCACTGTGCCGGATGAGGACACTTTCCTGCTGGAAAAACGTGATGGGGAGTGGCTCATAAGCCAGTGGGATGAGGTCGAGCAATCGCCTCCCATATTACCCATAACGCCCATACCATCCCTTACTCCTGATCCCGTTACTACCGGAACACCTTTTTTGACCTGTACTCCCTTGCCGGATGATCCGGGGGAAACACTGTTATCGGATGATTTCAGTCGCCCATCCGGGATGTGGCCCGTTTATTCGGATAGACACGGGATTGCCTACTACAAGGATGAGGCTCTTAGGGTTAAACATCGAGGCTTTTTACGAAGACCGGAGATATGTGTTGCCCGCTGCTCGTTTGATGACTTTGTGCTTCATTTGGATACTAAGCTGGTTGAGGGCGGCGAAGATAGCTGGATTATCGTGGCATGCCGGACCGACTACTGGGGAAACGGATACCATTTTCTGGTGAGCGCCGATGGCCGCTATGCTATAGCGGCTCAACGCAAGGCGGGCGAGCGTGAATTCCTGCAGGAGCCAGTTCTTTCCGAGCATGTCAACAACGGTAATAATGAGACCAACCAGCTTCGTCTGGAGTGTGTGGATAACTCAATCAGTTTCTCTGTCAACGGGAATCTGCTGGTTGAAATGCTTGATAACACCTTCATCAGTGGGGCCCTGGGATTGGGAATCAGCACTTCCACCGAAACCGGCAACGCCGAAGCCATGTTTGATAATGTTCTGATTACCTCGCCTGCGAACTGAAGAACCAGGAATTGTTGTAATGCATTATATTCCGTGTTGAAGAAGATCATGAAAATCGAAACAGATTTGCCCCGGCGGGTCGAGCGTTTTATTACAGAGCATCACCTTTTCGATCGATCCGGCACATTGCTGATGGGGATTTCCGGCGGACCCGATTCCGTCTGTTTGTTGCACATTCTTACCTTGCTCCAGAGTTCGTTCGGGTTGGATTTGCATGTTGTGCATTTGAATCACCAGTTGAGGGGCATAGAATCGGATGCCGATGCGGCCTACACGGCGGATTTGGCTGTGAGGCTGGGGCTTACCTGCACAATAGAGTCACGCGACGTCCGGGAGTATCAGAATGAAACGCGTTGTTCGCTGGAGGAAGCTGCCAGAGAGGTTCGCTACGGCTTCTTTGCCGAGGTGGCGGAAAGGATCGGTGCTGGTGCTGTAGCCGTGGGGCATACCGCCGATGATCAGGCGGAAACTATCATCATGCACCTTATCCGGGGCACCGGGCTTTCCGGTTTGCAGGGGATGCGTCCCATATTTGAATGGGGGCTGCCGGAGGGCAGGTCTCTCACCGTTGTACGTCCGCTGCTGGAGATAACCCGGGAAGAGACTCAGTTTTATTGCGATACAACCGGGCTTTTCCCTCGTCTCGATTCCTCCAATTCTTCGCCGGAATACCTGCGCAATCGGGTTCGTGCCGAGATCATGCCGAAGCTGGCCGAATACAATCCAAATATCGTCGAAGGTCTCACTCGTACGGCTCACCTGATTGCCGAGGATGTCAGCTATCTTGATGAGCAGGTGAGGCTGGTTTTCGAATCTGTCGTCGAAGAGGCTCACGAAGGTGTAGTGATGGATAATCGAGCCTTTGCTGAGCTTTCTCCGGCCTTGAAACGGCATCTTTTGCGTATGGTGCTGGGGCAACTCGTCGGGAGTTTGCGGGATATCGAGATGGTTCACATCGAGGCCATAATGGAGACACTGTCCCATCCGGCGGGCAAGGAACTCTCGTTGCCATATGGCTTCACTCTGTATGGCGGTTATGAAAGGAGCTTCATTACCCGCGGTGATAACCCGCTTTCGCTTTTGCCACTTTTTGAAAGTGAAGGGCAATTGCAAATTCCCGGCCAGATAACGGTTTCGGGATGGAAGGTCACGGCTGAAGTTTTCCCCGGCAGGCCGAATGCAATCGACGAGGGCGATTTTGTAGCTTTCTTCGATCTTGATCTTGCCGGTGGTGAACTGACCGTTCGAGCCCGCAGGGATGGGGATCGGTTCCAGCCGCTCGGGATGGATGATTCTAAGAAGTTGCAGGATTTCATGGTCGATGCTAAAATTCCTCGAATCTGGAGGGATAATGTTCCCCTGGTGTGTTCCGGAGATCGGATTATCTGGGTGGTGGGCTGGCGGATTGATCATCGTACCAGGGTGACCGATTTCACTCAACGCACGCTTCGTCTTGAGTTTGAAATGGTGTAGGGGTACATTGTGATGTGCCCAAGGGGAGGAGAAGAGGGGGAAGGGGCTGATATCTGACCAATTATAGTTGAGAATTTCAAAATGGAATATAGCGAGTTCCTTGATCAGTTGGAATCACTGGCAAATCCCGAGGCGGTCAGGAAAATGGCAAAATACGGGATCACGCCTGATAAAGCCTACGGTGTCTCAATTCCCGATCTGAGGGGTATTGCCGATGTAATCGAAAAAAACCACGAGCTGGCCGGTTGGCTGTGGCTCAATGGCAGCCGTGAGACGCGGATACTGGCTGGAATGGTGGATGATCCTTTGCAGGTTACCGAAGAGCAGATGGAAAGATGGGCCGGCGAGTTCGATTACTGGGAGATTTGCGATCAGTGCTGTATGAACCTGTTTGAAAAAACTCCTCTGGCGTGGCAGAAGGCAGTGGAATGGAGCGGGAGAGAGGATGAGTCGCATAAGCGGGCCGGCTTCGTACTCATGGCACGCCTGGTGGTGAGTGATAAAAAAGCGGCAGATGAAAAGTTCGAACCATTCCTTCAGCTCATAACTAAAGAGGCTGGTGATGATCGCAACCTGGTCAAAAAGGCGATTAACTGGGCCCTGCGGCAGATCGGCAAGCGCAACCTCAATTTGAATGCTAGGGCTATTGAGACGGCTGAGGGAATTAAGGCTATGGATTCCAGAGCGGCGAAGTGGGTTGCTTCTGATGCGCTCCGGGAACTGAAGAGTGAAGCGGTTCAGAAACGGTTGAGGAAGTAGTCTCTGCCGAAAGGTTGTTTTCACATGCTTGATTTAAAGTACACTCGCGAGGAATTGATCAATGTTGCTGCAGCCTCGCCGGAAGCAGTAGCCAGACACGATAAACAGGCCTGGCTTTCATTGTTTGCGAAGCAGGCAGTGGTGGAGGATCCGGTGGGCACAGCGCCTCACCGTCGAATTGATGAACGGGATATGGGTGCGCTGGACCGGTTCTATGAAACCTTCATTGCTCCCAATGAAATTATTTTCCATGTCCATGCGGATGTTGTGGCGGCGAATATTGTGTTGCGTGACGTGGATATCGAGATCACGGCAGCAACGGGGCTGGTCACCAGTGTTCACACCTATGCTATGTACGAGTTAGTGGAAGAAGCTGGTCGGCTCAAAATCGCGCGCCTTGCGGCTCACTGGGAACTGCTCCCCATGATAAAGCAGGTTTTGGGGCGAGGAGTGCCTGGCCTTAGAATGATGGCCTCTCTCGGCTCGCGTATGCCCCGGATTCAGGGAATAGCAGGTGTTTTGGGCTATATGCGTGGCTTTGGGGGAATCGGACGGAAGGGCAAGGCGACTGTGCGGGAATTCGTGCAGGCCATAAACGAGGGGAATACAGCCCGGCTGACGGGGCTCTTTGCTGATGCTTCCGATGCTGCAATTGAATTACCAGCGGGCAAGCACCATCTTATCACGGCTCTTATGAGCGATTCAGACCGGATTCATCTCACAGTCTCTGAGATTATTTCGGCTGGAATGACGACCTCATTTCGTTTTGATATAAGTCTGGATGGCACCTTTCGTAACGGGATTGGGCTATTCGAATTTACCCGGCAAAATGGTAAGCTAGAAAGGGCCCGGTTTTTCTTGAGATAAATATTAAGGAGTAGAATCTATGCAAATAGAAGGTAAAACAGCTTTGATCACCGGCGGTGCCAGTGGGCTGGGAGCCGCTACCGTCCGCCGCCTCCACAGGATGGGGGCAAACGTGGTAATTGCGGATATGAACCAGACGAACGGAGAGGCGCTTTGTGCCGAACTCGGAGGAAAGGCAGTTTTTGCCCTGGTTGATGTGACAAACACTGATACAGTTCAGGCCGCAGTGAAACTAACAGTAGAGAAATTCGGGGCGGTTCATATTCTGGTGAATTGCGCGGGAAGCGGCTGGGTGCAGAAAATAGTCGATAAAACAGGCCCGCACGACTTGGGTGTGTTCGTAAAAATCATTAATTTGAATCTTGTGGGGACATTCGATGCGGTTCGGCTGGCTGCTTTTGAGATGCAGAACAACGAACCCAACGAGGATAATGAGCGGGGCGTGATCGTCAATACAGCCTCGGTGGCTGCCTTCGATGGCCAGATGGGGCAGGCGGCTTACGCTGCCTCCAAAGCAGGTGTAGCGGGCCTGACGCTGGTTGCTGCTCGTGACCTGGCACGATCCGGTATTCGGTGCTGTTCCATCGCCCCCGGCACATTCGATACGCCACTCACCGGTTTCATGGCCCCGGAGGCGAGAGAAGCTTTGACGCAGCAAACACCGTTTCCCAAGCGTTTTGGCCATCCCGATGAGTTCGCCTCGCTGGTGCAGCAGATCGTGGAGAATTCTTTCATGAATGGTGAGACCATTCGCCTGGACGGGGCAATCCGGATGCCTCCGAGGTAGGGTGCCGGGGGTGAGCACAAGTAGGCCCACATCTCGTTCCGGACTTTGACCCGTAATACTTTCGGCTGAAAGCGGATTTGCGCATGAGTTGTTAATACTATTCAGGGGGCATAAATGAAGAGTTACCGGAAGGAACTGGTGTTCAACGTCTCAAGCCGGAGGGCTTTTGTCCGGATAACCCCTGATGTGCAAGAGGCGTTGCGGGAAAGCGGTATCGAGGAAGGCCTGTGTTTGGTGAATGCCAAGCATATCACCGCTTCGGTGTTTATCAACGATGACGAACACGGATTGCATCAGGACTACGAGGAATGGCTGGAGCAACTGGCCCCGCACGAGCCCGTGGAGCACTACCGGCACAATCGCACAGGCGAGGACAATGCTGATGCTCACATCAAGCGGCAGGTGATGGGTCGGGAGGTGGTGGTTGCGGTGACTGATGGCAAGCTGGATTTCGGCCCGTGGGAGGAGATATTCTACGGCGAATTCGATGGCGGGCGCAAAAAGCGCGTGCTGGTCAAGATCATTGGGGAATAAATGGATCGGGAGATGCAGGGGTACATTGAATGTGCCCTGGGTTGGGGTATTCCCGCGTGCATGGCAATTGTAAAACCCCCTTTTTTATAAACAAAAAGAGCCCCCCCCGTTTATTTGGAAGGGGCTCTTTTGTTCAGCTTTAGTACTTATCCTAGAGGGCTGACCACGGGCCTATCACCGCGATAGTGGTGAAGTGGCCGACGGCGCCGCTCACAGTCTGAGAGGTGAAGTTGACCACTGTCATGCCGGGGAGCCGGGTCCATTCGCCCGCGGCATCATCGTAGTAAGCCAGGGTGAGGTCCTCAGGAGCCAGTCCTGCTGCTGTGAGGCCTGCCTGCTCGTAGTTCATATTGATGGTGATAGCCGGATTGAAGGTAGCTCCGTCGGGCCCGAAATCGCAGACGCCGAGGATGGAAGCCCCGTCGGGGGCATCCGGAACTGAGCCGGGCGCCTGAACAGTTACGCCGGAGAGCGGGTTGCCGGCTGCATCAAGTGCGGTGGTTCCTTCAGGGATAATCAACTTGCCGTTGCAGTCAAGGCAGCCGCCGGTGATGGCCACGCCGCCAGTGGTAACGCCCTGAGCGTCAACCGGGACGTTCCCCTGCGGGGCTTCGCCGCCTTCTTCTCCGCCAGAGCCTTCACCACCGCCCTGATTTCCACTGGAACCCATGCCCTGACCGGGGAGGGCGAAGTTGGCTGTGACGACTTTATCGGTATCCATGGTGATGTTATCCGGGTTATCGCTGCCGGTGAAATCACCGCTCCAACTGGAGAAGGAGTAGTCACCGATTCCTTCGGCGGTGAGTTTGACGCTCTGTCCTTCCCCGTAGATGCCCAGCCCGCCGGGATAGAGATCAACCGTGCCGGTTCCCTCCGGGCTGATGATGATTTCCAGAGTGTGAGTCTCATCTGGCAGAGGCCCCAAATCCATAATAGTGGGGCAGAATTCATCGGCTCCCATATCAACGGTGTCAGTGCAAATGCGGTCATCACCCTCGAAGTCTTCGGTGGGCAGGGCAGGCGCCCCGTTTGTTCCCTTATCAATGCAGGGGGAGGTATTCTGTAGATGGAAGTCGCCGCCTGTGGAATTGACAAACGACGGGTTCTGATCAATATTGCCGGTTCCATCATAGCCACCCATAACGTCGCTGTAGGTTACAGAATTGCCCCCTCCGCCTCCTAACGGGGTGGGTCCGGTTACTTGTGTATTCTGTGAAGTTGGGGACGTAACTTTAGGTGGAGGTGTAGGCAGTTCAGCCGAAGGCGGGTAAATCTGGTCGTTTTCATCAGACCCGTAGTTGTTCCAGAAAATGCAGTTGGTGACTATGGAATTATAAGAACCATCGAATAACCCGCCGCCATAGTAACTGGGGCCATCGAAAGCAGGGGCGGTTGCTGCTGCCCTTACTCCACCGCCACCGTAGGCCCAGTTATCGTAGAAAGTGCAGTTGGTTATGGTTGAGCCGTTTTTATCGCTGATTCCCCCGCCGTAGGCAGCCTCGTTCTGGTAAAAGACGCTGTTGACCACTGTTGCCTCGCTGTTACAGCCTAATGATATGCCTCCACCATAACCGCAGACCCTGATTCTTGATAACTGTATTGGCTGCGCAGATTCGGCTGCGTCGCCACCACCACCTCCAACGGCCTCATTATTCTTGAAAGTACAACTGTCCACGGTCATTTCACCATGATTGGTCCAGATTCCCCCCCCGCTACTGCCAGCCTCGTTGTCCTTGAAGGTGCAGCCCTTCAAATCCACGTCACCATCGCAACCGATTACCATTCCTCCACCTCGGCTGCTTGCGGTGTTACCATCAAAAGTGCAGCCGATCAGGGTCGCATGGTCATTAGCTCGCATCCCACCCCCACATCGAGCAGTATTGTTGACGAAGGTGCAATTGATGAAGGTTGGCGAATCGGCACATTCCTCGTCTTCATAATTCACACCGCCACCGCCTCTGCCGGCCTCATTATCTTCAAACCGGCAGTTTTCCACTATCAGCTCACCGATATCGTTGGAGATGTCCATTCCTCCGCCATATTCGGCAGATCCGTTGCGAATGGTGAAGCCTTCAAATCGGGAATTATCGACGTCATTGATCCAGATCACGCTACCGTAGCTTGCGTGGCTGCCATCAATGATGGACTTGCCTGGTCCGGCGCCGATGATGGTCAGGTTAACCCCATCCCAAGTGATGATTTCGTAATAGGTTCCGGCAGCCACCCGGATGGTGTCACCGTCGTTGGCAGCATTTATTGCATCCTGAATGCTGCCGCCAGGCCCTACGTTAATAGTTGCTGCCGCCGCCTGCGGCATAGCCACCAGCGTAAAGCTCGCTATCAACATGATTGCCAGGGTAAGGTATATCAGTTTTTTCATTTTCTGTTCACCCTCCTTTTTAATCTGGTGTTTAGATTTAATGACGTTTCCGTTTATACTTGTCCGTATAATTCTCACCTCCTCTCCTGTTTTCCGTTTGCCGTTGTTTATTTTAATTATAAAGCAACGGTTAAAAAAAAAGCAATAGGGTGCGGAAATTGGGCGTATGGGCACATTGCATGTGCCCTGGGTTGGGTTAGGACACAGCATCTGAAATATCATGCCCGGAGTTGATGCTCCGGGGCTACCCGCATAAGAGGGGGATAATGAATAATGAATGACGAATCAAAATGCGAAGCAGGTGTAGGGGCACATTGCATGTGCCTTGGGGAGGGAATGACATAGTCCCCCTCATTCCCGGAGCCGATGCTCTAGGGCTACTTATTTGACAGGCGAGGCAGGGCAGGGCCGTTTTTTAGAGTAAATCGCTTTGCCGTGGCCGCCCGGCCCCGGGCGCAGGTCCACCCCCGGCTGACCGGGTGTGACGGGTCGCCCTCGACGCGGGTTATCTTTTCCCCTTCGATGTGGAGCAGTATCCCGCATCGGGAGGAGCAGAAGTTGCAGCTTGTCTGGGTAATCATGGTTCAACTTCCGGCGCAAACAGGACCGTTTTGGGTTTGAGCTCCATGTATTCTGCCAGCTCTTTTATGGTGCCGTATTTCATTACTCCTGCCTGGCAGTGCCTGACGCAGGCCGGTTGAAGTCCGCTGCTGACCCTGTCCCGGCAGAGATCGCAGAGGTCGGTCGGAACGGGAATGTAATCGAAAGTCCACTTATCCTTCGCGTACTGCATCGGGCCTGACTGGAGGATTTTTATACCCCACCGGTCTTCCGGCAGGCCGTGCTCCTGCTTGCAGGCGATCTCGCAGGTGTGGCAACCGGTGCAGAACTGGTAATCGATCAGTAATCCAAATTTAGCCATCTCAGTTCCCTTAGCACTTGTAGACTTTACAGATCAAGCTCTTATATGGGGCGCAGTACCCCGATGCCCCCTGCTGACCGAAGGGCAGCAACTGGTTGATGTTACAATCCCACACCCCGAACAGTGTCGGCTCCGAGCCTTCTTTCTCAGGGTACCACCAGCCGTGCTTGGCGTGAACCACTCGCGGGTCTATCGTGGTGACGAGTTTGGCCTTTTGCCGGCAGCGACCGTGGCTGTTTTCGATCCAGACCCAGTCGCCATCGATGATCCCCAGTTCGGCGGCGGTGTCCGGGTGTATCTCCATCTCCGGGTCCGGATCGATCTGGCGCAATTGCGGGATTTGCCGGTGTTCGGAGTGGAACAATCCCCAGGAACGGGCCCCGGTGGTTAGCACCAGCGGGTATTCCTTCGCCAGTTGCGGAGTACTCACCGGGCTTTCCGGCGGCTCCTCGTAATAGGGCAGGGGGTCGAGCCCGATCTTTTCGAAGGCGGGGATGTGCAGGTTGAATTTCCCGTTTTCGGTTCGAAAACCGGGAGCGCGATCCCGTCTCAACAGGCCCTTTTCGTATTTGCGGTATTCGAACGGAGCGTAATGGGGAATGGGCCTTTCCCTCAACTCGGCGAAGGTCATGCCGGTATCCCGGATGAGCCAGTCGAGCATCTGTTCCACATTTTCCCACGGGAAACTTTCCGGATTGAGCCGCTTGCCCACATCCAGCATAATCTGCTCATCTGATCTGGCTTCGCCTACCTGCACCACTTTGTTGATCGCTCGCAACGGGCCCCACCAGCCGCCGACGAATTCCGCCCGGATGCTGTCCCTCTCCAGCACGGAAGCGGCGGGGAGCACCAGATCGGCACAGGCCATTGCCGAAGGGTTCATAAATAAATCTACATCGACGACGAAGTCGCAGTTGCGCAATGCCTGATATGCTTTTCTCGGATCGGCTCCGGTGCAGGTGAGCGGATTGGTAGCCTGCATCCAAGCCATCTTCAACGGATATGGTTTTCCGCTGTACATGGCATCGGCCATCGCATCGGGATGAGCTCCCTTGAAAAAAGGGAATTCCTTGTGTCCGAGGGTTTTCTTCATAACGTCTCTGGAGACATCTTCGACCCCCCATGCAGCCGGGGGCAGTTTGGGGTAATCCACGCCGGGCCGATTGATAATATTCCCACCGGGAACATCCACATTTCCCGTCAGCGCCCAGAGGTCCTGCACTCCCAGAAGAGTGGACATTCCGGCCTGATGCTGCTCCAGGGCCACGCCCCACTGAATCGCCGCCGGCTTGCTGGTGGCGTAGAGACGGGCGGCTTTGACCAGCTTCTCACCGGGCACCCAGCTGATCTCCTCTACTCTTTCTGGAGGGAATTGGGATGCCCGCTCTTTCAATGCTTCAAAACCGTCTGTCCATTTTCCCACGAATTCCCGATCGTATAAATCCTCACTAATGATGATGTTGATGAGCCCCAGCGCAATGGCCGGGTCGGTGCCGGGCCGCACCTGCAGCCAGATGTCCGCCCGGGAGGCAAGCCAGGTGAGACGCGGATCGATCACGATTAGTTTTGTCCCCCGTTTCATGCATTCCACGATCCAGTAGCCCATGAAGGAATCGGGATTGGAAACCACCGGGTTGTTGCCCCATATGATCATGCATTTCGGGGGAACCCAGTCAGGGTTGTCGTAGCGGTCGGGGAACATCTGGGAGCAGTCGGCCCAGGCGAATCCGCCGAAGGCCGCCTGCATGGAGTTCATTTTGGGCACATAACAGGAGAGTCCGCTGAAAAACCCCGGGGCCATGTTGGGTGTGCCGAAAGCGGAGTAACTCAGCTTGGCTAGGATGTGGTTGATGTTTCTTCCGGTGCCGGTCAGCACGGTGATGGCTTCGGGGCCGAATTCTGCTTGAATCCGGTGGGTGTTATTCTCGATCAGGTCGTAGGCATCATCCCATGAAACCGGTTGCCATTTTCCCTCGCCGCGCTGCCCGACGCGTTTGAGGGGATGTGTCAATCGGTGTGGGCTGTGAACGACCTTTGGCAGGGAGAGACATCGGACGCAGAGTCTACCCTCATTGAAGGGAATCTCCGGGTCGCCTTCAACCTTTATCACGGTATTGTCTTTGCTGTAGACCAGTATGCCGCACTGGTTGTGGCAACCGGGGCCGGACCAGGGAAGAGTCCTGGTCACGGTGTATTCGCCATCCTGCCATTGCCAGGGTCTTTTCAATGAATTCATAACAAAGCTTACCCCCGACAAAACACGTTTATCGGGGGTATTTAAATTCCTGTATTGTTTAATAATCTAGCTCTTGCCAATTCTGAACATCTTGGTGCCGCACTTCGGGCATACGCCCTGGGTTGCCGGTCGGCCGTTTTTCATGGTGATCTTTACGGGGTACTTCATTTCCTGTTTGGCACGGCACTTCACGCAATATGCTTCCATTTGGTACACCTCCTATGTGTAGGAAAGGGTAAACCAAATCCATGTGGATGTCAATACTGGTGTATGCCTGACTTTCCCTCAAAATTTGCAGAGGGTATAATGGAAATGATATCGCAAGCGAAGGAGAATTGAAATGGCACAGCTGCATCCACATATTGAATATAAACCGGTCGAGTTCACCAAAGTCATTTACGAAAAAAAAGGTAATATTGCCAAAATCACTTTGAATGATCCGGAGCATCGCAATGTCACCGATTGGCCGGGGCAGGAGGGGATCACAGATCAGTTCCACTATGCTCTCAACGATGCCGAATTTGATGATGATATAAAGGTGGTAGTTATCAAGGGGGCCGGGAAGGATTTCCAGGCCGGGCATGACCTGAACGAGGTCGGATATATTTACGGGATGGGCACCGGCAAATCTGATGAACGTCGTGCCAGCCAGAGGATCAGGTATTCAGTGGACAAAGGTTTCTTCCACGAGACCCAGCAAAAGATACTCCTCCATCCCAAAATCACTATCTGCCAGTGTCACGGGAACTGCCTTGGGTCCGGCGTGTATTACCCGCTTCTCTCCGACTTGGCGGTTGCTGCCAATGATGCCAAATTTGCCACTGTTGAACAGCGGCTGGGATTTGCCGGAAGTGGCTCACAGGTGGCGCTCCTGATGATGACTATTGGCATTAAACGGGCGTTAGGTATGCTGTTGACTGGGGCCAAGATAAGCGGTGAAGAGGCGGCACGGATTGGTCTGGTGAATAAAGCGGTTCCCCCTGAGGACTTGGAGGATGAGGTGCAGAAGCTTGCGGAGTCGATGGCGTTGCTCCCTCGTGACGGTATCGCCATCGGCAAAGCGACCCGCAGGTTGATTTACGAGGGTTGGGGACTCACCAATGGTTTAGTCTATATCTCCCACGCTATGTTCACTAATATCCGGTGGGAGCCGGATGAATATAATTTCTTTAAAGAACGTCGGGATCAGGGAACCAAAGAGGGTTTCATGGGAAGGGATGAACGATACAAGGGCAAAGCAGAAAATCTGGACGAATAGGTGCGGAGAAATCTGGTGAATCAGGAAATCGTTGAAAAGCTCAAAAGCATTGTCGGGCCGAATTGGGTCGCTGATAAAGACTACGATCTGATCGCTTATTCCCGGGCCTGGAGTTATGAGGGGCCGCTTCAGGCTGATGCCATTATAGTCCCTGGCTCCACAGATGAAGTCTCGCAGGTGATGAAACTGGCCAATGAAACCGGGATTCCTGTAGTTGTTAGAGCCGGGGGGACTACTACCACCGGAATGGCGCTTCCCCGCCACGGTGGCATTGTGTTAGACCTGAACCGCATGAATAAAATCTACGAAATCGATGAGGATGCCCAGGCGGTCACCATGCAGGCCGGGGCAACGGTTTACGGGCTTATCAAGTACATTGAACAGAGGGGATGGAAAATACCGTGGCTACCGGAATTTGGCGGTGGTGTGACCATCGGGGGCTGGACGGCCTTCAATGGCGTGGGAGCCGGAGGCTCCATTTACGGGCGTGTAGGTGATTTCATTGTGGGTTTACAGGTGATTTTGCCTACGGGCGAGATCGTTCGGACTGGCTCTGCTTCCTTTAAAGACGCCAAACAGTTTGTGCGATATCTGGGCACGGGGCCGGACCTGACCGGCCTGTACCTCAATTCCCTCGGGGTTTCCGGGGTGATGACCGAAGTTACCATGCGGGTCTATCCTATTCCTGAATCGCTCGATTGCATTTCATTCGGCTTCGATACCGCCGAGGATGCTCAGGAAGGAGTGAAAAAGCTCATGCGGGCGAACATTTCCTATGGGATCACCTGTGTGGATGATGAGATGTTCAAGACCATCGGTTTGCCTCCGCCGGCTCCCTGGATAGTGCAGCTTTTTGCTGAAGGGTGGAAAGAGGAAGTTGAATTCAGGATCGGCAAGGCCAGAAGCATAATTGCCGAAGCTGGTTTTGGGAAGGAATTACCTGCCAATACTATTAAAATGCTCTGGGGCGGAGCTAGGGGCACTTCGTTGCGTGGCAAGCCTCCCAAGCGGTACTTTTGTGTCGGGTGTTTTCATCCAATGGATATAACTGCTGAAGTCTTCAATGTATACAACCGGGTGGGCGAGAAATACTCGATGAACCGTGGCATGCTCTGGTGGGTGTGTCAGACTTATGCTAACGCCTTCCCTGTTTATGTTTATGATGAGTTGAATGATGGTCCGGGAGTGGCGGCTCAAGCTACGAAAGAAGTTCGTGACGGATGGACCGCAGCCGGGGCTGTTCCTGATTATCCCGGCCCCAATCCTGATTGCACCCCGTACATCGTTCCGGAATATCTCGATTTCTACGGACGCATCAAGGCGGCTCTTGATCCGAACCGCATCATGCACAGGGGCCAGTCACCCGTGGTGGGTAAATAGGAGACATCGCCATGTCATTTGAATTGCTCGAAAAACATAAACCGGCAATCTGGAATTGTCAGGTTTGCAGTGTCTGCCAGCGCGGGCCGTGGAATCCCTATCCTCCCAAAGGGCCGACCTCGGATCGGCTCTGCCCGGAGTACGAGAAATTCCGCACGCTGACCCATTCGGCGCTGGGCAGGATTCAGGCGGCTAAATGGATGCTGGAGGGGAAGTACGAGCCCGATGAGGACTTCGTCAAAGTGGTTTATGATTGCCTTCTTTGCGGGGCATGCAGCACGGTCGGATGTGTGGTGGATAAAGATCATGTTTCCATTTTCCGTGACCTCAGAACCGATCTGGTGAACATGGGTCTGGGACCGATCGAGCCATTCAAAAAGACAGCCGAAAACATAAGAAAAGTGGGGAACCGTTTTGGCAGGCCAAAATCGGAACGGGCCAAATGGGCGGAAGGAATGGATATCCCGCAAAAGGCGGACCTGGTTTATTTTGCCGGATGTGTGGCTTCCTATCGTGCCCCTCAGCTTGCCCAGGCTACTGCGAAGCTGCTCAACCATTCCGGGACTGCTTTTGCGATTCTGGGTGAAAACGAGATGTGCTGTGGTAATCCGCTGGTTAGTTCCGGTCAGGCTGAGGCTTTTGAATCTGTGGCTAAACACAATGTGGCAGCGTTCAAAGAGGCTGGCGCAAAACAGGTAGTAACTTCCTGCGCTTGTGGGTACAATGTGTTGAAGTTCGACTATCCGAAAGTGGTGGGCGAGCTTGATTTTGAAGTAGTTCATATCACCGAAGTGCTGGCCAGGCTGATCGAAGAAGGCAAACTTAAGCCGGAAAAATCCCTGAGTGAAAAGGTGACTTATCAGGACCCGTGTCATCTAGCTCGGCTGGGTGGGAAAGTCATCAAAGAGCCGAGGGCGGTGATAAAGAGCATTCCCGGCGTTGAACTGGTAGAGATGGAAGGGAGTGGCAAAGATACCCAATGCTGCGGTCGGTATCCGGTCGAACTTCCTGAGCTTTCGATGCTGACGGGAACCAATCGTATAGGAGATGCTCAGGCTGTCGATGCGAGTATCGTCGTGACGGCCTGCTCATTTTGTGATTGGAATCTGAACCGGGCAGCCAAAAGCGCCGGTGCTGAAATCAGAGTAACCGATATCGTTGAGTTAGTGGCCAAATCAATTGGTCTGTAAGTAGTGGGGTCCGGCGGCGAAAACAGTGACCTGTATGAGCCTGACGGATCGTATGTTTACTATTGCCTGTTCTTGAATTCCCCGTTTTCCGGTGTATAAATACAGGTCTGCACTATTGCCTTCCTCAATTTCACCTCGTATCATGGGTTCACGGATATAGACAGAGGGCCTTCAAGTGTTTCAAAAAATACTCGTTCCGCTGGATGGATCAACCCTAGCTGAGGTGGTGCTTCCTTATGCCGAGGAACTCGTGAGGCGATTGCATGCAGAGCTGATTTTGCTCTGCGTTTGTGATTCTGCCCAGCAACAGGAACAGCAGGAGTACCTCGAAGGCGTAGTGTGGAAGGTGAAGCAGCGTGTGGAAGAATACCGGCAGAAATATCCCGATTTGGCATTTGAAGATCCGGTTGTTGAAATAATAATGTTTAACGGTAATCCTCCCGAGGTTATCGCCGATTATGTGGAGGGAAACGCCATCGACCTCACGATGATGGCAACTCATGGACGATCCGGCATCAGTCGATGGGCGATGGGGAGCGTGGCCGACAAAGTCATACGAGGAGTAACTTGCCCCATTTGTCTTATCAGGGCCAGAAGTTCTCATGATGAAGTCCGGACGGATGGCTTGGCCAGAAGAATATTTATGCCGCTGGATGGTTCCGGGGCAGGAGAGGCTGCCTTGCCTTATGTTGAATATTTTGCGGAGAAGCTGGGTACGGAAGTAGTTCTTTTTCAGTCGGTTGATAAGAGGGATGAATGTTCCGGGGAAGTCAGTTGGATGGAACTGAGAAATGCCGTCGAGCGGAACGCTAAAATATACCTGAGAAAAGTGGAAGCTGGCTTGATAAGCAGAGGTATTGCTGTGCGGACGATGGTGGAGTTTGGGGGCAGTCCTGCGCGGGAGATTAGCGAACTGGCAACAAGAACCATGTCGACTATGGTAGCAATGTCAACTCATGGGCGTTCCGGAGTGGACCGGATGGTATTTGGCAGTGTCGCTGAGAAGGTATTGCGGGCCGGAAATATCCCTGTTCTGCTGGTAAGGGCGCCTGGGGCGGAGCCATAAAACCAGGCAAATTGCACAGTGAACGTTAAAACTTGAAGAGATCCATACTCAGGTATCTATCCCCTCTATCTGGCAGGACAGTAGCTATCTTTCCGAATTTATGAGACATTTTCAGCGCTATCAGCATGTTAGCACCGGAGCTGATCCCTACCAGCAAACCATATTCACGGGAAAGCTTTCTGGCCATATCAACGGCCTCTTGGCTTCCGACGGTAATTGTCTGGTCTACCTTTTTCATATCGATTAAATGAGGGATGAAACCATCGCCGATGCCCTGGATTTTGTGTTCACTGATCCTGACATCGCTTCCCCCGAACATCACCGCCGCCTCTTCTGGTTCAATGGCTATTACTTTCACATTGGGGTTGACCTCTTTCATCACCTTCGAGACTCCCATCAAAGTTCCGCCGGTGCCCACGCCGGCGACCACGGCATCCACCGGGCCGATTTCCTCCAGGATTTCTCTTCCTGTTTTCTCCTGGGCGACTATGTTATTGGGGTTGTTGAACTGTTGAGGCATAAAGCTTCTGGGTTTTGAGGCGATTTCCTGGGCCTTTTCGATCGATTCGGCCAGGCTTCCGCTCTTTGAGGTGAGCACGATTTGTGCCCCGAGCGCGTGCATCATTTGTCTTCTTTCTTCGCTCATGTTCTCCGGCATGACAACAACCATCTTGTAGCCTTTCATGCTGGCCACCATGGCCAGCGATATGCCGGTGTTGCCGCTGGTGGGTTCGACGATGGTGTAACCCTTCTTGAGCTTACCTTCCCTCTCGGCGGCTTCGACCATTTCTACAGCCACCCTGTCCTTGATGCTGCCGGTAGGATTGGCCCCCTCGAACTTGGCGTAAACGTTTTCGATCCTGATGATGGGGGTTTTGCCTATGGCGGTGAGTATATCGAAAGAGCCGCTTCTGGCTGTTGACTTACCTGGATTAATTGCACTCATTGTTTCTTCTCCGGATTCAGTATAATTTCATCAAGTGAGCGTTTGGGAACATGATGAATGCCCTGCTCATCTCGCCAGTAGTTCATACTTCCATCCGAGGGCATTTGTTCAACGACCACTGTTTCAGAGGGCTTGCCGATTGCCAGCACGAGCAGAATCTCGTATTGTGCGGGAATATCGAGCGAATCACGGAGTTTCTGATGGTTTATCGAAGCGATCATGCATCCGCCCAGTCCCCTGTCTCTGGTACAAAGCATGATGTTCTGGCCGGCAATTCCGTGGTCGCACCAAAAGTTGGAAGTTATGCTGGTATCACCGAGTATGACAATGTAGGCTGAAGGCCTCTCCCCGTCTGCCGGGCCGGGCCAGTCTTTGAGCGCGGCCGCGAATGTGAGGGTCGAGAATATTTTCCTGTTGGTATCCGAATCGCAGGAAATGATGTACTTGAGTGGTTGCTGGTTTCTGGCCGAGGCGGAAAGCCTGGCAAGATCAACCAGTTCTTCCAGTGTTTTACGCTCAACAGTTACGCTTTCATCGAACCTGCGGAAACTCCGGGTGCTTTTTATCAGGTCATCAATCATTAGTAATCCCTATCCTACCATATACGAGCCCGTGCCCGTGGCAAGGAGCCGGCCTTTCTCATTGTGCATCTCCATCCGGGCTACGGCTACTTTGCTCCCGGTGCGCAGGATGTAGCCTGTTGCTTTAAACGATTCCCCGATGCCGGGGCGCAGGTAATCGATGCGCAAATCTATAGTGCCGAATTTGCTGAATCTCTGGGCTACCTTTTCCAGTGATTGACCTTGCAGCTTGTTTCGTAAACTGAAAAATGCAGCGATGCCTCCGGCAACGTCCAAGATTGAGGCAATAACCCCTCCGTGAAGCAGCCCTCTGAATGCGTTCCCGAGGAGGTCTTCCTTCATATCAAATTTGAGGCAGATGCTCTCTGTTTCCGCCCATTCTATTTCCATCCCCAGCACCTGATTGAAAGGGGTTTTTTCAACGAAGAAATAATTTGCTATTGTTAGCAAATCACCTTCTTTCATGATATCCGGATAGTGTTCATCCTGGGTTAGCTCGGATGGAGACACGGTTAGTTCCCCCCTTCTGATATGCGTGTCAGTGCGTCTTTGGCCTGCTGGTGATTGGGCTGGAGATCGAGCACGGTGTAATACTCCTGCTCTGCTTTATCGATATTGCCGGTGCGTTCGTAGCAAAACCCAAGCATGTAATGCCCATAAACGTTCTCAGAATCGCTTTCCAGGAACTGAGTGAGCATTGTAATGGCTTGCTCATATTCTGAGGTTGCTTCTTCAATTTGGCCTGTTTTATCGTAAGCTACGGCCAGGAAGTATTGTGAAGTAGCATCGCTTGGTTTCTTTTCGGTTGCCTCATTGAAGATATATACGGCCTTTTCATACAGTTCGTCGGCATTGGTTTCGGGATTATCATCAGCATCATATTGGTCGCCCAGAGTAAGGTAATTATTCCCGAGTCGCATCATCCACTGATAATTCCCCGGTTTAACCGCGAGTGCTATTTCATCATCCTCGATGGCCTGTTCCAGGTTCCCAAGTTGTGTGTTTATCTGTGCCCGGAATTGCCGGAGCATCCA
>Ga0180431_10002075_pt1 | contig 27173 bp, 20 predicted proteins | sample SS_ome_11_FD_132459 | JGI IMG/M metagenome (GOLD analysis project Ga0180431, IMG submission 132459) | Hypersaline lake sediment archaeal communities from the Salton Sea, California, USA - SS_1_MS_1 metaG | ecosystem: Environmental > Aquatic > Non-marine Saline and Alkaline > Hypersaline >... | reverse complement strand
CCTTGTGATGGATTTCCAGGATGTAGGTTTCAGCGCGCTGGCCGGATCTGGCAGCTTGTGAGACACGTGCCAGGAGTTCGGAAATTCCCATTTCATCGGGTGAACGTGCCTGGCTGAGGATCTGCTCTACGCTTCGATCGACCGGGATGGCCAGCCGCTCAAAACCTCCCGAATAGACGAGTGTCCCATCGCTGTCGAAGCCGTAGGTTCGGCCAGCACGAAGTTCCCATGTTTGCTCCATCCACTCTCCCGTCTCTGCAGTGATGAGAGCGACCTGTATCTCGGAGTCCGGGGCCGCAGGGAAGAGATCCCCCTTTGTATCGTAGATGAGAACATCGTGGAGCGTGCGCGTGCTAGCATCGTAGCGACGTACGTAGAAGAAAAGGTTGTCAGGTCCCGAGAACACGGCGTTGGGTGTAATGCGTGGAATCGATTGGCGGAACACAACCTCGAGATAGGTCCGCTGAAACGCTCTTTCCGAAGCTGGCGCAGCCCAGTTGTTAATCGCAAAATCGAAGACACTGATCACGGCTGCCGCGACGATGAGTGGCAGCAGGATCCGACGCAGGGAGATGCCGATCGACTCGAACGCCATGATCTCGCGGTCATGCATGAGTCGTCCGAGTGCGAGGAATGTCGCGAATAACGCTGCCATCGGAACGGCTAGGACAAACAGCTTCGGGAGTTCGAGCATGACGAGTCGGAGCAACGTTGTCATGCCGACGCCCCGATCGACCATCAACGGTGTGAGTGACAGGACGATGTTCAGAAGGAGAAACAGAAGAAGCCCGGCCAGCGCGAGGACGAAGGGGCCGAGTGCTTCCCTCAGCAAGTAGCGATCGCAGCGACGGAGAGTCATGTCATAGCGAGTGTACCGGACGGCTTGGCTTGTGGGCCAGCTCCAAGACTGTGAACCTCGCTGATCCCGTTCCCAACGGCGATGGACGACGCTCGGAGTATGGAGTATCCTCCGGTAGCGAACATGACCAAGCGACTGTACGTCCAGACGTGGGGCTGCCAGATGAATCTCCATCAGTCGGAGGGGCTCGTTGGCGTGATGGTCCGAGCCGGATACACGCCGGTTGATCGCCTCGACCTTGCGGACGTCGTCCTATTCAACGGATGCATGGTTCGGCAGAAGGCCGAGGAGAAGGTCTACGGACGGATCGGAGCGGTTGTCGAGGAGAAGCGTACGCGCGATGTGACGCTCGGGATTGGCGGCTGTCTTGGTCAGATCCATGGGGAATCGCTCCTGAAGAGATTCGCAGCAGTCGACTTCGTGTTCGGATCGTCCGACCACTCGTCGCTACCCGCACTGGTGGATCGAATCAGGCAGGGATCGGAGCGGCTTGCCGAGTGTGCCCGAGTGCACACTGTCGAGGAGCTTCCGTACGTTCGGAATAGTCGAGTAACGGCTATGGTGACCATCACTGAAGGCTGCTCGAACTGCTGCTCCTACTGCATTGTGCCGCGTGCGCGCGGACCCATGCGAAGCCGCAATCCGGACGCGATTCTGCGAGAGGTTGAAAGCGTGCTCGAATCGGGCGCACGTGAGGTTCTTCTGCTGGGACAAAACGTCAACGCGTACGGGACCGATCAACCGCGGTTCGATGGGTTCGCGTCGCTGCTCAGGAGAGTCGCAGCGACGGGAATGTGGCGTGTCCGATTCACGACATCGCATCCGCGTGACATGAGCGATGATGTCCTGGATGTCATGGCCTCGACAGCATCCATCTGCAATCACCTCCACCTGCCCGTGCAGTCGGGAAGCGATCGGATCCTCGCGGCGATGAATCGTGGCTACGCCGTGGAGAAATATCTGCGCATCGTCGATGCAGCGCGGGAGCGGATTGCGGGTATCAACATCACGACCGATCTGATTGTCGGGTATCCCGGGGAGACGGAGGAGGACTTCGCCGAGACGATAGCGCTGCTCGATAGGGTTCGCTTTGGCTCGGTCTTCGCTGCGAAGTACTCCGTGCGTCCATTGACTCCGAGCGCCCGAGTAGAGGATGATGTTCCGGAAGCGGAGAAGGCTGGCCGGTTGGAGCGAGTCCTTGCGAGACAGCGCCGAATTGCACTGGAGCAGAACGAGCAGCTTGTTGGTCAAGATGTCGAGGTGCTGTTTGAGGCGACGGCAAGGCACGGCGGGTGCATCGGGAGGGCGACGGATCATCGAACGATTGTGGCTCAGGGGGGGATGCCCGGTGAGCTGGCAACCGTTCGAGTCGAAGCTGCGTCGAGTGGTGGTCTGTCGGGATCAGTTCTCGTGCGCGAGGGGATAGAGGGAAGACAATGATCGTAACGGTCACGCTCAATCCAGCAGTCGATAAGGTGTACTGGGTGGACAGCCTGAAGATCTGCCAGATCACGCAGGAGGAGTTTCTCACACGAGCGTCAAGAAGCTCAACATCCGCCGGGGGCAAGGGTGTCAATGTATCGAGGTTCCTGTCGGCGTTTGGGCTGGATAACGTCGCGATGGGATTCGTCGGCGGTAACACGGGACATGTCGTGGTTCGGTATCTGCAGAACAAGGGGGTCACGACAAACTTCACATGGATTCACGATGAAACGCGAATCAACGTCACGGTGATCGAGAGCGGACGGGATCTGAACCCAAACCTGATCAACGAGCGCGGCCCTCAGATTACCCAGCCTGAGTTGGATCGGTTCATGCGCAGGTACCGACGTATGGTGAAGCGGGCATCTTGGGTTGTGCTCGCGGGGAGCCTGCCGCTCGGAATCGATCCGGGGATCTACGCTGAGTTGACGACCATCGCGCGCGACAGCGGCGCGAAGGTCGCAATCAGCGCCGGCGGCGAAGCGCTCTCACGCGCACTCGTGGCATGCCCAACAATCGTCAAGCCCGACACGCGGGAGCACATCCTGTTCAAGGGGAAGGAGCTTACGTCGATCGAGGCGATTGTTGAGGCTGGGAAAAGCGTCGTGACATGCGGTGTGGAGCTTGTGGTCGTATCGCATCATGTCACGGGGGATATCGCAATCACGGAAGATGCGGTATGGGAGATCAAGACCGACGTGGAAACTGCGCTATTCAAGAACATCGTCGGCGCAGATGACGCGTTTCTCGGCGGGATCCTCTACAAGTTGGCAGCAGGGGCAGCGATGGAGGAAGCGCTTCGATTCGGTCTGGCTTCGGGAATCGCGAGCGCCGAGAGCGAGAAGAAGATCTGCGAGAGCCATGAGATCGTGGAAAGCGAGATGGAGAAAGTCGTTGTGAGCAGGCTTTGAGGAGGAGACATGAAGGTCCGTGAGATCATGACGAGAGACTTGACAGCGGTGGAGAAGGACATCCCCGTTCGAGAGCTGATCTTCATCCTCGACAACGCCGAAATGCCGAACGTCCCCGTGGTGAATGAAGAGGGGGTGTTGATCGGATTCATCTCCGAGAAGGATCTTATCCGTGCTGCACTTCCCGGCTACTTCGAAATGCTCCACAGCGCGTCGTTCATCCCTGACATGAATCAGCTGGCGGGCAAGCTGGCGCAGATTTCCGAAGAACCAATCGAGAAGTATATGAGCACCGATGTTGTCAGTGTGACCATGGAGGATGATGACCTTCGCGCAGCTGACTTGATCATCCGCAAGGGCGTGAAGAACCTGCCCGTTGTGGACGAAGAGGGGCGGCTGGTCGGTCGGGTCCGACGAATCGACCTTCTTCGGCACTTCCTCTAGTGTCCGTCACTCTCCCGTGGCAAGATCTTGGACTCTCCTACATCGCTGTTCACTTCAAGGACGAGACGGTCCTCCTTGCCAACGGCGTTGTGGCTACGGATTCGAGCGCCGAATGTCATGAGGCTCCGCGGGCTGTGTACCCGTGCGGCGAGTGCAGCGGTGCCGCATCGGAGTCGATGGATCTGCGCTTGCTGGCGCGCGTGCTCTATCCGACCCTCTCTGACCACCGACCGGAAACCGTGGCAGCGAAACTCGGCGTGGCGCTTGCAGAGCAGCCCGTTGCCGCTACGATGGCGGACGTCTTTGTGGCGATGGTGGAAGAGGCGGTCGGATTGGATCGCCAACTGGTTGCTCTGCTGGCACGGCTTCTACCTCCGCCCCTGGCGGAGCTGTTCGATCGAATCCTGCTCGCACCACGCCCGGAACCCGTTGGGGCTGAGAGCCAAGAGGAAACGCAACGCGGTGGCGACGAGAAATGGATGGAGCCCAACATCCGGGATGTCCTTGGGGCAGGCGGTGTAATCGCCGAGTCGCTTCCGGCGTATGAGGAACGTGCCGGACAGCTGGCAATGGCGCAGGAAGTAGAAGGGGCATTTCGCGATGCGGAGGCGCTTCTTGTCGAAGCTGGCCCCGGGACGGGCAAGACGTTCGCCTATCTGGTCCCCGCAATCCTTCATCTGCGAAGCGATCCATCATCTCGCGTGATTGTCTCCACTCGGACGAAGCAGCTACAAGAGCAGTTGTACGAGAAGGACCTGCCGTTCCTCCTGAAGCAGCTTGCATTGGATCTGAGAGTGGCTCTGCTGAAAGGGCGGGAGAACTACCTCTGCCTGCGGCGTTGGCAGACGCTCGTCAACGAGATGACAGGAGGGCTAGAACGCGAGCCGCTCGCGGTGCTCGCGCCACTTGCCCGATGGCTCATGGAGAGCGAGACGGGAGACATTGACGAGAATGCGGCGTTCCTGAGCGATCCAGCATCCCGCAGCTTGTGGAGTCGGCTATGCGATTCCGCGAGCTACTGCGCTGGCGTGTTCTGCCCGTTTCTGGATGAGTGCTTCTCGATCGCTGCGCGCCGCCGTGCGCGGAAGGCCAACCTTGTTGTCGTCAACCATTCGCTCCTTCTGGGAGATCTAGCTGTAGGCGGTGTTGTCCTCGGGAAGTACACGCATCTCGTCGTGGATGAGGCACACAGTCTGGAGTCCACTGCGCGCACGGCATTCACCAGGAGCCTTTCCGAGCGAATCGTTTCGCGTGTTGCAGACGAGCTTGCCCCCACCACACGGCGGCCGGGATGGCTACGGCGGTTGCCACTTCCCCCCGGTGATTCGGATGCACGGCGCGCGACCGAAGATGTGACTGCAGTCCGCCGGAGGTCGGCGACGCTGTTTCGGAGTCTCGACCAGAAGCTGCCCGAAGAGCGACGAGGAACCTTCTCATCCCTCTCTGGCGTCGAGCGGCAGATCCGTGAGACAAGGGGCGCGCTCGAGCAACTAGAGCTGTCTCTCGATCGGCTGGGAGCGCGATTGACGGAGGAGGATACCCTCAAAGAGCTTGAGGGACATGTCGATCGGGTTGTAGGTCTGGGTGACGTTGCTCGGGCGATCACGGCTCCGCCGGATGAGAACACGGTTCACTGGTACGAACGAGCACATGATGGGATAACGCTTCATGCGACCCCTCTCGATGTCGCCCCATTCTTTCAGCAGCTCCTCTACCCGCGGATCGAAGCAGTTGTGCTTACGTCTGCGACGCTGTCGCTTGGCGGTGAGTTCGAGTACTTGAGCCGATCGATAGGCTTGACCGACGGGATTCTGCGGGTTCGGACAGCCGTGGTCCCAAGTCCGTTCTCGTTTCGGGAACGGATGAAGGTTGTGGTTCCCGCGTGCTTCCCCTCGATCAACAGCGAGGAGGACGCGTATGCGGAGCAGCTGGCATCACTGCTGGGAACAGTGGCTGTACGATTGCAGCGAAAGGGACTTGTGTTGTTCACTTCGTACAAGATGCTTCGCGCCGTCCGCGAGCGAATACCGGACGGCATCGCGACGTTTGCGCAAGGAAGCGGCGGCCCTCGAAGCAAGCTTGTCGAGCGGTTTCGCTCCCACGCGGGGGCGGGAATTCTGCTTGGTACGGAGAGTTTCTGGGAAGGAGTGGACCTTCCTGGCAACGAGGCCGAATTCCTCGTGATCACCCGCCTTCCGTTCTCGGTGCCGACGGATCCGATCCTGTCCGCGGTGGGCGACCGGATGGCCAGAGAGGGGCGGGATCCGTTTCGCGAGCTGTCGCTGCCGCAGGCTGTGCTCAAGCTTCGTCAGGGTGTAGGCCGCCTGATTCGAACGAGAAAGGATCACGGGGTCGTGATCCTCACTGATCAGCGGATCCTATCGCGCAGCTACGGCAAGTGGTTCATCGAGTCATTCCCCGTTCCAGTTGACACATTCTTGAATGACATTGACATGGTCGAGCAGATCGCCGCGTGGTTCGTTTCAGGCGACTGAATTGCATGCTTCCACGGTGGGTGCATCCGAGGGCGCGTCGGAAGCAATTGACTTGATCGGAAGCAAGCGATAGAATCCGTGTTGTGAAGGGATGGGGCGATAATTCACTATCGTCAGCATCACCGGCATTCCCATGCAAGTTTCCGTGGTGGTACCTGCATACAACGAGGCTGGGCGAATCGGTGCCGTTCTTGATCCCATCGTAGCCAGCGTGCTCGTCGACGAAGTCATCGTAGTTGACGACGGGTCGGAAGACGAGACGGCGACGGAGGCGAGCGGCTTTCCGGTCCGGGTTGTCACGCTTTCCGCGAATCGCGGGAAGGCAGCGGCACTGGCCGTCGGCGTATCGGAAGCGAAGCACGATGTTCTGCTCTTCCTCGATGCGGATCTTGTTGGCCTGACCTCGGATCATGTCGATCGGATGGTGCGGGCATATCGAGACGAAGGATTGGATATGGTCGTTGGCGTGTTTTCCGATGGACGCAAGAACACGGATCTTGCTCAGAAGATCAATCCGTATGCGTCTGGACAGCGGATCATACCCCGGAGGTTGTGGGAGCGAGCGCAGGAAAATGTCGAGGAGATGAAGTATGGAATCGAGATGGCGCTCTCGCGGCTCGCAGCCAAGGAGGGATGGCGGAAGGAATACGTGAAGCTCGACGGCGTGACGCACATTCTCAAGGAGGAGAAGCGCGGTTTCGTCAAGGGCAGTCTCGATCGATTGAGAATGTATGGGGATATGGTGAGGTGGCTGTTCAAGAAACTCTAGCTCCGGCTCGATGTATCGCTTGACCGCAGGCCATCGATGTTGGCTTGCTGCCGGAGCGCATGCAAGCACCGATGATCGGTTCGAGATCGTACTGTAGAGGGACGATAGGTATGGATCAAGAGGCTAACAGGCGAGGCGTGCGAAGCGAATGATACTCCATTGGGTGACCTTCATCCTGGCGGCGACGGGAATCATCTGCGCTGGGATACGACTTGCGCCGTACGGTGAAGCCATCGGGAATCGAACGGGGATCGGCCAAGGATGGATCGGCCTCCTGTTCCTTGCGACACTTACATCGATCCCGGAACTCACAACAACGGTCTCCGGGGCGAGTCTGGATGTTCCCAATATCGCATTGGGAAACGCGTTCGGTAGCAATCTGTTTAACGTGGCAATCATTGCCATCATGGACATTCTCCTTCTTGGACGAGGCCCGTTTCTCCTGAAGGCGCGTGGCTACCATACCCTCAGCGGGGGGATGGCCGTGCTGCTGACGCTCTTCGGTGCGCTCGGGATCATCATGGCTCCGCAAACGGTGTTGTTTGGGGTCAGCCCGGTCAGCCTTCTGATCGTTGTTGGATACGTTGGCGGTGTGTTTCTGTTGTTTCACGCAGAGAGACATGAGGCGGTGGAGGAGGAGACGCGGCGGGACGGACTCCCGCTACGGACTGCGGTCATCGGTTTCGTGATCTGCGCTGTGATTATTGTGGTGTCTGGGATCTTTCTGATCAGGGCGAGCAAGGAGATCTCCTTGGCATCGGGTCTGTCGGCGTCGTTCATGGGGGCGATTCTCATTGCGATTGTGACGTCGCTCCCCGAGCTGGCTACGTCTATTGGTGCATTGCGAATCGGAGCCCACGACATGATCGTAGGGAACCTTTTTGGATCGAACATGTTCAATATCCTGACGATCTTCTTCGCCGATCTGGCATTTCGGAAGGGTTCGATCTACGCGGACCTACGAGGCGGGGAGAATGATCAGCTTATCGTCGCGCTCTGCGGCGTCATGCTGACGGTTGTGGCCATGGTGTCACTGGGAGTGCGCTCCCGGCGACGAGTGCTGGGAATAGGAGTTGATTCTGCTGCCCTGCTTGTGACGTATCTCGGTGCGACCGCACTGATCGTGTGCAGGGGTATTCAGTTCTGAGGTGATTTCGATGATGGAAGTACGCGAATTGCGTGAGAAGACAATCGATGAGTTGCTTGAGTGCGCTGAAGGGCTCGGGTTGAAGAACAACAAGCAATCGGGACGAGAGGATCTTCTGCGGCAAGTGATGGCACATGTCGCGAAGGCGCACGAGCTGCACTTCACCGACGGCATCTTGGAACTGCATCCGGATGGCTACGGGTTCCTCCGTGGCGAGAGCTGTCTCCCAGGGCGAACGGACGTCTACGTGTCCCCGTCGCAGATCAAGCGCTTCGCGCTACGTGACGGAGATCTTATCACCGGGATGATCCGGGCACCCAAGAACGATGAACGCTACTTCGCCTTGCAGAAGGCTGAGAGTGTGAACAGCCTCGATCCAGATGATTCGAGGCGCCGGCCGCAGTTCAAGGATCTTGTCCCGCTCCATCCTGACGAGATGTACAGATTGGAACATGATCCAGGGGAATTGGCCACTCGGATCATAGATCTGTTCTGCCCGATAGGGAAAGGACAACGTGGATTGATCGTTTCACCACCGATGGCTGGGAAGACGACGCTACTTAAGCAGATTGCCAATGGGATTATCGCGAACCATCCTGAGGTCAAACTGTTCGTCCTACTGGTCGACGAACGCCCCGAGGAGGTTACGGACTTCAAACGATCGGTACCCCATGGTGAGGTCGTGGCGGCGACGTTCGACCAGGAGCCTCGTCACCACACTCGGATCGCCGAACTCGTGACCGATCGAGCGAAGCGTCTTGTTGAGCTTGGCAGAGATGTTGTCATCCTGATGGACTCGGTGACCCGGTTGGCTCGAGCATACAACCTGTCGATTCCGGCATCCGGGAAGCTCTTGTCCGGCGGCATGGATCCCTCGGCGCTGTACAAGCCGAAGGAATTCTTCGGTGCAGCACGGAACATCGAACACGGCGGAAGCCTGACGATCATCGCCACGGCGTTGGTCGATACCGGGAGCAAACTCGATCAGGTCGTGTTCGAGGAGTTCAAGGGGACGGGAAACATGCAGTTGATTCTCGATCGCGGGCTGGCGAACAAGCGCGTCTTTCCTGCGATTGATGTTGAGCAGAGCGCAACGCGCAAGGAAGAACTGCTGCTTGGCGAAAAGGAATTGAACAGAGTATGGATCCTCCGTAAGATGATGTCGCAGCTCAACGATCCACAGGCGGCGATGGAGTTCGTGAAAGGGAAGATGGAGGCGACCAAGGACAATGACCAGTTCCTTGAGTTGATGAGCAGTGACTAGCTACGGGAACCGCTACCAGGCACAGAAACCGATCCGCAAGGACCGTGTTGCGATTGCGGTCGTATTCGTCCTGGCGGTTATCCTTGTACCGATTCTGCTCCGTTCCGGGTGCTCAAGGCGTGATGACGGGCTGACGATCATCGACGACGGGGGGGCAATCGCTCAAGACGATACGACACCCGTTTCAACGGACGATATTCCTCTGGATGTCTTCCCGATCACCACGGACGATGTGGTAACGTCAGCGGCTTCGGCGATACACGGCAGCATTCTCCAGCACAGCGTGTCGGACGGTGAGAGCGTTAGCGATATCGCGGGAGAGCTGGGAGTTAGCGTGTCCAATGTGCTGGCAAGCAATCGCCTGGTTGGAGATGGACAGCTGCAACCCGGGCAAGTCTTGTACGCTTCGCAGGAAGGCGTTGTGCACACGGTTCAGCCGGGTCAGACGTTGACTGACATCTCACTTACGTACGCTGTCCCGATTGAGGCGCTGACATCTGCGAACGAGATCGCAACGTCATCGACGATCTATGCAGGAGATCGTCTCCTGATCCCAGATGCTACAACGACGTTCTGGGACGATGTTGTTCGCCTATCGAAAGGGGTACCGTCTCGGTTTGTCTGGCCGTTGGATGGTGAGGTTGTGTCAACGTTTGGCTGGCGTGTTCACCCTGTGCTTGGAAACCGTCACCACCACGACGGAATCGACATCGATGTCCCGGAAGGAACGAGCGTTCACGCCGGTGCTGCCGGCGAGGTCTTCTTCTATGGTGAGCAACCGGGATACGGAAACGTGCTTGTTCTTGAGCACACGGACGGGTACTACTCGATGTACGGCCATCTGTCGAGCGCGCTTGTTGCCGCGGGCCGGTACGTTGAGATCGGCCAGGAGATCGCGCTCTCGGGGAACACCGGGATCTCGTCTGGTCCACATCTGCATTTCGAGATTCGCAACGGCGAATTCCCAATCGATCCACTCCGGTATCTTCCCTAACTGATGGAGTCGCTTCGTATCGAAGGAGGCGTTCCGCTCTCGGGAACGATTCGTGTCGAAGGCGCGAAGAATGCGGCGCTTCCCGCCTGCATCGCGGCGTTGTTGACCGATGAGCCGGTCATTCTACACCGAGTTCCGCAGCTCCGGGATGTGAGCACAATCCTGTACACGCTGGGCGCACTCGGGGCGCGTGTCATCCGCCACGGAGAGCATGTCTCGATTGTGGGAAGCGGACAGTTGTCGACAGAAGCGGACGCGTACTCGGTCCGGCAGATGCGAGCTTCATTCCTTGTCCTGGCGCCGCTACTCGCTCGCAGGGGGAGGGCGGTTGTTCCGCTCCCCGGGGGGTGTGCGATTGGGCGCCGGCCCATCGACTTACATCTGGATGGGCTTCGGGCTCTTGGAGCCCATGTCCACGAGGAGGAAGGTGTTGTAACGGTCTCAGCCGACCGGCTGATCGGCGCGCGGATCGTGTTGCCCTACCCGTCCGTCGGCGCGACCGAGCAGATCTTGATGGCTGCATCACTGGCATCGGGGGAGACGGTGATCGAGAACGGTGCAACGGAGCCCGAGGTTGCAGAGCTGGCTGCGCTGCTGCGAAAGATGGGAGGCGACGTCGCAATCGCTGGTCGCACGTATCGGATCAGAGGGCAGACGTCACTCCACGGAGCTGAGCACACGTTGATGCCCGACCGCATGGAAGCGGGGACATTTCTTCTCGCAGCCGCCGCAACGGGTGGGGCGGTGACAGTAGAGGGGGCTCAGAGGGAGCAACTCGGGGCGTTTCTGCAGTCTCTTGACGCAAGCGGCGCTGTCGTCACGATAGATCGAGATGCAGTGGCGGTCGAAGGAACGACACGGCCCTTGCCAACGGATGTTGTCACGGCGCCACATCCTGGATTTCCAACCGATCTCCATCCCCCGTTTGTCGCCTATCAAGCGAGGGTCGCCGGGGTAGGAAGGCTTGTAGAGACAGTCTTCGAAGACCGCTTCGCGTATGTCGAAGCGCTGCGGAGAATGGGCGCGTTGATCGCCCGAGATGGCTCGACACTGACCGTCACCGGAGTCGAACGACTCCGGGGGCAAGCGGTGGCTGCGACAGACATCCGAGCTGGCGCGGCGCTGGTTCTCGCTGGTTTGGCGGCAGGAGGGGTCACTACAGTGACCCGACTAGAGCACATCGATCGAGGATACTCGTGTTTCGATGAGAAGCTCAGGCACCTAGGAGCCCACATTGAACGATGCGATGAGTAGTGGAAATCACGAACGGCTGATTGAGGACCGGTTGGGAACACGAGCCCGAGTCTACGGGACGGAGCAGGCGATCTTGGTTGGGATTGCCGATGGCTCGGCAGACATGGAGACGTTCCGTGAGCTTGAACTGCTTGCCCACACAGCAGGAATTCAGACTCTGGCGACTGTTGTGCAGAAGCGGCATCGTCCCGCTCCGGCAACGTTTGTCGGGCGGGGAAAGGTCGAGGAAGTCAAGGCGGCTGCGATGGAACTTGATGCCGATGCAGTCCTATTCGACAGCGAGCTGTCACCGGCACAGGCTCGGAATCTTGAAGAGGCGATCGGGCGGAAGGTCATCGATCGATCGCAGCTGATCCTCGATATTTTCGCTCAGCGAGCGGCAACGAAGGAGGCCAGGTTGCAGGTCGAGTTGGCGCAGCTTCGCTACCTTCTCCCACGACTGCGGGGGTGGGGGATGTCGCTAACACGCGCCGGAGGTCGCGCTGTGGGCGGCGTTGGGACCCGTGGACCGGGTGAAACGCAGCTAGAGCTCGACCGAAACAAGATCAACCGACGGATCCACACGCTGGAGAAGCGGCTCGTGAAGGCGACGGCCGAACGGGCTGTTCGACGCAAGAAGAGGATGAAGAGCGTCATTCCGCGGATCGCACTGGTTGGGTACACCAATAGTGGCAAGTCAACACTTCTGAATCGGCTATGTGAAGTGGATGCATTCGTGGAGGATAAGCTCTTTGCCACACTTGATTCGGTGGTTCGACGGGGTGCTGTCGCACCGGGAAGGCGCGCGCTGTTCGCGGACACGGTTGGGTTCATCCGTGAATTGCCTCATCATCTGGTGCCGGCATTTGCGGCGACGCTGGAGGCGGCTCAGTACGCGGACTTGCTGATTCACGTCATCGATGTTTCAAAGCCGACATGGAGAGACGATCACCGCGTCGTGCTGGAGATCTTGGAGCAGGAAGTGTTCCACGGACACGAGCGGCGTCCAGAGACACTCAACGTACTGAACAAGATCGACTTGCTTCCAGATGGTGTGCCGAGTGGCGTCGAAGGAATAGCGATCTCCGCATTGGAAGGACAGCAAATCGAGGAGCTGAAAGCGAAGATTGCGTCACTCGTGTTCCCCAGGGATCGGGCGATCATGTTCAGCTTCCCTCTGGGTGCGCTGCACAAGCTTTCGCCACTCACGACATCGGGGCGAGCGCGGATTGTTGAGTACACGGGCGAGGCAGCGCATGTGAAGGCTTCCGTATCAGCTGTGGAATGGGAGGCACTGGAGCGTGATGGCGGGTGCCTTATCTCTTGCGGCGCTTCCCCGGCTGAAGAACCGTGATCTCCGCTCTGTTGACCTCCACGCGTTCTCGATCATTGGTGAGGACGGTCACGGTATCGCGGAAGATGCTGTGAGAAATGATTTTGCCCTTTCTATCCCCCCAAGCAACGTGAGCGCCGAGTTCCGGAAGCTCGGCCAGTGCGCGCTTGTAGGTCTCGTGCTCGTATGCAAGGCAGCACATCAAACGGCCACAGCATCCGGTAATCCGTTCCGGGGACACAAACAGCTCTTGATCGTAGGCCATCTCCATTGGAACTGGATTTGGCTCATGGAGAAACCGATGACAGCAGATCTCCAGCCCGCACCGGCCGATCCCCCCTTTGATGCGCGCCTCGTCTCTTGCCCCCATCTGGCGAAGCTCGATGCGCGTCCCGTATCGGCCGGCAAGATCGCGCAGAAGGCCACGGAAATCCACACGATGCGGCGCGGTGAAGTAGATGCGCAAGTGCTTCCTGTCGAGCGTGTACTCAGCGGCGACGAGGTGCATCGGAAGCTTGTGTCGTGCAACGACTTCACGAGTGGAGAAGAGGATCCTTTCCGCGTCCGCCTGGTTGTAGTGATGTGTGTCAATGTCGCGTTGTGACGCGATCCGCACGACGCGGTCGAGCTGCTCGCTTAGGCCGACCCCCGCCTCGAGTTCGTTGAGCATCACGGCAAGTCTCAACCCGTTGTGATCAACGACGCAGGACTGACCGGGCTGGATGGGAACGGAACCCGCGCTCAAGCAGGTGGTCTCGCGATCGAGATTGTGAATCCGAACCAATACAACGCGGTCACTCGCCATCGGTATCCTCTTCCGCTGTGAGCATCAGCGACAGGAGCACCGCTTCGGGGGCGGTGTAGACGGAGATGGATTGATGGGCGTCATCGATCGCGAGGCAAATCTTTCGGATTCCCTGTGTCCCGAGCTGGCCAATGATGTCATTCAGCGCTCCGGGAGCCGTTCCGCCACCATGAGAGGCGTGGACAAGCCCGAAGCAGGTCGCGTGCAGCTCTTGAAGACATCGCGCGAGTGTGTCCCGATCCTGCGAAGCAAGTACACGAATGCCGGCGGTCAAGAGAATAGGATCCCGCTGGCCGATTCGAAGGAGAAGGGACAGAAGCGCTTCGTGCCGCGGGATCGGCCGATCACCGATTGCGATCGACACCAGATCGGCGATTGTCCCGTCTCGCAGCTCTGTCAATGCGGCGTCACGTGCCGCAGCAACGTCGAGATGAGCATCCTTCAGGCGGTCAGTATCACCGTCCCGTAACGGAATACGAGCGAGCCAATCCGCATCGGCCTTTGAGTAGCCTGCGTCGACTAGATGACGAACGAACACGGCTCGGGCAATTGGAGGAATGCGGAGGATCCGGCAGCGCGACACAATCGTTGGGAGCAGGTCGCTTGGATGCTCGGCGAGAATGACGAACATCAGATTACGTGGAGGTTCCTCCATGATCTTGAGAAGAGCGTTGGCTGCAGGAGGAGTGAGAGCCTCAGATCGCGGGATGAGACAGACCTTCCGTTTCGCCTGGACTGGTGAGAACTGCCCAACACGAATCACATCGCGGACTTGATCGATTCCGATCCGTTCCTTCTTCTCTGGCGGCACCAGTTCGATGAGATCGGGATGACAGCCACGTTCGGCTCTGCGCGTGGCAGCGTCAGAGTCGCCAAGCAGCGGAGCCGCCAGCTTCCGTCCTTCAAGAAGGCGATCGAGCGAGCGGGATACCAGGTAGAGCGTTGCGGCGGCATGGCCCGCAATCGTCGCGGGGCTTGTAGCGGAAGCGCTGTTCATCACAGAATGAGAGTACCACAGGCCTGACGGAGACGCAATCACGAACTCCTAGAAAAGCGTGGACTCGATGAGATCCGAGATCCCGGACAGATCGCTTGGTCTAAGCATGATTGCTTCATCTGGCATCGCGATCCGGTCATCCGTCACGACGGCAAGAACATCGATCGTGCCGGCAAGCGGCTCGCGAGCGATGTCACGGCCGCGGCGGAACACCTCGATCTTCGGAAGCGGCCCGCGCTTGAAGCCTTCGACGAGGACGATATCGCAGCCCGCGAAGAGCTTGTCGATCAGTACGCTGAGCGGCTCCTCCTTGGTGAGGGTCCATGTGAGGACAGCCTCCGATGGCCCGAGCAGAAGGACCGGCTCAGCGCCGGCAGCGCCGAGCGTTGCACTATCTGTTGCTTGGGAGGCCGGCGTGACGGCGTGTGGAGCGTGCTTGACCGCGCCGACGCGGAAGCCGCGTTCTGCAAGATAGGGAATGAGTCTGCAAATGAGATGTGTCTTGCCGCTGTTGTGATGGCCGACAAACGATATGGCGGGAATCATTGCCTCTCCTTGCGTTGTGCGCTCCACCGATGAGCATATCCAGCGAGGATCGCGATTCTACGGTAGCGGCTCATGTGAGACCAGTTTGCGGACGGTTTGGCCCTTCCAGATAATCACCGCACATCCAAGCCACGGAGAGGTGGGTTCATGAGAACACTGTCCCAAGTCCTTCATGACACGACTGAGCGGTTCCCGAAGAAGAACGCCATCCTGGATCCAAGCGGCACGATGTTCACGTACGAGGAATTGGACGCGCAAGTCGACCGATTGGCGCGCGGAATGCTCGATTGCGGTGTTGGGAAGGGTGAGAAGGTAGGTTTGTGGATGCCCAACATCCCTGAGTGGGTCATCGCTTACTTCGCGATTGCCCGGATCGGGGCGGTTGTTGTGCCAATGAACACGCGCTACAAGACGCACGAGGTGGAGTATATCCTCGATGATTCCGAGGCGACGACGCTGTTCGCTGTAGGGTCCTTTGTGGGAATCGACTACGTGCCGATGATCGAAGAGATTCGGGGGGGGCTGCCGAATCTGAAACACATCATCGTTGTAGGAGGAACCGCCGGACCGGAGATGAAACGGTTCGAAGATGTCATGTCCTGTGGGGCGGACAAACTGTCCGATGGCGAAGTGGGGGCGCGAGAAGCGCAGTGCGATCCAAAGGACAACGTCTTCATTCTGTACACATCTGGGACGACCGGCAATCCCAAAGGCGCCATGCTGTCTCACCACAACATCGCGAAGAACGCCGAGCAGGTCACCGAGGTGCTGCATACATCGGAAGAGGATGTCTTCTTGTTGGCTGTGCCGTTCTTCCATTGCTTCGGCTGCGTGATGGGAATTGCCGGATCGATCACGTGGGGTGCGGCCATGGTGCCGATGCAGGTGTTCAAGCCACGGGAGGCCCTCGAGTTGGTCGAACGGTTTGGCGTGTCGGTGCTCTACGGCGTGCCGACGATGTTCGTGCTTGAACTGGAGGAGAATCGCAAAGGGAAGGACGATGGCTCTTCCTATGACGTGTCGACGCTGCGAACGGGGATCATGGCGGGCGCGCCGTGTCCGATCGAGGTGATGAAGGGGACAATGGAAGAGCTGCACTGTAACGTCTCGATCGCCTATGGTCTCACCGAAGCGTCGCCGGTTATCACGATGACGCGGTTCGATGACTCGATCGAAAGACGTGTCGAGACGGTGGGCCGGGCCTTGGATGGAATCGAAGTGAAGATCGCGGATGAGGACCACGAACCGGTTCCTACCGATGAGATGGGAGAGCTTGCCTGCCGTGGCTACAACGTGATGATGGGATACTACCAGATGCCCGACAAGACAGCCGAATCGATCGATGCCGAGGGGTGGCTGTACTCAGGGGATCTCGCGACGATGGACGCAGAAGGGTACGTCAAGATCGTCGGTCGAAAGAAGGATATGCTGATCTGTGGTGGGTTCAACGTCTATCCGGCGGAGATCGAGGAGTATCTGTTCACGCACCCCAAGGTGCAGAATGTCTCAGTCATCGGAATGCCGGACGACGTCTTCGGTGAAGTTGCGGCAGCGTACATCATTCCTCGTGAAGGTGTAACCATCGATCCGCAGGAGATCGTCGACTACTGCGTGGGTGAGATCGCCAACTTCAAGGTTCCGCGGTACGTTGAGATTTTGGACGAGTTCCCGATGACGCAATCGGGGAAGATCCAGAAATTCCGGCTGCGCGAGATCGCCAAGGACGCAGCCGCGGCGGGACGGATGAAAACGCTGTCTCCGTCGAAAAGATGACTGCCGAGCGGCCGGATGTTCTTGAGCTAGCGAAGCAGCTCATCGCGATCGAGAGCCACAAGCTGTACGGAGGAAGAGAGGCGGCGGTCGGGAGGTTCCTCACGGACTGGTTCCAGGAACGCGGAGTCGAAGCGGAGCTACAGTTCGTGGAAGACGAGCGTTCCAACGTCATCGCGAGGATTCCAGGTGAGGACGACGGTCCGAGTTTGATGCTCTGCGGACATCTGGACACGGTTCCTGCCGGAGACATGCTCGATGCGTTCACTCCTTGCGTTACCCATGGCGCGCTGTGGGGACGTGGCGCGTGCGACATGAAGGGCGCTGTCGCCGCTATGGCGTGTGTCATGGCAGATGTGGCACGGGATTGCGCTCTGTCGCGCTCCGGTGGGCTGCAAGGAGATCTTGTGTTCCTGGGTACGGTCGATGAGGAGACCGGGGGGCTTGGGGTGAAGGCCGCGATCGATGCAGGGGTCCGCGCCGATTACGCCATTGTCGGGGAGCCGACCGATCTGCGAGTGGCGCTTGCACACAAGGGCGCTTGTTTCGTCCGCATCATCCTGAGTGGGCGGGGGGCACATGGGAGCTGCCCTGAAGAGGGTGTCTCTGCTGTCTCCTACGCGGCGAGGCTTGTGTGCGCGATCGAAGGGGCGTTGCGCAAAAAACTCAGCGACCGCACCCATCCTCTGCTCGGATGCTCAACCGTTAACGTCGGGGCCCTCCGTGGGGGGACCCAGCCCAACATTGTTGCCGAGCGGTGTGAGATCGAGATCGACCGCCGGATGGTCCCCGGCGACGATGATCCGCTTGCCGAACTGCGCGTGCTTGCTGAGACGGTTTGCGGCGGTGTGGATGGACTGAGCGTCGATGTCGAGGAGAGCCGAATGAGCTCGGTGGTTCCACACAAGGCGCTTGAGACGCTCCCCGACTCGCAGATCGCACGTGCGGCGCTGGAGGCTTGCCGCGAGACCGCACTGCCTCAGGAGACGATCGGTGTGACGTACTGGTCGGATGGTGGGCACTTGGCTGCCCATGGGGTAGAGACGATCGTGTTCGGCCCCGGGAGGATCGTCGATGCGCACAGCAGTCAGGATCGCGTGGCCATTGCGGACCTCGACACGGCCGCCACGTGGTATCTCTGGATGATTCGTGAGCTTCTTGGTGTCAGTGCGCCGAACACGTAGCATGGCCGCCTACCGCGAAAGAGTGAAAGCCTGGCGTCGATCGAGACGCGCAACCAAGGACTAGTGGGGGAACGTGACTTCGCCGGCCTTCATGATCGCGAGCTTCGCTGTGAGCGGTCCAATCAGCTCGTGGACGACCGTTGCACCGATGATGACATGAAGTAGGATGTGGCTCAAGGATGCCAACGCCGCCTCCTGTTGGACGAGGAGAGCCAGGCCGATGACGATTCCGCCTTGCGGTATCAGTCCCCATCCCGCGTACCGGCGGACGGCAAGCGATGCTCCGCCGAGCCTTGCCCCCAGGTAGGTTCCACCAAGTTTGCCGATCGATCGGAAGAGGACGAACACGAGCACCACGGGCAAGTACTGCCAGAGCACAACTACGTCGAGCAGCATACCGCTGACCGTGAAGAAGACGATGAACACGAGAGGCTCCACGGACTCCTCAAACAGGCGGAAGATATTATGTCGTTCTTTTCTGCGTGCGGTGTTAACGACAACGATACCCATGGCCATCGTGGCAAGTAGTTGGTCGAGCCCGAGAAACGTTCCGATCCCGTAGCATGTGGCAAGTAGTCCGAGGAGGAGGGCTATTTGCAGTCCATCGCTTTCGCCGCGGAGCCACTTCGGAGCGAACCGGAACGCCAAACCCGAAACTGCGCCAAGAGCCAGCGCTCCCCCCACAGAGACCAGCGGATCGAGAATCGTGCCGATCCCCTCCACACGATGCGCCACAAGAATCAGCGCGATGCCGACGCCTAGGCTGAAGTTGAAGATGCCAAGGGCATCGTCGAGCGCAGCAGACGCCATGATGCTGAACGTCACCATGCCCTTTGCGCGGTACTGACGGACGACCGCGAGCGTTGCGGAGGGATCCGTCGGCGATGCAAGGGCTCCCAGCAGAATGGCGAGAGGGGCGATGGTCGAAACGAAGCTGTTGTCCCCCGGCAGGAGAAACGGGAGGGTTGCGAGACAGCCTGCTGTCACGAGCAGGGCCGAGAGCTGTGCCTCCCCAAATGCGATGAACAGAAGCTTCTTGCCGAGCTCTCTCAGTGGACCGAAGGCAAGTGTCCCACCGATGGAGAACGTGAGAATGGCCAGAGACAAGCTGGTCGTTGTGTCCATCGATTGAACGAATGATTCAGACACGAATCCTGTGATCTGTGGATTGAGGATGAGGCCGGCGATGATGTATCCGCTTACGCGTGGGAGGCCAAGCTTCCGTACGAGTTCCCCGAGGACGTAGCCCAGTGTGATGGCCAAGCCTGTTGCCAACAATCCGGTCATGTAGTGCTCCCTCCGCCGCTTGAGGGCGGTGTCCGCCTGAGCGGGGAATCCCGAAGGATATGTCTCGAGAACGGGACATGCAAACCGGACCGATGCGATGGAGGCGTCAGTCGACCGCTGTTGGATGTACACAATGCCGCCACAACTTGCAGACAATGAATTCACGGACGTGAGGCAACATTCCGATGATCTAGTGAGAGCACCCACCAAACGCACCAACCTCCAGAGGCCCGGGCCCAGCCCGCCCGGGCCTCAAGCCCTGCTGAGATAGGACGAACCGCGTGCGCATGTGCTCCCATGACATGAAGCACTTCCAAATCCCGACACGATCCGCTAGACTGGGTGTATTCTTGGATGCTGTGCTCGCTGACAGCAATCGCAGCGCAGGGAGGTGGGTGCTGTGCGGAAGAAAGCGCTTGGAGTTCTCGTCGGTTTTCTCGTAGTTGTCGGACTCAGCTCGGCGATCTATCTGTGGAGCGACCAGGCAGGAAGCGGGATTGGCGATGTCGAATGGAGCCCGCTATACACATCTCGGGAGCGGAATGCACTTGCTCCGGTTACGTCCCAAGTGGCCTATGGAGCGGCTCAGTCGCTAGCGGCACCCTGCAGCACGCTTGTTGGCATGGTCACGTGTGACAAGACATGCCCATCCACCTGCGATGGCTTGACGTGCGAAGGGACGTGCGGCGGATATACATGTGGCAAGACATGCGCTGCGACATGCGGAGTGACCTGCGCAGCGACCTGCGACGGCCGCACGTGCGAAGGGACGTGCGACGGGAGCACATGCGAAGGGACGTGTGACGGGCCCACGTGCCAAGCGACGTGTGACGGGAACACGTGCGAAGGGACGTGCGGCGGGTACACATGCGAAACGACGTGCGATAACACGTGCCAAGCGACGTGTGACGGATACACATGCGAGATGACGTGCGATAGCACGTGCGAAGGGACATGCGACGGATACACATGCGAGACGACGTGCGATAGCACGTGCGAAGGGACATGCGACGGATACACATGCGAGGAGACGTGCGATGGCACGTGCGACGGATACACATGCGAGGAGACGTGCGATGGCACGTGCGAAGGGATGACGTGTGACGCGACCTGCGATGGGTGGACGTGTGACGAGACTTGCGATGGAATGACGTGCGAGGAGACGTGTGACCGCACGTGTGAAGGGATGACGTGTGACACGACCTGAGATGAGTGGACGTGTGTCGAGACCTGCGATGGGTGGACGTGCGAGGAGACGTGCGACGGCTGGACGTGCGAGGAGACGTGTGAGGATTCGACGTGCGATGGCGGTACATGCGAAGGGGCGACCTGCCCCGTCCCGACATGTGCTGACCGCACATGCGTTGGCCCGACGTGCGCAGGATTCCGTACGTGCGATGCAACGTGCGATGGCGACTGCGAACGACCGACATTGGATTTTCGTACATGTGCAGGGCCCACATGTGACGGGATCTCCTGTGGCGATCGCACATGCGATCCGTGGGCGTGCGACTTCCCAACGTTCGACGGCCCAACATGTACCCACCCGACCTGCGAGGGTCCGACGTGCGATGGACCGACCTGCGAGGGGCAGACATGCCTTGCCGCTGAGTGCGAGCTGTGGGACTTCGCGGATGCGCCGGATCGCTCTGTATCTGCGAGGTATCGATACTTGACGCGATTGCAGGATGATGGTGCCCGGCATCGCGTGGACGGGATCTACTATCTGGGAATGCGAATTGACGAGGAGCCTGACGGACAGCCAGACGACATTGCGTACGGCGACGATATCCGTCCGTGGTCGGTTCGTGATGATGAAGATGGCGTCTGGTTCCCTACGTCCCTGATTCCCGGAAGACAGGCAATACTCATCACGGATGCATCAGAGGAGGGGTTCCTCCACGGGTGGATCGACTACGATGAGAACGGCGACTGGAAGGGGCGAGAGCCGGTGGAGCGGTTGTTTGATCCATCGCTTCCACTGCAGAAAGGGTTCAACTGGATCGCTTTCGAGATTCCGGCGGAGGCCAATGCGCCAGAGACCTCCTATGCCCGATTCCGATTCGGGACACAGGAAGTGCTGCAGAGCGCAGGTGCGGCTCGCAATGGTGAGGTCGAGGACTATCACACGGCGCTATGTCCTACCTACGATGTTTGGATCATGACCGACGACATCGTCTATCATCCGGGAGACGAGGTGTCGCTGAGCTTCTACGCGAACAGCGTGTCGCAGGTCGAGATCATCCGGCATCAAGCAGATGGGACATCCTTCCTGCTCTGGGCGGGAACGGTTGAGTCTGGACGGCACGAGATCCGTGACTATGGAGGGGCTTTGCGTGCGCTGCCGGCATTCGGGACCGAGACGATTGAGATGATTGCCACCTCGGTCACGACGGGTTGCTCCACATGGGTTACGACACCGTTCGTTGTTGCAGAGCGGTAATGGGTTGCCATAGGGTGTATGGGTAGTCGGTACTTGCGCGTGACGCGGAGCGCGATGCGATCGGCATGCCGCATCGCGCTCCAGCTTGTTTGGCGTTCACTGCGCGGTCTGGGTCACCGATCTCCCGATCTGATTTACCTCTCGTGTCTTGTGATGTTGAGCGGCACACTGGGTGAACCGATGCCCGACATCGCCCGCATCATCGCGATGTGTGCGCTGATTGCAGCTTCTCTTTTCGCGATGGGACGGCGCTGGAAAGCCGGCGCAATTCGTGACTGTGCGCCGTATCTTCTGTTGATCATCGTCGGTGCAGTTGGGGCATTCACTCTGATGGGCGCCGCACTGCTGTTCGCATCCGTGTGGGTCGTCGGAATGATGGGCCTGGATCGCCATGCAGCGAATCTGGACACGAGGGCGCGGTGCGTCGTCATGGTCGGAGTCATCGGCACGGTTCTGACCGCGGCACCCGGGCTATGGAATGCAGTGAACCTGGCGTCCGTTTGGCTGACGACGACCCTGTTCTCCTGGGCAGGGGGAGGAGGGCTCGGCGCCAGTGCAAGCGGGCTGTCGCTGCTCATCGTTGTGAGTCCGCTGCTTATTTCCGCTGCCATACGATCCCAGCAAGGTCATCGTGTCATCTTCCCGCTTGCCGGAATCGGCCTGTTTGTCGCCCACGCCGCTGCGGCCTCCATCGGTGGCCTTGTGCCGGAGGTTCGATTCGCGGTCGAACTGAGCTACGCTGCACTGCTCATCAGCATCTGCGTCCTCGCTATCTCACTGGGAGATGGCGTCCCCCCCCTCCCGCGTCGTCGTCGCGTGTGGGCCATGGCGTCTGGACTGGTCATGGTGGCCGGCCTTGCATGGACGCTGGTCGCACTCCCTGTCATCGCCCCCGGACGGGACTGCGATGAGTCTCGACATGTGCTGTTCGTCGACCACACGCTGCTTGGGAGTTGGAGCACGCCGTCCGATGCTGCACCTGGCAACGCGTTCACAGGGGCGACGTTCGGGCAGTTCCTCGAGTACGTCGAAGCAGGGGGGCACCGCACGAGCTTGACTGACGAGATCACGGACGATGTCCTGAGTGATGTCGATCTGGTGGTCGTCATCAACCCGGGCGAGCCGTTCGCGGCGCACGAGAAGGAGAGCCTGTTCTCCTTTGTGCGAGCCGGCGGCGGATTGCTGGTTCTCGGCGACCACACAAACATCGGCGGGATCATGGATACGGTCAATGATCTCACGTTGCCGTTGGGGTTCTCACTTGCGTTTGACTCGGCAGCAAGCGAGGATCCCGGGTGGTCCCGCACCATCCGAATGCTCTCCCCGTTCTCCGCGCAAGTCCAAGCGGTCGAAATCCCCGTGAGTATCGGCGCTTCGGTTTGCACGACGCTCCATCCGATGGTCTGTCCGATTCTCGTCGGGCGACGGGCATACAGTGACCCGGGTGATCCAGAGAATACGGGACGTGCGCTGCTTGGGAATCTGGAGTTCGACCGAGGAGAACGCTACGGGGATCTCGTGCTTGCCGCTGTGCGCCATCTGGGCCGAGGCAAGGCGGTGCTGTTCGGGGATACCTCCTCGTTTCAGAACTCCGCTCTGGCGCTGTCGCACCAATTCACGGACATGCTTGTACGATGGCTGACGGACAAGACGGGAAGCTGGCGCGCTCCGGGGAGCAGTCTCGCTGCATTGGTCCTTGTGGTTGTCGGGGCGGCCGCCCTGCGACGTTCCCGCGTGAGTATGGCCGGCGCGATCGCTCTCGCGGCGGCGATTGGGATCATGGGAGGACACATGATCCCAATCTCTTCGGTGACCACGGAGGCTCCCGTGGGTCGAATCGGCGTGATCGATAGCGCGCATGGAAATCTGGTTCGGTTCGAGCCGCTTCATGACGGCGGTGTGGAGGGTTTGGGGATAGGATTGGCCCGCGCCGGCTTCTTGCCGTTCATCTACCTTGAAACGCCATTCGAGTCTCTGCCCTCGCCGCAGTCTGCCATCCTCTCCATCGCGCCGACACGTGGGTACTCCTCTCGCGAGGCGGAGAGCCTGCTGGAATGGCTCTCGCAGGGAGGACGGCTGATCATCTCGACAGGGTGGCCGCAGTCCATCGCAATGGATGAGTTTCTGTTGCCGCTTGGCGTACGGGTCTCAGCGATTCCTCTGGGCTCCATTCGTCCAGATGTCGCTTCGCTCGAAGTTGCACCGCAACTCCCTTCCGCGTGGCCGCTCGAGATTTCATCGGAGTGGGTTGTGCTGGGCAGTGTCGGCTGGGATGGTACCGAGTACGTCGTGATTGCCGAGAGGGCAATCGGCCTTGGGTCGATCATCGTTGTTGGCGACCACGGCGTCTTCTTGAATGCGAACCTTGAGGGGAAGGGGTTCGCGTTCATGGAGAATCTTGACCTTCTTGCGGAGCTGATGCTGCGTACAAGAGGGGGCGAGGACCCGTCATGATCGAGCGCGGAACATTGTGGTGGATCTCGCTTGCCGCTTGTACGTCCGGTGGCATTGTGCTTTTACCGCTGTACTACGAGCTACCGTCCTGGATTGGGATGGCGCTGTTGGGAGTAGCCGCGTTGGTTGGAGTCGGTGCGGTCCGATGTGAATCCGAACCGATGTCGCTTGGAGTAAGTTGGAGGACGGCCGTGTTTCTTGCGCTGCCAGCGGGGTTCGCGGCGTACTACGCAGCCGGGGGCGTGCGCGCGGCTCTGTTCCTGCTTGTGTGTGGTGTCGCCACAGCGGCGCTTGCGCCTCGACGGCGCATGGCGCAACGGTTGGCCGGAGGAGCTGTGGTCGTCGGCACGATGGCGATCGCCCAGGCAGCAGCAGCACACCTGTATGGGATCCTCTTGGGAGATGCCCATGGGACGACGTTGCTGGCATCTCTCGATCGATGGCTGTTTCGCGCAGTAGGAAGAGCCACAACTGTCATTGGACGGACGGTGTACATCGAAACGGCCACGGGACCGATCGCTGTTGTCCCTAGTTGGGATCAACTTGGACTTGTGTGCGGACTGATCGCGCTGGCCGGGTTCGCTGTCCTTGTGCTCGGTTCCGCCGGGGTTACACATCGGATTCGGGCGCTGCTGAGAGGGACGGGCATCATCGCCGCGTTCCTGCTGATTCGTCGCGTGATTCTTGTGTTGATCGCACTCGAAACAGGCTCGCCGCGGTTGTTCTGGAACCCCGCCACTCTTGTTGTGTCGATGCTTCCACTGATCGTCTTGCTCGCACTCTTCTCTGGTGTCCATCCTCGTGGTGTCGGGCCACGGCTCCGGGCGGCGTTCGTTCCGGGACGCGGAGGCATTGTGCTGGCCGTTGGAGGCGCTGCATTTGCGGCAACATGGCTTGTTCTCGCTGCGTTGTATCTCGTGCCTGCGGGGCCACGCAACGAGGGAACGATTCTGTTCGATGAGGCACACGGCGATTGGGAGAGCACGCGGATTGCAATGGATACGGAAACGTACGGGTTGGCAACCACGTACAATTACGCATCGCTGTACGATTGGCTGGCGTACTACTACCCTGTCAATCATCTCACGGAGCCGATCCGAGGGGACTTGCTGGATGGGTGCAGCACCCTTGTGCTGAAAACGCCGTCCTCCCCGTATTCCGCGGAAGAGATCGAAACGATTGGAGCCTTCGTTCGCGCCGGCGGCGGGTTGTTCGTTATTGGGGACCATACGAACGTCTTTGGAACAACGACGGTGCTGAATCCTGTGTTGGAGCAGTTCGGACTCGCGCTCAACTTCGACTCCACATACCGGCTGAACACGGGGTCGTTCACCATCTACAAGCCGGGGCACTCGTGCTACGACCCGATCATGCAGCACGTGGCCCGATTCGACTTCCTAACGTCGTGTTCGATCCGTGCTCCGCTTCACGCCTATCGCACGATTGCAGACAACCGTATCCTTGCGAACCAGGCTGATTACGGGACACGCGACTTCTTCCCCAAGGATCGCTACACCCTCCGATCGGAGTTCGGTCGTTTCGTACAGACAGCGGCTGTGCTGCACGGAGCGGGGCGTGTCGTGCTGTTCGCCGACAGCACATGCTTCTCCAATTTCTCCGTGTTTATGGACGGATATCCGTCTTTTCTGCTCGGAACGTTTGGATTTCTCTCGCATCGGAACGTAGGAGGATCGCTGCGCATCCTGTTCCTTGTTGCTGCAGGACTTGCGATAGCAACGCTCGGCCTGGTGCGGTGGCGGCGCTGCGGCGGCGGGGCGGTAGCACTCGTGTGCGGCGTGCTTCTTGGTTGGGCGGTTTTCTGTCTTTCGGCGGGGATTCTGCATCGATCGATGTATCCGTTGCAGGAACCATCCGATGGCATCCCCCTCGTGTACTTCGACATCGAGCATTCCGACATCGAGATCGAGCCGCAGCCAGCCTCCTCAAAGACCTACGATCGCACGCGGCAGTACGACACGTTCTTCGTGTGGAGCCAGCGGGTCGCGAAGATCCCGCAGCTCACGGATTCGGCGTCTCGCGACGAGGTATTGCCGCAGCGGCCATACGTCATCATCAATCCAGATGACAACATGGACTCCGTGTTCCTGTCGTGGGTTCATGAGTATGTGGCATCCGGTGGCGCGCTGATCGTCCTCGATCGTTGCGGACGTGACCCGCGCGGTGCTGATCAGCTGCTGGCGCAGTTTGAACTGTCGATCGAGGAAGGGTGTGGCAGTGATCGCGTCATTCGAGGCACAACGGTCACCGAGCGCGAAATCAGTCCATCGCTGACGCTGAGCGTCTCCATCGTTTCAGTTGGCGATGGAAGTGTTGTTCTTGTCTCCGACTCGTCCCCGTTCTCGAACCTGTCACTTGGCGGCGCATTTGTGGTTCCATCGCCCATCCAGCAGGCGCTGTATGACACGGTCTTCTGGCTGTTCGAGGACGCCATCTCGGCAGCTGGTCCTTGAGGGGGGGGGATGGACCACCCGATCTGACGGGGGACAGAGCTTCGGGGGAGCAGCTTCTGTGAAGACGAAGGCGGAAATCGAGCGAGGTTTGCGGGCTCAATGGTCGCCGACATCAGGAGCTGGTTGCGCGGCGATCACACGCCCCCTAGAATCCAGTCCTCCGGAGGGGTGGGAGAGCGGCCGAATCCGCCAGTTTGGAGAACTGGTGTACCCTCGTGGTACCGCGGGTTCAAATCCCGCCCCCTCCGCCACCGCCTGTGCTAGGTGGGGGGCTAGCGGTCCCCT
>Ga0180431_10002074_pt1 | contig 27179 bp, 29 predicted proteins | sample SS_ome_11_FD_132459 | JGI IMG/M metagenome (GOLD analysis project Ga0180431, IMG submission 132459) | Hypersaline lake sediment archaeal communities from the Salton Sea, California, USA - SS_1_MS_1 metaG | ecosystem: Environmental > Aquatic > Non-marine Saline and Alkaline > Hypersaline >... | reverse complement strand
GCGATGGGCTGGGCGCCGCGGTCGATGGCGTCGGGGGTGCGCTTAGCGGTCTTGTCAGCATAGATCGCGTCTTCGAGGCCCACAACCCCGCACCATCCAGACGACGACGACGCCGCGAGCTTGGTCGACGCCTCGGCGGACGACATGGTCATGAGCGACCCGGCGCCGCCGATCAGCGCCGCCACCACCACCCCGAGCATCCCCGCGTTGAGCGCGGTCTCGCCCACCGCGCCCTCCCCCGAGTACACGATCCGGAGCACCCCGAGCACCCCGAGCAGCGCCACGCCCGCGCCGACGCCGAACGCGGCGGCCGAGGCGGTGGCCCGCTCCCGCGCGTTGATCGCAAAGCACCCGCGCGCCGTGCTCGAGTACGGGATCGCCGAGATCGACAGCCCCATCCCCGACGCGAGGCACCCCAGGATCAGGACCAGGACGAGCCCGAGCATCTTGACCGACTTGGGGTCCTCGAGCCCCTTCCTGGAGCGGAGCACCAGCGCCGCCACGGCCAAAGCGACCGCGCCGACCGCCATCCAGGTCGAGATCGTACTGTACATGCGGACCTCCTTCTCGTGCACCGGCTGCTTCGCCGTCGGGTTCGGGTGGGTCGCCTCGTGCACCGTCGGGGCGTCGGGGTCGGCGGTGGCCGCCGCCGCCGCCTTGGCGTGCGCCTTGGCGGCCGACGCCGCCGCGCGGACCGCCGGGTGCACCGCGGTCACCATCGCCGTGTGCGCGGCCGCAGCGGCGGCGTCGGCGTGCGCCGTAGCCTCGCCGGGGTTCCCCGCGGCGTGCGCGTCGACCGCGGCCGCCGCGTGCCCCTTGGCCTTGATGGCCGCCGCCTTGGCCGCCGGGTGCACCGCGAGCGATTCGGCCTTGGCCGCCTCGGCGTGCGCCGCCACGGCGTGCTTGACCGCCGGGTGAGACTCCACCACCGTGGTCAGCGACTTGGCGTGCGCCGTCACCATGTGCGCCAGCGTCGACTTTGGCTTCACGGCGGCGGGAGAGTGGGTGATGGACGGGTGGATCGCGTGGGACATGATTCCTGTTTTTGTCATGACTCGGAGCCCGAAAAAAATCGTCGGGCGCAAACTCCAAAAGAGGATCGGGATGCTCCGGGTCCAAGTTCGCGGGCAGGAGGCGGCCGTACCCCGGGGGTCGTGCGTCACCGTTCGGGACGTCAAAATCAGGGCGGTGGTTCAGGCCATGCGGTGCGACCCCCAGGAGCGCGACGACGAGGACCCGGTCCAGGCGCTCGAACGTCTGGTCGAGAGCAAGCGCGAGCAGCTGGCGGCGCTCAAGATTTTGTTGCGCGACCTCACCGTGGTGGCGGCGGTCCAGTTGCACGACGCCGCGTGAAAAAATACCTCGGCCCCCCAATCAAAAAAGGGGGGATGCCCGTCGCGATCGCAGAGCTTCAGTCGTCCCGGGGAATCCTCGGGGCCATCACCGGCGGGCTTGGCAACGTGGTTAAGGATGTCGGCGGCGGCGCGCTCAACATGGCCGAGGACGGGATCATGGGCGGGATCGGGACGCTCACCACTCTGGGCAAGGGGATTGGCAACATCGCGGTCGACGTCGGGACCGGCCACTTTGGCAAGGCGCTCAAGGACACGGGCAAGACCGTCACCGGGACGGCCAAGAGCGTGGTGCACACCGCCGAGAAGACGACGGGCGACGCGGTGCACACGATCGAGCACGTGGCCGAGGACGTGATCACCATGTCCGAGTCGCTGGTCAAGGACCTGCTCAAGGACGCGGTCAAGCTCGCCCAGTTTGTCGAGAAGAACGTGCTCGGCCCAATGCTCGGGTTGGCCGAGGGGCTGTTGGGGTCGCTCTTCGGCGGGATCTTCGGCTACATCCTGTACGGGCTCATCGCGGTGGCGGTCATCATCGCGATCGTCATCATCTCCAAGGTGGTCAAGACGGTCAAGGCGGCCAAGGACATTGTCAAGAAGTAAAAGTTGGGGGTTTACGTTTTGGTGGCGAGCGCGCCGACCAACGCCGCGCACTGGCGTTCGAGCTGGGTGATGCGCCCGGACAGCGTGATGCAGTACACGGTGAGCGCCGTCAGGAGAACAATGACGAGGATGCTCACAAAGTCCATCCCAAACCGGGGCCCGGACTGGGTGGTCTGGTGCGCCAGCGCCTGGATCAGCGGGTCCATGTTGGGCGCAGCGGGCGGCGGGGCCTGCGACGGGACCATCGGTGGCGCCATGAAGACGGGCGCCGGCGCCGGGGGGTCGACCGGCGCCGGCGCCGGCGGAACCACCGCCTGCGACCCCTGGAGAGAGGGCCCCCACAACGATGCGGATATTGGCGTCGGCGTTGGGGCCATCCTTTTTTTCCTACCCACCCCTGTAAAAAATATCCGAATGGAGCACCGGCGGTTGGTTGAGCTGGTGCGGTTCTTGATCGGCGCCCGGATGGACCCCGAGCCCGCGTACTCAGTCGAATGACGAGGGCATTTTCCGCTTGAACACCGCCCGCTTCCCGGCGAGGTTGATGGTGCGGATCCGCGACGCCTGGGGGACGGCCTTGCGCCCGCGTTTTCGGATGTCGCCGGTCTTCTTTCGGATCTCTTTCATCCGCACCGCCTCCTTGCGCTTGTCCTTGAGCTTTTCGTACACGCTGTCGCGGTTCTCCAACAAAAGGCGGGCCACCCCGCTCCGAATAAACCACCTGAAAAAGTTGAGCTGGCCGATGGTCGTCGATTGCACCACGTCGCGCTCGAGCGCCGCGATCCGCCGTTTGAGCGTGGCCGTCACCGACGCGCTCTCCTCCTCCGCGGCGGAGAGCGTCAGGTTTCGCACCCCAGCCGCCTCGATCACGGCGGCGAGCGCGTCCTTGCGGGGCTGATCCGGGTACGCGTCGTAGAGCTCCTGCGCGATCGCTCGGTCCACGTAGTAGATGGGGACCCCGCGGCGGAACGGAGCAAAGCAGCGGGTCTGGTGGCGGCCGAGCATCGTGTTGTACTGCGCCCGCACCGAGAACAGCCGCCTGGGTTCGTGGCGGACCGGGTACCGGTCCGTGTACTCGAGCACAAAGAACTCGATCATCTGGTTGCACAGCCCCGTGGGCATGATGGTGTCGACGCTGTCGGCGGTCTCGGGGTCCACCTCGCCGTCGTTGGACCGCTTGTTTTTCCGGTTGATCTTGGTCAGGAACTCGGATAGGAACCGCTCGGTGAAGTACCCCGGGAGCGCCCCGGACTTGAAGTAGGGCAGAATGTGGCGGACGTCGTCGGGGCTGTTGGGAAGAAAGAAGAACGGGCCGTGGCGCGTGTGTCTTCCGGAGTCGATCAGCGCCTCGATGCGGTGCGCCATTTTCTAGGAATGGGCTTGCTCTGGGCAGCCGGACCTATTAAACACGCCGTTCGTACACGCCAATTAATGGTCCGAACCGAAAATTACCGCAGCCCATTTCGGTACAAGAGCGGCGAGGATGCCTTCGGGGCACCTCAAGCGCGCCGAGGGGTCTTCTCGAAAGCAAAAGGAGGGGAGTTCGTCCAAAAACGCGCGGAGGGGCGCCGTCAGCGGGCACTACCGGGGGTGGGGGTGGGGGGAAAAGGGCGATAACTACAACAAGTGGACCCGGACCCCCAACTACAGGTCCATGGCCAAGGGGCGGGGGTTTCGGCCGCGGGCGACGGTCGCGGCCCACGAGTCCATGGACCACGACCACGAGCTGGTCCCCGAGCCCGCGCCCGACCCGCCGCCGCCCCGCACGTTCGAAGGGTTTTGCCTGGTGTGCATGGACGACGGAGTCCAGGTGCTCGACCTGGGCAAGTGCTCGCACACGGCGTGCCAGCCGTGCCTCCGGCGGTACTACACCCAGCGCGACCTCGAGATCTACCCGCTGCACTGCCCTTTTTGCGAGAAGCGCGTTCGGATTTGGGGGCTCGAGCGCGACGGCGTGTTCACGCAGGAGGACACGGGCCGGGCCAACAAGTTCCGTACGCTCGCCTGGAAGCGCGACAACGCCCACAAGTTCATCGAGGCTACGTGCCCGTTCTGTCGCGCCACAAAGACGGTGCGGAAGCGCGACGCCAAGGGTAGCACCACCGTGTGCCAGCGGTGCCACGAGGTCTACGCCTACGTGTCCAACATCGAAGGGGTCCCGGACAAGGTCCGCGCGGCGTTCATGGACGACCCCGCAGGCGGGCTCGGGATCTGCCCCAGGTGCGGCGCGGGGGTGCAAAAGAGCCAGGGGTGCCATCACATGAGATGTCGGTGCGGCGCGCACTTTGAGTGGACGAGCAGCCTAACGCACAATCTCGAGGCCCGCGAGGCCAGCGCGGCGTCGTTTGCGGCCGAGGCGGCCAATCTTTAGAACCCATCACAAAATGTATCGCGAGACTTATACGCTGACCTTGCGCAGGTAGCTCCGCATCGCGCTGGGAAACTCGCGGTCCAGCGTCTCCTTTTTGCCCCCGGCCGCGCACGCGTCAGGCGACGGCGGCGGCGGGAGGTCCGCGGCGATCTGGACCGCGGCGTTGGCGATCATCTTGACGTGCTTGTCGGGCCGAAAGCACTCGCGCTCCATGCTCGCCATGATGGCGCCCCACGCCCCGGGCCACCACGGCTCGGCGAAGAAGGTGGTGGCCCGCGGGTACCGCCGCCCGAACCACGCGGCCATCTCCTGCGGGTGGTTCAGCGGCGGCGGCGGGATCAGCGCGACGCCCTTGTCGGACGGCCCGAGCGCCCACCCGGGGGACGCGGCGATCGCCGCCGCCGTCGCCGCGATCGCGTCCGTCGTTGGGTCGCCGTGCACCGGGGTGTACACCCACTCGAACCTGCGGAGCGACTCGACCACCGAGGGCTCTCGCACGGCGGTCCCCGCGAGCAGCATGTACGGCGGCGGGTGCGCCTGGAACCCGTGGCGCTTGGCGGCGTTGAACCCGCGGACCTCCCGCCCCATCGCCTTGTAGAAGCTCTTGGGGTTGCCCATCGGCCGCCGCAGCCCCGCGCGCTCCCGGTTGGCGCAGAGGGTCCGGGTGGCGATGTCGTCGGCGTACGCGTTGAGGATCCCGTTGCCCGACCGCCACCCCTCGTGCGACACCAGGTCGCCGAGCGAGTGGTCGTCCAGCGCGGCCACCAGCGCGTCGAGCGTGTTGGCGGCGTCGCGGTTGGTCCGCTGCGAGAACGCCTCGGCCACCACGGGGGTGGCGGCCCAGATGGTGTCGCGGGCGGTCTCGCCCTCGTACCGCAGCACGCCGGACTTGCCCGAGAGGAGCGCCTTGGTGGCTTCGCTGAACAGGTCGAACCGCTTGTCCATCTTGGTCCCGGAAATCCCGCCGTCGATCCGCGAGAAGAGCGCCGACATGTTCCCGTCGCACAACATGGCCTCGCCCTTGAGCTTGGCGTACCCGCCCGCCACGACTCCGGCGGGGAGCGCGCGCTCGGCCGCCCGGGCCAGCTCGTCTGCGGAGCACGTCACCAGCGTCACGGTCGCCCGGGTGTCGCCGTACAGCGCGCCGCGGAGCCCCTTGTCAAAAGCGTCCGACACCACCACCACGATCTTGTCCAGCGCGGCCTCGAGCTCGGCGAGCATCTTGGCGCGGCTCTGCTCCAGGTCGGTCAACACGAGCACCCGGTTCTCCCGGGCCTTTTTGGAGGTGCCCCCCGCCGCGCGGATCAGGTCGGCGCACCCCATCTCGCCGTCGGCCATCACGATCGACCGGACGACCGGGGTGTACCTCATCCGCGCGAGCCACGCGCACGCCAGCTGCTCGCCGCCGCACCCCTTGGGCGACTCGACCACCACCAGCCGCGCCGTCTTGGACTTCATCGCGGCGGTGAACACGTCCTTCCGCCGCGAGTTGCGCTTCTCGAGCGGGATGAGCAGCCGCTCGATGGCCTTGTCGAGGTACTGGTCGACGAGCAGCCGCCCCGCCTCGGGCCTCGCCGGCGCAGCCTTCGCGGGCTTGGCGGCGGCCGGCGGTGGTAGCGGCTTGGCGGCGGCGGCGGCGCTTGCCGCTGGGGGGCGGAACGTCGGGGGGTTGGATTTGCGGGGCCCCACCGGGCGGGCGGCGGGGGCGGGCGGCCGAAACACCGGCGGTCGGGGCGTCGGCCTCCTTTTGCCCGTGGGCGGGCGGACCGCCGCCTCGTAGTCGGCGCGTTTCAGCTTTTGGCGTCGTCCCCCCACTCCTTTGGGCCCCGAGCGTTTTCGGTGATCCATCGCAATCAAAAATTAGCGATGCCCCTGTAGACCAAAAAAGGATGAGCGTGGCCCAGACAGCGGGTCTGGCTGTCGCTCTGATGCTTGTTGCGGGAATGCTCTGCTATTTTTCGGCGTGGTTCGGCGTCCTGTTCCTGGTGGCCCTGCTCGCGGTGCACCTGGGGACGTCGTCGAAACCCCTGTGCCCCTCGGCCAGCCTGGACCAGCTGGCCTCGCTGCTTGCGTCGTCCGCCCCGCCCCCGCCGACAACGACCCCCGTGGTCACGGCGTCGCCCCCGATGAACGCCCCGCCGTTGGTCGCGGCCGAGGCGGCGCCGGTTGTGGACCAAGCAGTTACGCACCGCGAGGTCTTTAACCGACCGAAAGATCAAGGGCGCAAGGTCCGGGTTAACCCCGCGTGGAGCAACATCGGTGGCGGGCGCGGGGGCAAGTACGACCCCAAGTACGCGGCGGCGGGCAAGGAGGGGCTGTTCGAGCTGGCGCCGACGGTCGACCCCGCCGCGCAGGCCGCCGCCTCGCCGTGCACGCTGGACAAGATGGACCACGACATCAAGCAGATGATGGCCACTCGGTCGCACCTGTCCCGCGGGAGCAACGACCCGCCGGGGAAGCACCAGCGGCGGATGCTTGAGCGGCGGGCCAACATCGAGAAGCGGGTGGCGGCGCAGTTTACTCGGGCGAGCAAGAACGAGGAGCTGGTGCACTGCGCCACCCCGGCGGGGGGCAACTGGCGCGACGCGATGGACAGCGGGAACCTGGGCCGCGGGCGGGCCTCGAAGATGTTTGGGACCGGCTCGGTGAGCGCGGCGCTCCGGGCCCGCCAACCTTATTGACCGCCCAACACGGGGGCGAAAAACACGACCTTTTCGTACGTGTGTACGCCCGGGTTGGCATGCGCCGTGTCCGACTCGAGGTCAAACGCCACCGCCGAGTGCGGCGCTCCGTTTTTGCACGCCACCATCAGGCCGCCGGCCCCCCCGGTCACATCGGGAGCGTAGCACCCGTAGAAGTGCGGGATGGTCACGAGCGCGACGCGCTCCTCGGGCGTGGGCTCGCGGAGGGTCGAGCCGCCGTACATGTACGGCGGGCTCTCGGCCGCGTCGATCATCCCCTGGACGGCGGCGGTGGCCTCTTTTCTCCCGTCGTCGTCGAGCGTCGCCCAGGCGGCCAACAGCCGCCGGAGCCGCTCGTCGTCGTACCCGGAGGAAATCATTGTTGCGAGTAAACGCGGTCAGATATTTTGTGCGTTTGGTTTTTTATTGATCGTCGTCGTCTTCCGGACCCGGCGGCGACAACAGCTCGCCGAGCGGCTTGCCCTTGGCCATCGAGTCGCCGACCGGCCGGGCGACCAGGATGGCGTGCGCGCCGTGCGCGTTGGCCTTGGCGCACTCGATGGCCTGGTCGTCGATCAACAGGCACCCCGCGCCGCCCCCGGGCCCCCGGGACACCGCGAACGGGACGGTCTTGCTCTCGGGGCGGCGGCGGTTGCAGTACTCGACGTGGTCAAACCCCAGCCCGAGCAGCGCCGCGCGGGCCTTGGCAAACGTCTGCGGCGAGCACAACATCCCGTTCTTGGACACGAGCGCGAGCATCACCCCCTTGGACCGGAGCCGCCGGAGCAGCCCCCGGACCAGCGCGATGCGGGTGATGTACGCCAACACACCGCCCTGCCCCCAGCCGGGCATCGGGCCGAGCGTCCCGTCGAGGTCGAAGATGACGGTCTTGATGTTGCTCGTCTCGAGCGGGGCGAAGCTTGCGCGGAGGCACCCCATCACCACCCGGGTGCGCGCCACGTACTCGCAGATGGACACGAGAATCACCACCAACGCCACCACCCCCGCTGACAAAAACGCCGCCCGATGCGGCCTCTGAATGAACCAGCGCATGATTTACTCGGTTAGAACTGCCTGGAAAAAACGATCCCGTCCTCTTCTCACTTGTGCGACTGCGGCTTGTGGTGGTACGGTCCACCCCACCCCCCGTCCTTGGCGTCGATCCCGAGCTGCTCGTGAATGGCCGCCGAGTTGACGTTGCCCCCGACCCAGCCAAACGGGCCGCCGGTGCTCACATCGCTCTGGAGATGCGCCGCCTCGCCGGTCGGGACCAGCTTCTGGCCGTGCTCGCCAACCGTCTTGCTCGCCGCGACCCGGGCGCCCTCGGACACCATCGGGACCGGCGACGACGGGCGGAACGGCTCGGCCGGTGCCAGCTTCTCGTCGCGCGGGGCCTCGAACATGCTCTGGACCTTCCGGGCAAACCGCCCGCCCCAGCCATCGCCCTGGCGCCGCTCGTGCGCCCGGCGCTGAATGCTCCACTCGTTGCGGAGCGAGTCGCCGTGGTCGCGCACGTGCGGGCCCGGGCCGCCATAGTCGACGTTGACGCCCTGGACGTTCTGGAACCGCGTCCGCCACGCCGGCGCCGACATGCCACGCCCGGACTGATAACGCGATGGGGTCGTGCTGTGGGCGTGGTTCAGGTGGGTCCGCGCAGGGCTGATGGCCCGCTGCTTGTACGCAATGTGTTGCTGCTCCGCCGTCGCGATCTGCGCGGGCTCGGCGCGGGCCTGCGCACCCTCGAGCGAGCACGAGCCGCAGCCGCTGGAACGCGAGTGCATGCACGAGCAGATGATGGCGGCGACCGCAATCACCACCACCACAACCGTGACGCCAATGGCAATATCCTCTGGTTTCATCGTGGACATGGCTGACTCCTTCTGGTTTATCCATTTGGTGATTCGAATTTTTTCGAGGGTCCGTCGACCGACCGCCGCCTGGGTTATGAGGTTCGGATCCCCCTCGAAACCAGCGGCGGCGCGCAAAATTGGCAGGGCCCCCCCCTGAAAAAGATGAGCTCTGCCAACGCCGGGTTCGTCGAACTACCCCCCGAAATTTCGAGTGTCGAGTGGACCCACGAGCCCGAGTTTGTGTCGGTCGTGGGGGAGATCGACTCGGAGATGGCGACCGAAGTGTGCTCGACCATCGAAAAATTGGACCGGGCACTGGGCCCCAACATTTTGATCAAGATCTCGTCGCCGGGGGGGTGCGCGTACTCGGCGCTCCGGATCGTCGACACGATCAAGGCGTGCAAAAAGAGGGTGGTCACCATGGCCGAGGGGATGGCGTTTTCGAGCGGCGCGATCGTGTTTGTGGCGGGCGAGTCCCGGGTCATCACCCCGAACACGTCGATCATGTTCCACAACATTGCGTCGACCGTCGACGTCCGCACCGTCACCGAGGCGCAAGTGGACCTCACCGAGTCCAAGCGGCTCAGCCGCCGGCTGCTCGCGCTGCTCCGGACCACCGTCACCTCGGACGGGTACGACAAGGTGGTCGAGGGGTTTGGCCGGAACATTGACGTGTACATGTCGGCGACCGAGGCGCTGCACTGCGGGGTGGCCACCGCGTGCGGCGGGGTGCGGCTGCGCACGCGCGTGTCGGTCCGGTACTCGCTCAAGCTGGAGGAGCAAACCCCCACGTGCGACCGCCCCAAAAAGAAACGGCGAATCCAACGAAACAAGTAAGTTTACTCGGCGGCGATGGGGGCAGCGGCGGCCTTGGCGGCCTTGGCGGCCTTGGCGGCCTGGTTGATCCAGTGAATGACCGGACTCGAGGTGAAGATCCCGAGGATAGGGAAGACGGAACTCACCGTGTTGAGCGTGCGGTAGCTCGACGCAAGGTCGACGGCCTTGCCCGTGGCGCTCGCCGCAGCCGTTGACGCGGCGCTGATGGCCTCGCAGTTGGAGCTCATCTTCCACCACGCGACGATCGCGAGCACCCACCCGATGAAGATCAAGAGGATGAGAGTCGCGTACGCCGAGATGAACGCCGTCAGCGTTCCGGTCTCCCGGACGGTCGTGGTCGTGGTCTCCTCGGTGCCATCCTGGCGGGTCGTGGTGGTAGTCGTGGTGGACGACATTCCCTTTTTTTTCCGAATGGCGACCCATACTTTTAGAGATGCGAATGTCAAACATATGGGGCGAGTTTCGAAAAACCCGGCGGTGCACCCCGGCGGGGCGGCGCTCGTTCGCCGGAGCAACGCGGTACGCCAAGATTGTCAGCGTGTACGACGGCGACACAATCACGGTGGCGACCCGCCTGACCAGGCGAGAGCCCTTCTACGAGTACGCGGTGCGGATCGCCGGGATCGACACCCCGGAGCTCCGGCCATCGAGGTCGGACCCCAACGCCGACATGCACGGCGAGGCCGGGTACAGGGTCCGCGATTACGTGCGGCGGATGTTGCCCGTCGGGTCTGCGGCGCGGATCGCATTTGACAAGGAGGCCAAGTACGGCCGCCTGCTCGGGACGGTGTGGACCCTCCGGAACCGCATGTGGCGATCGCCGCACCCGCAGACCGACGTGGGGCAACACCTGGTGGACATGCGCTACGCGCTCCCCTACGATGGAAAAGCCAAGGCCGGGTTTACTCCCGAAATGCTCGGGTCGATCATCGCCGCTCTCTAACTGTCAGCGAGCTTCTTGCGGACCGTGTCCATGTTCTTGACGCGGGTCCCCGGGCCAATCGGGTTTTCGTACAGAATAAACGACCCTTCGACCACCTTCCCCGCTCCGTGCACCATCCCCACCACGCAAGCCTCGACCAGGAACTCGTACGACGAAAACACAAACGCGTCGCCGTGCATCCACACGAGCTCGCCCTCGGAGGGCTCGTGCAACACCAGCGTCCCGTGAATGATGCGGGGAGGGGGCATTCTTTTCATTTGAGGATCTTTAGTTTTTCCCACGCGCTGGGATCTGGATGGCAACTGTCCGATTAAAGAGTGGGGTAATGATGCACGATCCCACGGTGCGACGCGGGGGTTTCGGACATTGAAACGAGCCCCCGCATCGTCGTGTACTTTGTTTGCATTCGATGCATGAGCAACCCCAGTAACGTCTGGTCGTGGCGCGACCCCAGACACTTGGGGTCACGAGAGCATTGTCGGGTGGCGTTGCTCCTCGCCCCCGGGAACAGCGGAATGGTCGACACCCAGGCATCCAGAAGCGGACCGCCCCGATGGGCCTCGAACGCGCACGCCCCGGCCAGCGGGATCGGGAGTGTTTCGGCCTCGGGGCGCGAAATCCCAAACGCGGTCAGTTGGTTGTCCGCCGAGTACTGCCTGAGGTTGAGGTCGTCCCTGACGACCATGTGCCCCGTCTTGCGCGCGATCGCCACAAAGGGGGTAATGGACGCCTGCGCAACAAAGGCCGAGTCGAGCCACACCACAATGTCGTATCCCTCGGACAGCCGCTGCCTTATCGCCAGCGGCTTGAAGGCGTACGTCGTCTCTTTGGTCGTGGGCGTCCCCCGTGGATAGTGGTTGACAAAAGGGACAAACGGGATCCGCGGGTCGAACCGAGCCAACGATTTGCGCAATCGCTCTGCTTTTTGAGGAAACCACCGCCCCACCGCCACCGTGGTGACGCAAACACGAACGATGCGGTTGAGCGGTGGGGTAAACGCGGGCATTCTTTCTTTATCCCCGACGGAGAGTAGTTTTTTTGACGGGTCATCACACGCGCTCCACAGTGATGCACCACCCCACCGCGGGCGAGATCGTCCCGTCGCCGCGCTGCGTGATCCCGACAAACCCCGACCGCATCCGAAACGGAATGTTGGCCCCGAGGTACTCCCAGATTGCGGGCGTCGTCGTCATCCCGTTGGGCATCTCGTGCTCCTCCATCCCCTCGGCCCCCGCCGGGATCTTGTCGCCCCGCCCGTAGGTGGCCCCACCGGGGTCCTCGAGCGCGTACCCTTGCTTAAGGGTGTACGGAACGCAGTGCTTGTTGGGGGACCCGTCGTGGTTGGTCGGGAAGAAGACGTTGTACCACCCGTTGAGCCACGACCGACTCCCGGAGCCCGTCGTCCCGCCGCGCTTGCACATGCTCTGCCAGAACGCCGCGTCCACCTCCCTTGTGGTCACGGCGGTGACGAACCGATCGAGCGCCGAGTTGAGCGCCGGGAGCCACGCCGTGGACAGCGACGGGAGGCACTTGGCCCCGACGAGCGCGTTGACCTTGTCGCGGAGCCGGACCCAGTCGTCGGGGGTGCCCTCGAGCGTGATCGACGGGTACCCGCACCTGGTGGACACTCGGTACGCAAAGAACTTTTGGAGCCCGCTCATCACCGTCATCTTGCCCGCGATCACGTCAGCGGCGGCGGTCGTGGTGAAGTCGGTCGCCGTCATCTCGACCACGCCGTCGACCGTGTTGGCGTCGATCATGGCGGTGAGCTCGGTGGCCACCCCGGCCCAGTCGTACCCCGCGGTCCCGGGCCCGCCGACCCAGCCGTCGCGGTGCACCCGGAGCACCATCTGCCCGTCGTGCGCGACGAACCGGGGTCGCAGCTCCTCGGCGTTGGCCACGACGTGCCCGGCGACCGCCTGGAGCACCAGGTGCCAGAAGTGGTCGGGCTTGAGCGCGAGCGGGAGTTCGTCGTCCCACGCCTTGACGATCGACGCGATGAACCCGTGCATAGTCACGTACTCGGGGTCGATCACCACGTCTTTGATCGGGCTGAGGCTGTCGGGCGCCATCAGCGCGACGGTGGGCGTGGTGGCGCCGTTGGCGGCGCTCGTTCCAAAGGGGTGGCAAAAGTTGCGGGACAGCTCTTTCAGGATCGGCTTGGGCCAGCCCCTAACGTCGGGGTGCGTGGGCAGCGAGGCGTACTCTTCGGACAAGAGCTTGGGGTCGACCATTAGGGTGGTCGCCATGACTGAACAGCGAGATTGTGCTCTGTCGACGCCGCGGCTCTAATGTTAAGCAGATGCATCCATCCTTTAATTCACGGGAACGCCACCCCGGTCTCGTAGTCGAAATACACGGCGCAGCGCGGGCACGTCATGACCAGGCACCCGCCGTCGCGCTCGACCGGGATCCTGCACCGCGGGCACACCTGAAATTGCCCGGCCGCGTGCAAGAACTTCATCTCCTTCGAAAAGGTGGTCTTTTTGCGCAGCCGCATCTTCTTCTTGCGCGCCATCCGCTCGGCGGCCGTGAAGAGCTCGCGGTAACACACGATCTTGTTGCACGCGTCGTCAAAGCACCGCATCGGCTCGCCGTGCACAAATTTGTCGCGGTACCACTTACGCCCGCACTTGCGACACATGAACTTCCCGGCTAGCCCGCGGTGCTCGCATTGCACGCGCTTGAAGCTGACCGTCCCAGTGTGACACGCCGCGCACGGGGCGATCACCCGCCCGGGCACCACGAGCCGCCCGGACCGCAATCGCATGATTATGGCCCCGCGGTTAATCACCCCATGGGTTAATTATTTCATGGGACGTCACAACCCGCCCGCCATGGTCCTCACGCGGTCCACCACGGTTGCGGCGCGCCGCGAGCGGCGGGTGGTGCGGTTGCGGGTGGAACGAGAGCGGGTCAAGAAGGTCAAGGCGAAGAAGGCCAAGGCCCCCGTCAAGCCCAAGGCGAAGAAGGCCAAGGCCCCCGTCAAGCCCAAGGCCCTCAAAACCGAGTGTTGCGCGTGCGACAAGACCGTTTTGTCGTGGCACAAGAGCCTCACATGGGGAGGCATTGTGACCACGATCAACAAGGGGCGGCTGACGTGTCACCACAAGCCCGGGTACTCGTCGTACGACTCCACCAACGTGGCCTTGTGCACCAAGTGCGTCATCAAGTTCTACCGTGAGGATTTCGTGGCGGGCAAGATCCTCAAGTGCTTTGCGCCCGAGTGCTCCCGTGTCGTCGACCCCAGATACATGTTTTCGTACGCCGATCGGGCGAAGCGGCGCAAGAAGGCCACCGCGCTGAAGAGGAAGAACGTACTCCCCGCCCACATGAAGGCGCTCCGCAAGTCCCACGAGGTACAACAGTGCCCCGGGTGCGGGCTTGTTTGCCAGCGCACCTTTGGGTGCGACCATATCTCCTGCCCGCAGTGTGGGTGCGATTTCGACTACATGTCGGGCGAGCTGCATCCCTGATTTTTTTGGGAAGATTGATATCAATAAACCATGGCGGACACTCAGAAGGAGACCCACGACATTGTGATTTCGGGCACCGCCATCACCGGCGGGTCGGCGCTGGCCGCCGTTGCTCCGTTTGCTCTGAGCATGGTGACCGGCGTGGACGGGCAGCTGCGGATGCGCGCCGCGGTGATTGCGGTGGTGCTTGCGGTGGTCGGAACGGCCCTCCTGGGGGTCGCGTCGGCCCGCACCGAAAAGGTTCCCGAGGTCGACGGGTTTTCGCCGCACTACGCCATCATCGCGTCGACGGCGCTCGCAGGCGTCGGCGCCATCCTCGCGGCGCTGGCGTCGAAGGGGGCGGGCAGCAAGTTCCCGCCCACCGTCCTTGCGATGGGCGCCGAGTGGGTCCCAGTCGTCGTGTTGGTGGCCGCGGCCATTGCCGCGATCGTCGCCGCGGCCAAGGTCCCGGCCGACGACAAGGACCTCGAAGAGTCGAAGATGCACGCTGGTGAGAACGCTCGTGAGCGTGAGTACGCACGCTTTACACGTGGCTTTCATGTACGCTGGTGAGAACGCTCGTGATCGTGCTCGTGAGCTCGCTCGTGATCGTGAGTACGTACGCTTTACACGTGGCTTTCATGGCGATACACGACGCTGAGGCCACTGAGCGTAAACTCTGTAATTTACCCCTGTAAAATTTACCCAGAATCGGTGTTTTTTGTGTTACCATGGCGACCATCGTCACACGGTGGCGCTGTGGCGCACCCTGCGCTTTTCCACCTCCTCGACCAAGTACGGAGTAATTTCAGTGATGGCCAGGTCGAACGAGCTGGCCCGCTCGATCGGGGCCACCGGATTGTACCCGCCAAACAGAATGGCGTCGACCACGGCGCTGGTGATCATTCCCGGGTTGACCAGGACGGTGCACACGAGCTTTTCCTGCGCGCGCGAGTACAGGCTGTCGAGCATCCGCTTGATGCTCGGGACCACCGAGATCCCGAGGCTGCCCTCGCTCAGATCCACCACCATGAAGATGCGGTCATTGCGGTCGTACACCTTTTTCAACAGTTTGCCCGCGTACTGGATCGACTCTTCGTTGCTCACCGACTGGTCAAAATCCGGGTTGTTGTCGATGTGGGCCCCGGTGACCCCGTGCACCACAAACGTCCTCACTCGAATGGACGTCCGGTCCATATTTTAAGAGGGGATTCTAACCAGAAAAAACCCCGCGCGATGCAGTGGTACAAATGGGTGCTTCTCGGGGCCATCCTCTTGGTCGGTCTGCTCATCCTGATCAACCGAGCCCGGACTCGGCTGTGGCCGTCGGAATCGGACGCCCCCAAGAAGCGCAATAAGAAGGACAAGGACCACCCGGAGGACACCATCTTCGTGTCGGTCGTCAGCTACCGCGACGCGCTCGAGCTGTCCAAGACGGTGGCGTCGCTGTTCGCCAAGGCCGCCGTTCCGAACCGCGTGGTGGTCGGGGTGCACGAGCAGACGGAGGAGGGGTCCGAGGACAGCGTGTTGGACGCCGCGTTCGAGGACATTTACGCGGGCAAGCTATCCGAAAACGTCCGGGTGCTCAGCTCGAGCGCCGCCCGGAGCGAGGGCCCGATGTGGGCCCGGGCCAAGGTGGAGAAGGAGCTGTACCGCGGCGAAAAGTACTACATGCAGGTCGACTCGCACACGCGGTTCGTCAAGGATTGGGACGCCAAGCTGATCGACATGATGAGCAACATCGAGGGGGCCACCCCGATCATCACGGCGGTCCCCGCCAACTTTGACCACGAGACCGAGATCTGGGAGCACCACTCGCCCACGTTCAGCGTGGTGACCGGGCTCGACAGCGGCGGCTTCCCGATCCTCGGCGGGCGAGCGTTCGCGTCGCACCCCGCGCGGTGCTACCGGACGCCGCTGGTGTGCCCGGGGTTTTTGTTCACGCTGGGGTCGTTTGTCCAGCGGGTGCCCGCCGACGACGTCGGGGCGTTTCTGTTCTTCCCTGAGTGTTTGGTGCAATCGGCGCGGTACTTCACCCACGGCGCCCGGTTCTACTCGCCGACCGAGGCGGTGGTGGCGCACTGCGTCGACCGCTCGTACCGCCCGCTGTACTGGGAGCAGATGCGCCGCCGGAACGACTACCACCGCCTCGCCGCGGCGACCGCCCGCTGCGCGTCGCTGCTCTACGCCGACCGGTGCACCGTGTGCGACACGGCCCGGGAACACCACAAGGAGGACATGGGACACTCGTTTATGGCCGAGCACGGCGAGCAAGACGACGTGCACGTGAGCCACGGGCTGGGGGCGCACAGCTCGCTCCAGAAATTCCGCGAGTGGTGCGGGGTCGGGCTGGGGGCGGGGAGCGACGGCGAGACCAAGGTCGCGTCGGGGAGCAGGATGGGGGTGGTCGGGGCCAAGCCGAGCCACGAGGAGCGCGTCAACAAGTACGGGAACGTCCGCGCGTACAAGAGGGCGCTCTCCAAGGTCTAATTACATACACCATTACGACTCCTTGACCCGGCCCGGGAGCGCGAGCAGCGCCCAGTTGTTGCCCGACGGGATGAGCACGCAGAGCAGGTCCTTGGTGGTGTTGAGCAGCGCCATGTAGTGGGTCTTGCGGCTCTGGAACGCGTCGAGGAACGTCATGAGCCGCTTTGCGAGCGGGCGGACCACGGCGACCCGACAGTACTCGTGGTCGCCCTTGGTGTTGATCCGCGGGTTCCCGTCGGGCCCGATGTCGAACCGCACCTTGACGTTGGGCCGGCTGTCGTCCTCGGCCTCGTCGTCGAGGCTCACAATCTCCTTGCTCAGCGTGTCGGTGATGTCGGCGATCCGCATCTGCTCCTCCATCTGGCGGCCGACGTCCTCGTCGTCGTCGTCCTCCTCGGTGATCTGCTCGTCCACCATGGTGTAGAACGGGTCGTCGCCGTCGTCCTCGACGATCCACGCCTTGGAGCTGCGCTCCTCGGCCTCGGACATGGTGTACGTCGTCACTTTGACCACCTGGAGCTTGCGCGACTCCTTCATCTGGACCGTCTCGATCGACAGCTCGCACACGCCGTCGCTGGCCGACTCGCCCTGGCGGACGGCGTGCATGAAGTCCTCGACGTTCCCGGACGCCGCCTTGTCGAAGGCGCACGTCAGCTCGGAGACCCGACCCAGCGGCGGGTTCACGTCGACCCGCCGGACCCGGATCTTGTTGAACGACATACCCGCCTCGCGGCGGTACGTCATGAAATCGATCGAGTCCGGGTGGATGATGAGCCGCGCCTCGGACGACTTGTCCGACGCCTTGATCAGCTTGCTGAACAGCTTGCTCGCCGGGAGGTGGAACACCACCTTCTCGCCCTCGGGCAGCCCCTTGATCTCGTCCTCGGCCTGAATGAAAAAGTTGTAGAACTCCGACCCGGTTCCAAACTCGATCTGGATTCCCCGCTGGTTCTTGGTGAACTGTTGGTCGTTGATCATCAGCGCCAGCTCGTTGAGCTGGGCGTTGCACTGGATCCCCGGAATGGACGCCACGCTGCAATTTTCGTTGTCGAACGGGGCGAGGTCGTTGATGACGGTGAACTCGAGCGTCTCGTCGCCCTTCCCAACCGACGACGCCACCTGGATGAGCTGCGACAGGTTCTTGATCACCACCGTCACCGGCCCCTCGCCCGGCCGACACATGGCCTCCTCGGCGAGCTCGGCTTCGTCGTCGGAGCACATCCCGCGCTGGACGTCGTCGGGCGCGGGTCCCGCCGCGGCCGTCGTCTCGAGCTTGGAGCGCTTGGGGGCGGGCGCCGGAACGGGCGAGGGCATCACCCCGACGTCGTCGCCGTCGTCTTCGTCGTCGCTGATGATGCGCTTGGCGGGCATGGTGCGAAGAGTGCGCCGGCGCCTGGTCCCGCCGACCCATTAAATCGCAATGAGAATCGACCGCCTTTAATTTAGCCGGGATTAACCTTCCGAATCCCAAACCCCCGGACCGGACCGGATCGAGGATGGAGACGACGGTGGTGCTCATCAAGCCCGACGCGGTCAAGCGCGGGCTGGTGAGGTGGTGGTCAAGCTCAAAGTGTTTTCCAAATTCCCGCACGAGGTTGACGGTCACAGGCTTCAGCAATACAACGCGGGGGACAAGGTGGCGCGCGCAGCTAGCTCATCATTCTCCCGCTGCCCGCGACCACCTTCGAAGAGGTCGACACCCTAACCCCGTCCGAGCGCGGCGGCGGCGGGTTTGGGTCCACCGGAAAATTAAACAAACACGCGGAGTCACAAGTTTGAAACTTTGAGTTTGCAGAGTCATCAAGTCCGGTCCGGAACGAGCCCGGGTTAAAAACCCCGGGGCTCGTTCTCACCAAAGGGGGATGGGAAACAAGTCGGGAGCGCTGCGGTGCTGCGGGGCGCTCGAGGGGCGGGGGCTGAATCGAGACGACTTCATCGAGGCGTTCGAATCCCACACCGCCCGGGAGACGGCGCTCACGGTCTTTGTCTCGGTCGCGCAGCGGGTGTACTTTGAAAGCGTGCGGGCCAGGGCGCACGCGGCGAGTCAGGGGCCCAACTTTCTCCGCAGCGACGCCAAGGGGGTCCGCACGACCGCCGGCGGGGTGCGCTACGCGGTTGCCCACGGCGACGCCACCCCCGCGGTCGACGAGGTGGTGGCTGCCATCAGGGGCAACGAGGTGGGAATGGTCATCGTCCTGACGCCGTGCGATCAGCTTTGGGGCGAACAGCCCAAGGATCGGGGGTCTACGGTCTCCAAAAAGGGGGAAGAGCTCAAGCGGGACCTGGCGGTCCGGGGGTTTGACAGCGAGATCCACACGACCCCGAGCGGCGGCGGCGCGGCGGCGGTTGTCTTTCGAACGACGGGGACCCCGGTACCCACGGTTTCGGGCGAGGTTGTGTGGGCCAAGCCGGTGGGGCATTTCAAGCACAACGTTTCTGGTGGCGAAGTGGCCGTGTACCGGTTCCGCGTTGGGGGCAACGAGGTCATCGAGATGATGCTCACCGACTACCACTTTGTCACTATGGCAAAGGTGCTCCGCGTCGATCTTGCCAAGCCCCCCGACCTCGAGATGTTGGAGGAAGGCCCCGAGATGTTGGAGGAAGCCCCCGAGGAGCAAACCCGGTTCGATATCGAGCAGGTGGCGGTTAGCGATACAGTCCCGAAGGACGTCTGCAAGATGTTTGGCCGCGCCCCGGGGGAGCACGGGCTCACGAAGACAGTGCACCCGCTCGTCGAGGCCCGCGATCCGGTGTCGCTGCGCAAGCTTATCGACCGGCCGTATAACCTGCTCACGGGGGTGATTCTGTTGCCCGACGAGCGCACCCCCGTCCCTGTCTCGTGCGCCGCCGCGCTGGTCTCCCCCGGCCTGCTCACCCGGCCGTACGCCGAGAGCGTCGCCAAGCTTTGCGAGCGGGCCCAGTCGTTTCAATAAATCAACCCCGCGATCGTTTAACCCCGTCAGACCCGGATGGACCCCGCCTTGCTCCAAGTGGAGACCGACGATGACAAGGTGATCATCAAGAGCGGTGACGGGACGTGTCACCTCTTCGAGAACGCCACCATCGTCCCGCTCATCGCCAACAAAAACTACTGCGACGACATGCGCGCGGAGTACGAGGTCGAGACCGAAAAGCTCGGGGTGTTCACGCTGATGCGCCACCGCAGCCCAACGGTCGACACCCCGAGCTACCGGATCCTGTTCCTCGCCAACGGGTTTGAGATCCGGTTCAGCGGGCTAGCGGGGTTCCCGTCCGCGCTGGTGGTCCCGTCGACCCAGTGCCTGCCAGCGGTGCCCAAGGAGCACCTCGTGCTCCCCAACATGCCCGCCATCTTTTGACCCGGCTTCGTACCCCGTCTCCAATAATTCCACCCCCGATGCCTCAATAAAAAGGCGCGCACACGATGAGTGCGGAGCATTTTCGTCAACACTGCCCGTGCGTCGGGAGCATCGACGCCTTTCTCCAGACCGACATTTTTTGCGAAGACTGCGTGTGCCCCGTGTGCTACCGGTTGTGCACGCACTGCGTCAACCCGGACGCGCACTTGTACGTCCCCGCCGACTCGCCGGCGGTCCAGGCCGCCGTCGACGCCGAGCGCCGGCGCGCCGACGCCACCGAGGAGACGTTCGACGCCGCGGTCGCCGTGGTCGTCCGACTGTTGCCCGCGATGCTCACCGAGGACCTGTGCGGCGTGTCGGGGTTCCCCGCCGGGTTCTGGCAGGTGTTGGTCCACCGCGAGACGTCGGCGGACATGTTGCTCTCCGACACGTTCGAGGGGCTGTTCGACGACATCCCGGAGTTAGACACGCTGTTTGCGATCGTGGGCACCTCCGCCCCGCCGCAGGAACGGTACATGACCACCCTGGCGCGGTGCAACCGGGTGCTCCCGGCCCAGAACCGCCCGTTCCGGCTGACGGTCCGGAACGAGAGCCACGAACCGTCGATGGTCCAGCTGCGGATCACCCTGTGGGGGTTCCGCGACCGGTACCTGTACGCGGGGAACGCCGACCCGACCAACTTGTTCGCGCTGCTCGGGCCGGTGCGGTGCTACCGCCCCGACTACCTCGGGACCGACCCCGAGCCCACCGCGGCGCAGGGCGCCGTCAACGACATCGTAGGCGCGGGGCCCGGGCGCGGGCTGTGGGACCGGCGGTACTTTGGCCGCGAGTCGGGGTCGTTGGCGTCTCCGCCGAGCTTCTGGACGTCGCGGCTCGGCGGGCTGGCGTTTGGCCCCTCGATCCCGTACGGCGACACCATGGTCCGCGGGTCGATCGTGTGCACCCAACACATGTCGGTCGAGGCCAAGGTCAACCAGATCGTCGGGCCGGTGACGTCGGGCGTGCAGAGCCGGGTGCTCGTGGTGGTGGGGCATCCCCGGGTGGCCGAGCTGTGGAACCGCCACGGGATGATGACCATCATCGACACAGACCTGCCCGCGCAGCCCGAGAGCGTGTTCCGGGACCTGCTCATGATCTACGACAACGTCACCGCGCTCGATCTGCCCAAGGACCCCCCGCTCCACGGGGCGTCCATGGCGCTGTTGGACGTCAACTACAAGTCGCCGACTGTCCCGACCGAGGCGCTCGCGACGACGATCCGTCACGCTTTCCGGCCGACCGTCGGATCGTTCACCCACCTGGGCCGTCAGCGAGAGCAGCTGGTCCGGCTGATCGACGCGGTCGTGCGCGTCCCGAGCTGGCCCGCCCCGGTCAACCCCAACATCACCGCGATCGCGATGCACAACGAGCTCGTGCGTTCGCTGTACGAGCGGATCACCCACATCCACCGGCTGCTCCGGACCAAAGGGGGCGCCAAGACCATCACGAGGTGGCTCCGCGGAGGCGGGGACAGCGGGGTCCCCGACGACCTCCCGCAGCGCGTCGAGGCGGCGTGTGAGTCGTCGGGGGTCGTGACCGAGGGGACCAAGTGCCCGGTGTGCCTCGAGAAAAAGGAGCTGCGGATGACGCACTGCGGGCACGCGATCTGCGGCCCGTGCATCCGCGAGTGGTACGCCGTCAACCCCACGTGCCCGATGTGTCGCGGGCAGATGCTCCCCGACCGCGAGGCCACCCCCGTCACCAAGCAAATGATCGCGTACGTCAAGGAGCCGTGGCCCGCAGCGGCGGGGTCCCACGAGGAGATGCGGGCCCGCCGGGCCAACGCGATCGCCTCGCACCTGTTGGACCAACACCACGACGGGTGCCACCGCGTCGTGCTCGTGTCGCACGAGCCGGCGGTCGCGGCGGCGGTTCACGACAAGGTGGACGCGATTTTTATTGCGGTCAAGGGGGCCGGCGAGTGGGAAACGCTGCCCCGCACCGAGAGCCTGCTTCTGGCGCTCGACCCCGCCGACGCCCGCCACGGGCTCGAGCTGAGCGGGGTGGACCTGATCGTGTTCGATGGGGCGCTCGACGCCGGCGGGGTCCGCGAGCACAGCCGGATGGCCGACCCCGCCACCAACCCGCCGATCCACATCCTGTACTGGAACAACACGGTCGAGAAGGGGTGGGCCACCGGGATGACCCGCCGCCGGCCCGCCGACCAGCGCCCGATCGACGAGGTGCTCGAGTTCAGAATGCGGATGATGATTCGGTGACCACCATCATGATGAGCTCGGCCGGGATTGTCCCCGCGCGCATCAGGGTCAGGAACATTTGCGCGACCCGCTGGCGGGCGCGGGTGGGCCACACGGTGTTGCGCCGGGGGGTCCAGCCGCCCGTCGGGATCACCGACACTCCGCCCATCCGCACGTTCGACCCGGTCTGGATCCCGCCCGTGATCACCAGCGTCCCGTCTGTTAGCGAGCTCATCCCGTGGTGGTACAGCTGCGTCGGGTGTCGCGCCGTCGTCCACCACGCCTCGAGTGTCGGGTCGTAGATCATGTTGCGGGATCGCCCCACGAACACCACCCGCCCGTCCCGGAGCAGCGCCGACCGCATACTGGCCGACACGGGGTACGGCGGGCGGGTCGTCGACGCCCACGCGTCCTTGGTCGGGTCGTACAGCTGGCCGTGGTTGGCGCTGGTGTCGCAGACCATCAACACGCGACCGTCCTTGAGGGTGATCAGCGCTCGCGCGCTGTCGTAGTCGACGGGGCGGGGGGCCACGAGGGTCACCGTTCCCGCGGCGACGTCCATCCGGTAGCACCGCTTCGAGACCCCCACGAACAACACGTCGCCGCCGCGCAGCGAGGCCGACGCAAACATGTCCGGGGTGCCCTCGATGTTCCAGACGACCGACTTCCAAACGTTGGCAGCCGGGTCGTAAATCTCCAGCGAATTCTCGCCACCCCCAACGGCCAACACGCGCCCGTCGGCCAACACGTGTTGCCTGTGGTTCCGGCGGGCCGCGCGCATCGGGCGCCCCTTGGACCATGCGTTGGTCGTCGGGTCCCAGATGTCCACCTTGCGACAGACCCCGTTGTAGTTGCACCCCCCGGTGATCATCACGCGACCGTCCCGGAGCGTGCACTGCGCGTGCCCGCACCGCGTCTCGTCCTTCTTCTGGGCGTTCCGCTTCGGAAGCTGACTCACCACCTCCAAAAACAACATCCCTTCCTCGGTTAACCCGGGGTGTGCAAGTCATTAACCGGCGTGGGGGGTCATGGCGTGCGCCGGGGGGTGCAGGGTGATTAATGATCACCCCGCGGCGGCGGCCCGGATCGCGCGCGGGCGCGAGTGGTTTGCTCGGCGCGACGCCGACCCGAAGAAGGTGTTGCACGAGCGCGACATCACCCACGAGCAAGAGCACTGGCTGTACCACAAGCTTCGCGCCATCCGCCGGCCGTTTCTCTGTCGGGTGTCGCTCCCGGACCCGCGGACCACGCCGTTTGACAAGCTGCTCGACGCCATCGCGGCCGAGTTTGGGCAGGCGTCGATCCGGGCCGCCGTCACCCGCGCCGTGACCGAGGACAAGTCGCTCGTTCTGGTCAACAAGTGGCTCAAGAGCGGGGTGATGACCAGCGGGGTCGCCCGGCTGGTGCTCGCGCGGTTCCGAACCGAGCACAGGATCCTGGCGGCTCCGGCCCCGCCCCCGCTGCCCACCGTGTCGGCGGCGCACCCGGCGGCCCCCGTGATCCGGGACGGTGACATCGAAGGGGTCACGCTGCTCGGTGGTCACGCGACGTACCTGGAGAAGGCGCTCCACACCACCGTGGTGGGGTTTGTGGCCCGCGTCATGGCGGCGAAGGGGGTCTCGTTCCGGTTTATCAATCGCGCCGAGCACGTGAGCGGGTGCGTGATCGGAGAGAAGCAGGTGCGCCTCGAGTTTCCGGGGCTTGTCGAGGCGATGATTCGCAGCGCCGCCGACGAAACCATCCGCATGGCGCGCAGCGCCCTCCTCATGACCGACCGCCACACTGAGTACCCCATCTGGCACACCGAGGACCCCGACTGGGAAACGGTGACCGCAACGATGGCCGAGTTCAACGCCGCCAAGTTCCCGGTCCGGCCGAAGAAGATGACCAAGAAGCAGCTCCGCGATCAGGCCAAGCAACAGGCCAAGGACGATCTGTCCCGCATGCAGAGGGAGTTTTTGACGCACTCGTTCCAGGGAGGGGCGAGGAAACGCAAGGCCGTTGCGCCCCCCGACGCCGCCGCCCCCGCGGCGGCCAAGGCCCGGCGCGTGCCACCGCGCGCGGAGAGGGGGCGTCTCGACCCAGAGGCAATCTGGGGGCTAGTGGTGGAGAACCTTCCGAGGGGCAAGCTGATCCTCAACGTGCTGTCCATGACGTCGCCGAAGGACGTGCTCAAGGGGAACCCCCTCGGATGGCACGGCTTTTTGTCGTCGTCCGAGGTGCTCGACGGCGTTCTTGCGGTTGTCAAGACGGTCGACCCCGAAATCCACGACGTCGTGACCGTGGCGGCCGGCGAGGCGGTCGAGCTGCTCACCATTGTCACCATTGAGCACCTCGACCGGTTTGTCGGCGAGATGCACCGGCTGCTCCGGATCAAGAAGGGGGATGTCGTGCGCAACTGCTCGCCCGAGACGTGGCGCGAAGCGGTGGCTGCGGCCCGCCGCCCGCGCGGGAATATGTACGGGACCTAATCCCTTTTGGGGGCGGGGGCGGCGTCGCCTTCGTCCTCTTGCATCGTCTGGTGGATGCGCAGCTTTCCAATCGCGGCGTCCTCTTTGGCGTCAATAAACTTTTCCAGCGCCGCGATGTATCCCGGCGACCCTTCCTTGGCTATGTTGAGCATTTGCACCGCAATGTCAATGTCCCGCTCGTTCCACGACGTGATGGCCTTCATGTCGTCGTACGCCGCGGTGCGGTTCTCGGGCGGGGACATGTTGTCGACCGACTGCGTGATCGTTTTTTGGTACGACTCGAGGAGCTGTCGCACCGCTGCGCTGCTCTGGTCGTTGTCGTCGTACTGCTTGGACAGCCACTGCAACCCCTTGGCCGCCTCCTGGAAGATCACCTCGGTCTTGGGGGACAGGTACCACCGGAGCGCGAGCTCGATTGGGGTCTTGAAGTAGAGGACGCTCATGCGGCTAAACCCCTTGTGACCGTACCCGCTCATGACCGTGCGCAAGATTCTGGAGAGGAATGAAGGGTGTTGCACGCTCAACCGGTTTTCGTAGACGCACACTTTGGTCCCGGGCTCTGCGTGACGGATCAGCGCCAGCCGCAGCGTGGTGCTACACGGGTCCAAGACCGTGTCCGCCTGCATCGCGCTAATTTTTCCTATGGAGTCTACCTTAGAAATAATGATCTCGCGAGGCAAGTGTTTCACAAACGGAGGGCGCACCTACTGGTTCCCCACCATCACGCCCAAACCCAAGGAACTGCGCAAGGTGGGCTTCGCCGAGGTCACAGACTCGGATGCGGTGGAATTCAATAAGGATGAAATGGTCAGCGCTATCAGAGCGAGGCTCAGCGCGCGGCGGCCGACCCCTCGGAAGACGGTTGTTGAAGATGAGCGGGTGGACAACACTGCTACTTAGACGACACGTTGCACGCCACCGCGTCGCCCAAGGGCGTGTCTTCGTCGTCGTACTCGATGACGTCCGGCAACACGTCCCACGTCCACGGAACGCGCAGCTTGGTCGTGGCGCACGTGTCCTCGTCCGCCACGATGACGTTGATGGAGCGCGTGCGCGTCTCGACCGTCTGCGCGCCACCTGTGTCGCTGATTTTGCCCCCGTCGATCGTTGTGGTCGGCGTCACCATGAACAGCTGTGCACGCATGTTGTCGCTTATGAGCTTGTGCCGCATGCCTTGCTCGTGCGACGCGGCGATCTGAGCCGCAATCAGCTCCCTGTCGCCGGGCTTGAGGGCGGGGTCGCCCTCGTTCTCGACGAGGCGCTCCAGCGTCGGCTCGACGCCGTGGCCGGCCGCTTGGTAACCACCGCGAAAGAAGAGCCCGTGCTCGTCGTACACCCGGCCGTCCGGGACCGCGGGGTCGTCGTCGTCGTCGGGCTTTGGTCCGCCGTGCGTCCTCGACACAACCGAGTTGTGCCACAGCCGACGGTGCAGCCGAAAGACGGGTCCGTCCAAAAACCCCTTGGCGAACTCAAGGTTCTCGTGTCCCGGGACGACCGACGTGGCCGAAAGACCCTTGAAGAAAGACGGCCGGATGTTATCGGCGCGCAGCTCTTCTTTCGCCGGGATCATCACCCCGTCGTCCCCGAGCTTGATCGGGACGCAGTTCTTCGCGTTAAACTTGGCCGCCGTGTCGCCGTCAAAGTCGCCCAGGTCCTCCACCTCTTCGAGCTCGAGATTCTCGACGAGCACGCGTTGCATGTCGTACAGGCTCCCAACCACGACACTGGCCATGGTCCGGTGCGACGGCTTGAGCTGGAGAAGCACAAACATGTTGTTCTGGGTGCAAAACTCGTACATCATCGTCACCGTCGAAGGCAGCGCCCTCCAGGCCGCGCGGGCCGCGTGCTCGGCGTACTCCCACCTGGTGCGGAACTCCTTGTGCGGGATCCCGTCGTCCCCCTCAAACGGCTTGGCGTCCTCGTGGTTCGGGGCCTCGTACCGCAACATGGCGCCCGCGATCGCGATCGAGTCGTCGCCGACGGCGATGGCGATCGTGAGGAGGATCATGTACCCCTGGAACACCGCATCGCCGCTGGGGTCCTTCCGCAGGTACTTGACGATGTTGGTGTCGTACACAAAGTCGTGCCCCAGGGGCACGTCGTTCGGCGTGGCCACCCACTTCTTCTTCTTCTCGGCGAAGCAGACGACCGTCGACGTTGTCACCTTCATGCCACCCTTCGGCTGGCTCGCCAGCGTCTTGGCAAGAATATGGGCGGGGGTCGCCCTTCCTGCGGACGCGACGGGCGTGTGGCGTCCTCCGCCGATGTCGGGAGACTTGATGACCCTGGTCACCTCGGTGTCGCCTTCGCGTTCCCAGTCGACGACCTCGTGGGTGATGAGAGCGCCGCACCCGTTGATCGGGACCTGCCCGTCACCAAAGTCGACCAACACACCAATCGACACACCGTCGTGACAGGTGGCCCGTCCGACAGTTGGGATGTCCACGCCGTCGTCGCCGTCCGAGTCCGAGTCCGAGTCGTCGTCGTCCGAGTCCGAGTCCGAGTCCGAGTCGTCGTCGCCGTCCGAGTCCGAGTCCGAGTCGTCGTCGTC
>Ga0180431_10002071_pt1 | contig 27186 bp, 26 predicted proteins | sample SS_ome_11_FD_132459 | JGI IMG/M metagenome (GOLD analysis project Ga0180431, IMG submission 132459) | Hypersaline lake sediment archaeal communities from the Salton Sea, California, USA - SS_1_MS_1 metaG | ecosystem: Environmental > Aquatic > Non-marine Saline and Alkaline > Hypersaline >... | reverse complement strand
GATTTTGTTCTTTTTTGTTTGAAGGGAAAAGAACCTATCGTAGCCAAAAGATTTGGTTTGAGGGAAGTATAGAATATTGGTTTTTTTAGTTTCAATGCAGTTGAAGAACATAAGGCTTTTGAGCAATATTGTAGTGTATTCTCGCATATTGGAAGATGGTTTTTTGGTTTTTACTGTGAAAAAGTCTTCGTCTATATCATATATAATTGAAAAAGTGTTTCTTCTTTGTTTAAACGAGGCAAGAAGAGAGTTGTCTTTTTTTTGGCAACGGACAGTCCAATTTGTCGGTTTTTTTTTCAACATTGCTAAAGTTGCAGATCCATTTGTGATGAAAAGAAAGCAAAGTGGCAAAAGTATTCTGGTTTTCATTGTATATCCTTTTTTTATAATATCGTTGTAATCTTGAGGTATGATACTCGATGATTGGGTGACTGTCATAGTTTTTTTTTAGGGAGAGATTATATGCCTGGTTATAAGGGGCATTTAGCGGGAGGTGTTGTTGTTGCTGCCCCGATGCTTTATCTTTTACGTTCGTATTTGTCACCGGTTTTGGCCGCGCTTTGTTTTGGTTTTGCTTTAGCAGGTTCGTTGTTTCCGGATGTTGATACCAACAGTAAAGGGCAGAAATGGTTTTATCGTTTAACAATACCATTTCTTGTTTTTTTATTGATTATAAAAAGATTTTCCCTTTTTGTTTTGTTTTCTTTTTTGGCCTTTGTGCCACTTGTTGTTAATCACCGCGGTGTCTTTCATCGATTGTGGTTTATCATGCTTCCGCCGTTTGGTATTGTTGCTGTTTGTGCATGGTATTGGCCATCATGGTTTCATGATGTTTTTTTTACAGCGCTTTTTTTTGTTGTTGGAGCTGTTTCACACCTTATTCTCGATTTTGGAATCAGGAGAACTTTTAAGTTTCGGTGGTAACGGTTGGGTAAAAAGTGAAATAATTACTAAAGCTGTAGAACTTGCGATAAATCCTGGAATCATTGGGAAAAGTTCAATTGAAAAGAATGGCCAAAGAGCGACGGTGGTTGCCCCTGTTACAACTGAGGCGAGTGCGCCATATCGAGTTGTTTTTTTCCAATAAAGTGATGCGATGGTTAAAGGTGCAAAAGAGCTACCAATTCCGGACCAGGCATAAGCAACTAAATTATAGATAGAGTAATTATTTTTGAGTGCGATTACAGCTGCAATAAGCGCAACTACTCCAACCGCGCATCTGGATGCCCAGAACATTATTCGGGGTGTTCCATTTTTAATGAAAACTTTTCTGTACAAATCTTGCGCCAAAATTGAGCTTGAGGCCAATATTTGACTGTTGAGGGTTGTCAAGGTCGCTGCGAGTAATGCGCATAGCATAAATCCTGCAAAAAGGGGTGGAAACAGATCTGTGGTGATAGAGATAAATATTGTTTCTGGATTTGTTATGCCGCCTGAAAAATAAGCAACGCCAACTATGCCAAGAAAGAAAGAAGATAAAAGTGCAAGAAGTTGCCAGGCTCCTCCCAAATATTTTGCGTACTTGATATTTTTCGGATCTTTAATTGCCATAAAAAAGTTAAACAGGTGAGGTTGGCCAAAATAACCGATTCCCCAGCCCACGGCAACAAGAAGTGCGTCGGCAAAATGTTTCAACGAGGGAAATGAAAAAAGAGAGAGACTTCGCAGGTTAGCGGCATGAGCTATGCTCTTACATCCTCCAACAATAAAATAAGCGTATGTTGGAATAAAGATCAGAACAAGAAGTAAGAACATTCCCTGAAAAAAGTTGCACCAAGCGACTGAGTGGTATCCGCCAATAAGTACGTAAAGTATAGCTGCAATGACTCCGATGATAACTCCCGTATGGTATTGAAAGTTAAATGAAAATTCAAAAAGGTTGCCAGCAGCAACAAAGCCGGATGCGATGAAAAATGAAAAATAGGCGAGCGCAACGATAGCGCTTATAATTCGAAGTGCTCCTGATGAGTCGGAAAGCTGTTTTTCAAAAAAAGAAAAGAGTGTGACAACTTTATATTTTTCAGTACGTCGACGAAGACGAGGAGCAATGAAGTTCCAGTTGAGAAACATACAAAGTACAAGGACAAACGGAACAAATATTTCAATAATTCCTCGTGAAAATACCGCACCAGGAAAAGCTAAAAACAGCCAGTGACTTGTGTCGCTTGCCTGCAGTGCGATTGCAGAAACCCAATAGTTTGTTTCTCTTCCTCCTAGGGCGAAGTCAGAAGATTTGCTTTTTATTGAGGCAACAAATCCTATAATGACAAGGACAAGAAGATAAATAACGAAAGATGCGAAGATTTGAATGTACACACAGGCTCCTTTTATTATTGTGATGAGGGGCATGACGAAAATTTGGAAAGATCAAAAAGTTTAAAAGCGTTTTGTGTTGTTGTGTTTGCAACATGTGAAAAATCTTTTTGTAAAAGATCAGCGATATAGAGGGCAATTGTTTTGATTTGTTGAGGATGGTTTTTTTTGCCTCGAATGTTTTGTGGAGGTAAAAATGGAGCGTCTGTTTCTAGAAGAATATTATATAATCCATATTTTTTGACTATTGAGCGTAATGAGTTGTTTTTTGGATAAGTTATTATTCCGCCAATTCCAATAAAAAAACCTAGTTCATTAATGGCATAGTCTGCAAAAGAAAGGTCTTCAGAAAAACAGTGAAAAACGCCTCGAAGATGTTGTTCATTTTTAAATTCATCTAAAACTTTCAATGTTTCTTGACTTGCTTGGCGTGTATGAATAACGAGTGGCAGATTTAATGTGAGAGCAAGATCAATCTGTGCTCTGAAGGCGTCTTTTTGTCGTTGTTTATTATAGTCCTTGTAATGATAATCAAGTCCACATTCTCCTATGCCGACAATTTTGTTGGTTGCGTTTTTTTCCGCGTATTGTGCAATTTTTTTCAAATCATTTTGCCAGTTGTTGGTACAATCGTTTGGATGTAATCCCACAACCGCATAATTGTTTTTGTATTCCTGTGCAATTTTTATGCAGTTGCTGCTTTCAATAACACTTGTTCCGACGTTAATAATATGTACAACTCCAGCGTCATGTGCTTCTTGTATAATTTTTTTTGCTAAGTTGATTTGAAACTGTTCCAAATCAACATCAAATTGCTGTTTGATTAGAATATTTATGTGACAATGTGTATCTATAAGCACTGCAAACTCCTGTAAGGCTACTTGATTAGAAATGATTTTACTGGTATTTGACAAAACTATAAATAAAATTACTATAAATCATTGATGCATGGAAGAATAAGCGAGAGTACTTGATGAAGTGGCAGTGTTTAACCATTACTAATCTTTCCGCAAGGAGTTTCACATGAACAAAAGTGAATTGATCAATTCACTAAGCGAAGAGACAACATTTAGTAAAAAGGATGTTTCTCGTGTGCTTGAATCTTTCACTCGCATTGTTGAGCGTACACTAAAATCTGGTGGCAAAGTTGCTATTACCGGTTTCGGTAGTTTCGTAGTTTCTCGCCGCCCTGCACGCAAGGGAATAAATCCTGCAACAAAAGAAAGAATTGATTTGCCAGAAATTCATGTTCCACGTTTTAAGCCAGGTAAAAACCTGCGGGAATTGGTGAAGTCGATTAAAGCGAGTTAACCGGAAAACTTAACCCAGAATAGACTTTGCTCGTGAAGGGCCGCTTACAGGCGGTCCTTTTCTTTTCAATGATACCTTTTTGTCGTATACTTATTCTTAACTTTTTTGGCTGGAAAAAATCTATTTTCATTTTTTCGTGTGTAAGGGTTTGTCCATGATAGATTTGGTTTTGTTGCGGGATCATCCAGAAATTACAGTGGCATCACTTAAGAGAAAAGATCCCTCATTTGATACGGACAGGCTTTTGAGTTTAGATTCCCAGGTTAGGGCTTTGCGTCTTGATGTTGAAAATCTTCGTCGAGAAAAAAACGAACTTGCAGGTCAGGGACAGTCGGGGGTAACGCCGGAATTGCGTGAGCGTTCAAAAAAAGTTGGTGCAGATATAAAAGAAAAGACTAAGAAGCTACAAGAGCTTGAAAAGGATTTTAAAGATTTATATTTACGTTGCCCCAACATTATAAATGATGAGGTTCCTGACGGTGACAAAGATAGTAATGTTGTTGCCAAAGAAGTTGGAGAAAAGCCATCTTTTTCTTTTTCTGTGAAAAATCATCTTGAGTTAGGGGAGCGGCTTGGGTGGCTTGATTTTGAGGCCGCAGCGCTTTCTACTGGTACGGGATTTGCAATGTATCGAGGTGATGCGGTACGTCTCATTTATTCATTGACAATGCTCATGTTGAAAAACAATGTTGAACACGGTTTTGAGCCTGTTTTGCCACCGTACCTTGTGAATGAAAAATCGCTTGAGGTTGCAAGCAATTTTCCAAAGTTTAAAGATCAGGTGTATGAAGTTCCTGAGGATAATCTTTTTTTAACGCCTACCGCAGAAGTTAATTTGAGCAATGTGTATCGTAACAGGATTTTATTAGCAGATCAGCTTCCTATTCGCATGACAGCGTGGACGAGTTGTTTTAGGCGTGAGGCTGGCGTCTATGGTGCTCACGAGAGGGGGCTGATTAGAATTCATCAATTTGAAAAGGTTGAGCTTTATACATTATGTGAGCCTCAATATTCATACGATGAGCTAGATAGAATGATCGCTTGCGCAGAATCAATTTTACAAAAACTTGGCTTGCATTATCGAGTTAGTTTGCTGGCAGCACAAGATTGTTCGTTCCCGTCGGCAAAAACATATGATATAGAAGTTTGGATGCCAGGGCAAAAAGCTTATTATGAAGTTTCCTCTTGCAGTAATTGTACGGATTTTCAAGCGCGTCGTGGTTCTATTCGTTATAAACAGAGGCCAGAAGATAAGGCTAAACTTGTTCACACACTCAACGGTTCCTCTTTGGCTCTTCCCCGATTAATTGTTGCTTTAATGGAAACATATCAGCAAGAAGATGGCTCAATAGCGTTTCCTGAAGAGCTGAAAAAGGGGGCATGCTTTAGTTTGTTTTAGGTAGGGAGTCATTATGTTGTCGCCAGAAATAATAAAAAAAATGCGGCAGATTGAGATACACACAAAGCGTCTGTTGAGTGGGCTGCTTGTTGGTGATTACAGTTCTGCTCGTAAAGGTTCGGGATTTGAGTTTGATCAAATTCGTGAATATCAAATGGGAGATGATGTTCGTTTTATCGATTGGAATAGCACTGCCAAGGTAAATAAACTACTAGTCAAACAATATATTGAGGAAAGAAATCGTACAGTTATTATTGTGGTAGATGTTTCTTCTTCTAGTGGCTTTTCTTCAGTGGAATCGGTCAAGTGTGATGTTATGGCACAGGTTGCGGCAGTGTTAGCATTAGTTGCTGATTATGGTAAGGATCATGCCGCTCTTATTTTGTTTTCCGATGAAGTTGAGTTGGTTATTCCTCCAAGCTCTGGTCGTAAACATATTAATTGCATCATGAGCCGACTTTTTCAGCACAAATCAAAAAAGAAGAAAACAGATCTTTGTTCAGTTTTAAAAACGCTTGCAGCTATGCGATCCAAGGATTCTATTGTTTTTTTAATTTCTGATTTTATAGATCGTGATTTTGAAAGATCGCTGCAGGTTGTTGCAAAAAAATTTGATCTTATTGCTATAAGATGTTTGGACCAAAATGAGCGACAGTTCCCCAATGTTGGATTTTTAGAGGTCAACGATATGGAAACTGGGCAACGGTTTATTGTAGACACGAGGGATCGTAAAAGTTTGTCTGTTTCATCTTTTCTTAGGCAGCGTTTTTTGGATCAGTCCACGTTATTTAAAAAGTGTGGTATCGATTATATTGAAATTTATCTGGGACAGCCCTTTATAGGTGACATTGTTCGTTTTTTTCGACGACGAATGATGTATTGAGTAGTTAATTATGAGGTGGTTTGTGAGCAAAAGTGGTCTATATCCAATTTACGGGACATGCCATGTTCCTTTTTGGCAGACAACAGAATTTTATGTTGTTGTGCTGGGGCTATGTGTTGTGCTTTTTTCAGTGTTGTTGTGGTATGGCGCCAAGAAATATAGACTTTCTAAAAAAGGGTGTAAAGAACCGTGGAAAACTGCTTTAAACGAGCTTGAAAAAATAGAGAAAGAGCGGGTTGCTGGCTCAGTGTTGGGGGGAACGTTTTACTTTAAGTTAACATGGGTTTTCAAGCGGTATTTAAGTGAGCGTTATGGTTTCGATGTTTATGGTAAAACGGATGAAGAGTTGTTGCTTTATTTAGAAGGTGCTGGTTTAGCTTCAAAGTTTGTACAAGATTTAAGTGTTATTTTCGAGGGGAGTGAGGTTATCAAGTTTGCGAAAGAAGCAGTAGCTCAGGATCGTATGGAACGTGATTTGCAAGCAAGTATAGAGTTTATAAAGAATACAACTCCATCAACGAAAAAAAATTGATTAATCGCCTCGGGGGAGGGGCACTATGTTTTATAGTCACAAAGTAAAAACAACGTCGGTATACATTCACTGGCCCTTTTGTCCGTACAGATGTCATTTTTGTCCGTTTGTTGCCTTAGCGTCACATGATCATTTTATGAAGCGGTACCATGATGCATTGGTAAAAGAGATTGCATTTTTTGGTCAAAGATTGCACGGAAAGATATTATTGGAGACTCTTTTTTTGGGAGGGGGGACTCCAAGCACTTATCCGGATGATCTGTTACTTGACATGTTTGATAAACTTAAAGGTACGTTTGACATTGATGATGATACAGAGGTGACTATAGAGGTGAATCCTGGTACGGTGCAGGAGCATCAACTGGAAGAATGGAAAGCCTTGGGAATCAATCGCTTGAGTATTGGGGTTCAGAGTTTGAACAATCTTGTTCTGAAAAGTCTAAATCGACTTCAATCGGCTCAAGATGTTCGGGGATTGCTTCACAATGCTGTTCGCACATTTGACAACATTTCAGTTGATTTGATTTTGGGTTTGCCTGGTGTGGGAACCTCTGAATGGAAGGAGCTGCTGAAGGAAGTTGTCTCGTGGCCGCTGAAACACGTATCGATATACTTTTTGACGATTCATGAGAATACGCGGCTTTTCTTTGATATTCAGCAGCAGAAGGTTATGTTGCCGGTCGATGATTCGCTTGTTCGGTTGTATCATTGGTCGGTTGATTTTTTGAAAAGATATGGCTTTGAGCATTATGAAACTTCGAATTTTGCTCGGCCAGGGTATCAGTGCCGGCATAATATTGTTTGTTGGGAGCGAAGGCCATACAGAGGTTTTGGGCTAGGGGCATGTTCTTTTGATGGTGCATCAAGATTTCAAAATTATAAAAGACTAATGACCTATTTAGAAAAAGCTGAGATAAAAGAGAGTTGCATGGAATTTTCTGAAAAGTTAACTGGGGAGCAGATTCATTTAGAAAAGGTTATGTTGGGGCTACGAAGGAGGTCTGGGGTTTCAGTTGATGAGCTGATTGAAATGCTTTCTCCTCAGGAGAGGGGTAGATTTAAAGATAATGTTAGGTGGTTAAGACATAATGATTATATTCAGGAGAATTCTGGTCGATTGGTATTGACCCCAAAAGGATTAGTAGTGCAAAACGAAGTTGTTGCGAAGTTATCAGTATAGAAAACTTTGTTTTGTTTTATTGTTAGGGATAATTTATATTTTTTTATCTTGAGGTGAAATTTTTATGGCCAAACATGTTGGTGTGAAGTTGCCGGAGGATTTAATTGCGGTATTGAAAAGTGGAAAAACAGTAGGTGTTTTAGCAACGTTTTCTGAAAAGGGTTTGCCGCACACGACGCCGATTCAATGTGTTTATCCAAAAGGGCAAGAAAGCATTCTGATCTCCATACACAAGGACCATACAGGTTATCACAACATGGTATGGCAGAAGAAAGTGATGATGTGCTTCATGGACGAAGGAAATGTTGCTTACAGTGTTTTGGGAAGAGCAGGCGTCGTTAAAGCTCCATCTTCTGTGCATCCATTGATGGCTGTTGTGAGAATCGATATTGTTGATATTAAAAGTGACCGTTCTGTTTTAACTCGTGTCGAGAGTGGTGTTGGTTGGAGCTACACTTCCTGGGAAGCAGAGCAGTTGTCAAAAAGTTTGATAGAAGAGTTGCGAGACCTTTCTCGAACATTGTGACAGCATAAAATTGGTGAATAAGTTAGTTGTTAAAAAGGGAGCCGAATAAAATGGTACCTAGGATTTTTTCAGTGTTTTGTTTAGTACTTGTTTTTAGTAAGGCTTCTTTGTTTTCTGCAGCAGATCAATTGGGCGGAGAGAGTGACTTTGCATTTGAAAATATGCAGACTCCTGAAGGTTCAACATTGCCGGGCAGTTTCGAAATGCCAGCAACATCAGGATCACCAGCAACACCCACTATGCCATCTGGATTTACCGGGTCACCAGCGGCGCCAACGGCACCCGCCGCTCCGGGGGGCCAAGGTATGCCGGCAGACATGACGTATCAGCCAGCTGCAATGCCTGGCATGACACAACAAACGATGCCAGGCGCAGTAGGAACAACTCCGTCAGGATTTGATTTGGGGGGTGTGACGAGTGATACAGATACATCAGGTTTTGGAGCTTTTCCAACAGATCAAACAGCTCCAGCAGTGGGGGTTCCTGCCGAACCCAAAAAAGGAGCTGTTGTATTGCCTGCTGAGGCGCCACAGCAGGAGGCGGCTCCGCCAGCTCCACCGGTGAAAAAGGGGCCAAAGCCAAAGGAAGAGGCTGAAAAAATAGCTGAAGATAAATCTGCTCCTGTTCCTTCGGAGTTTAAAGGTATCGATACTTTAGAAGTTGACGATCCAGGTGGGAATTGGCTTGTTAAGAGAATGTGGTGGGAACGGGCAGAGACTAGAATGGAAAAAATAGAGGCCGAAGTAGACAAGATAATGGAATCGAGGATGGTCTTTTTTAAAAAACGAGACACGGCAGATTCAAAAACTTTTGATCCATTTTATGTTGAAATTGGTCTTGATCAGGGACAACTTGAAGAAGTTTCATCATATTTAATAAACGAGTTAAAAGAAAAGCGTGAAAAGCAGGAATCATTGAGTCGTAAGGAGCGGGAGTTTCTTAAAAAGCTTGAGGATAAAAAAGAAGATTTAGTGAAAATTGAAAAACAGGTTGTTGCGGTGCGAGAGCTTGACAATTCAATTGATGATGCCCTGACACAGCTTGTTGAGCAAATTAATCTTGCACGAAAATACAAAAAAACTGCACAAGCGCTTTTTAAAAAAATCGGAAAAATCTTGGATCACGACAAAGCGCGAGAGCTTTATTACAAGATGGACGCTTCGTGGCAAAGTATTAAAGATATCGGTAAATATATAAACGGTACTTTTTCCAAACACTTCAATAAAATTATTCAAAATGCACAGCAACAAACAGCTCGAATAAAAGCATCGATGGATGTACTAGAGAAAGAAGGGCTTGGATTTAAAGAGCAATTCAAGAAACTTCAGGGAGGTGATACGGAGAAACAGAAAGAAGAGAAGCAGAAAAAACGTTTGGCCCTTCAAAAAGAGTTGGAAAAAGACACTCAAAAATCACCAGGATGGTTTGGTCGTGTTATTTCAAGTGTTAAGTCAACATTCAATTCGATTTGGAATTGGATATCCTCATGGTGGAAAAAGCCAAAGAAAGAAGAGGCATTATCAGAAGAAAAAAAAGAAGTGCCTGGAGAAAAAGTTGTAATTTCAAAAGAGAAAAAGGTTGTTTCGTCGTCAGGAGACAAAGCAGTTGCGCCATTGTCTGCGCAAAAAAAACAAGTGAAAAATGATACAGAAGAACCGCCACAGGCAAAAGAGATTTCGCCTAAACCAACTTCTCCTACAGCGCCAGTGGCTAGTCCATAGATTGTTGAGTTGAATACTTGCCTTTTGGAAAGGTAAAATCGATCTGTTCAGCGCAGGGTACTTTTTATTGCAAAAATGTTGCAAAAACTGCTCTGTCAAGGTTGATAAACAGATGTAAGTGTGTTACATTTTGATTGAGTTTGACATGCGTAAAAGCTTGTGGCTATGCGAAATATGATAGCGGGCCGAGGTGGTGAAATTGGTAGACACGCAGCTTTAAGGGGGCTGTAGGAGAAATCCTGTAGGGGTTCGAGTCCCCTCCTCGGCACCAGATTATGTTTCAAAAAGTCTAAGCCTGATGCGGCCTGGTAGGGGCCGTTTTTTTAATAGGACTATGATTTTCATGGGGAGAGGGACGTCGGAAGTATTGAAGAGAAGGCAAAAAATTTTTGGCAAGGTGTGGAAAGGGAGTTTCTTTCATGAATAGTTCCGCGCGTCGGTTTTTATTTTCGGGTTTCTTTTTTTGGTTGGCTCTAGGTGGAGCCTGCCTTTATTTTGTATTGCCGCTTAGAAAAAAATTGAAATTTGGAATTGATTTGATTGGAGGGAGTTATTTAACTCTTGAAGTTCAAACTGACAAAGCTGTTGAGTCGGAGTTGATGGCTGTTTTGCAGGGGATTCCTGGAAAATTAAAACAAAAGGGTTTGGCGCTTCCAAAAATGAAGAAGGTTGAGGGTGAAAAAATTGTTTTAGCGTTTGAGAATTTGAGTGCAGCTAGTTCCGCGGCCGTTCATTTGAAGGGTATTCGCGATATGAAAATCTCTACGCAGGACAAGCAGGTGTTTATTAAATTCACCGAAGCGCGAGAAAAAAAGATTAAGTCGAATGCTGTTGATACAAACATAGAAGTTTTCAGGACTCGTTTAGGCAGATTGATGAGTGCTGCAGAGATCACAATTGCGACTGAGGGTGAAAAAAATATTATCATCGAGTTGCCTGGTGTTGCTGATCCTATGAAAGCGCGAACAATGATCGGCAAGCGTGCTGTCCTTGAATTTAAACTTGTTGAACGTTCGGGAAGATCAAAAGAAGACATCATGTATGAATATGATGGCGAAATTCCCGATGACATGGAGATTCTTCCAGGAAAGCCAGACGAGGATGGATCTCGCAGGCATTATCTTGTACCAAAGTTCTCGGAAATTACAGGTAAAGAGCTTGTAAACGCACGTTCAAAAGTTGGGGGCAACATCGGGATGCAACACGTTGTTGAGTTTAGACTTTCCCCCGCTGGAGGAGAAAAATTCTATGAATTGACCAGTCGTAACTTCGGGCGTTCATTGGCAGTTGTTTTGGATGATGAAGTTATCATGGCTGCAAAAATCGAAGCTGCGATCAGAACCGATGGTATTATTTCTGGTGGGTTTAGCTCTGAGGATTCAAAAGAGCTTGCTATGTTGCTTCGATCGGGGGCGTTGATTGCGCCAGTAACGATTGAGGGGCAGCAGCAGATTGGACCAACGCTTGGTGCTGCGTCAATTAAGCAGGGGTTGATTTCTTGTTTTGTTGGCCTCGGTCTTTTGTTGTTGTTTAGTCTTTTCTATTACAGTCTTTCAGGGTTGTTTGCGTTTATTGCATTAATGTTCAATTTGAGTCTTGTTTTATTTGGGCTTCACGCTGTGGGCGCGATACTTACCTTGCCTGGCATCGCTGGAATGGTTTTGACGATAGGAATGGCAATCGATGCTTCAATTCTCATTTATGAAAGAATTAAAGATGGGTTGTCTGCCGGACTTACGATAAAAAATGCTGTTAATACAGGATTTTCAAATGCAATGACGGTTATTCTTGATGCAAATATTACAACCTTTATAGTCGGTATCGTTTTGTACAAGTTTGGAACTGGGCCGTTACAAGGTTTTGCTGTAACAATGATGCTGGGTATTGTTTCAACGCTTGTTACAGGTTTGTTTTTCCTGAGATCTATCTTTAACTTCGTTTTGAATAACTTTAAAGTGAAAAAGTTAAGAATTTAGGTACACTAAAGTTTGTGGCGGCGTAGCTCAGGTGGTTAGAGCGACGGAATCATAATCCGTAGGTCCGGGGTTCAAGTCCCTGCGCCGCTACCAGAACAAACGGCTTGTGAGTGCAGAGTAGACTAGGGGTTTCTAAACGAGGTTTTTTCATGAAGATTTTCACTGTTCCGAATGTTTTAACGGCTACTAGGCTTATCGTTTCCCCTTTAATGCTCCCTGTACTTCTTGTGTATCTTCTTCCTTACAATAGTTTTGTTGTCAATTTGTTTTTGGCGATTTTATTTGCACTTTTAAGTTTGACCGATTTTTTTGATGGTTTCATTGCTCGTCGATTCAATCAGGAATCTCGTCTTGGAAAACAGTTGGATCCGATAGCGGACAAGTTTTTGTCGTATTCAAGTCTTATTGCGTTGCTTGCAGCCAATAAGATTTTTTTTTACTGGGTTATCATTTTGATTGGTCGTGATTTTTTTGTGATGGGTGTGCGTGCGCTTGCTCGTGAGAATGGTTTTTCGATTCCTGTTTCTTTTTGGGGTAAGTTAAAAACTACAGTTCAGATGGTGTTTTTAACCTTTGTCATTTTGAATCCATACCAGTCTGTGGGTATTACAAATAAGTGGAATGTTATCGAAACAGTTCTTCTTGGTCTTGTTTTGATCCTTTGCGTTTTGTCTGCGAAAACGTATTACGATCAGTTTAGAAAAAAATTTGGGCCGTTTGGGTTGTCTGAATCAGATGCAGGAAGTTCTTCAAATGTAGATGACCGGAGATGGGATCGAGAAGATTTTCCTGGAGCATGAGTAGGAATGAGGTCACGTGTTTCCCTTTTTCTTTTTTTTCTTTTTTGCTTTATCGGATGTAGTGAAAAAACAGAACTTGTAGGGGGTGTGATTGTGGACAAGCAGTTGTGTTTTGATTGGGGTATGTCTACAAAAAAAAGAGGTTCCTTTGGTAAAAGTAAAAGTAATAATGATGAGGAACGTGTGAAATTTCTTACCGTAGCACAGGTATTTGACCAAATAGAGCAGGTGAGTGGTCGTCTGAAAATTACGAAACTCCTGGCAGATCTTTTCAAATCTGCGACACCGTCAGAAGCAAGTATTATCAGTTATCTTTCGCTTGGACAGTTACATTCTCCGTACATTGGTACGCAGTTTCAAATGGCAGAAAAAAATCTCATTGCTGTTGTTGCTCATTTAACCAAACTTTCAGAAAAATCTGTTAAACAAAAAGTAAAAAAGTACGGTGATGTCGGTTCTGTTTTAGAAGAAGGTGGTTGGAAAGCGAAAGAACAGTTAACCGTAATGCAGGTGTACAAAGAACTTAAGACGATAGAAAAAATGAAAGGAGTAGGTTCTCAGGAGTCAAAAGCTCATGCTCTAGAAAAACTTTTTCTAAAACTTGATCCTTTATCCGCTAAATTTGTTGCAAGAATTGTTGTTGGAAAGTTACGTCTTGGTTTTTCTGATATGACTATTATTGACGCACTTTCTTGGATGGAGGTTGGCGATAAATCTCTGAGAAAAATCATTGAAAATGCATACAACGTTTGTGCAGACATTGGCTTTATTGCAAAAACGCTTAAAAAAGATGGTATAAAAGCAATTTCAAAGATGAAGGTTCAGGTTGGCATTCCAATTCGTCCTGCAGCAGCGGAAAGATTACCAACGGCTAAGGCGATTATAAAAAAAATTGGCGACTGTGTTGCCCAGCCGAAGTTAGATGGTTTTCGCTTGCAGATTCATGTGAACAAAACACATCAAAAACCAAAAATTGCGTTTTTTTCTAGAAATTTAGTTGATATGACTTATATGTTTCCAGATCTTGCCAAAGCTGTTTCGAAACTTAATGTTAAAGAGTTGATTTGTGAGGGAGAAGCAATAGTATATGACCAAAATACTGGAAGTTTTTTGCCGTTTCAGGAGACAGTAAAACGTAAACGCAAGCATGGCATTGAAAAAGCGATAGAGCAAATGCCTTTGCGGGTTTTTCTTTTTGATTTACTTTATCTTGATGGCCATGAGTATTTGAGCAAGACACATTTACAACGTCGGAAAAAACTTCTTTCTCTTTTTAAAAAAACAGATAAAGATACGGTCCAAGTTATTGATGAAAAAAAAATAAAAACAGCACAAGAACTAGAAGATTACTTTAACGAAAATATTGCGGCCGGTCTTGAAGGTTTGGTGGTCAAGCGAGAGGATTCGATTTATCAACCCGGCAAGCGAAATTTTAACTGGATAAAGCTGAAGAGGCAGGAAGAGGGACATTTAGAAGATACTATTGATTGTGTTATTCTTGGGTATTATGCAGGAAGAGGTAAGCGTGCTCGTTTTGGGATAGGGGCCTTCTTGGTTGGTGTTTATAATAAGAAAATAGATTCTTTCCAGACAATAGCAAAAATTGGGACTGGCTTGTCGGATGTTCAGTGGAAAGAGTTGAAAAAAAAGTGTGATTCTTTCAAAGTAAGTAAAAAGCCATCAAATGTTATTTGTCCAAAAGAGTTGTATCCAGATTTATGGATAGCTCCAGAAATCGTTTGTCTCATTAGGGCCGATGAGATAACAGTATCCCCGTTACACACAGCTGGAAAAACAGATAAAACATCCGGGTTGGCATTGCGGTTTCCTCGTTTTATGGGATATCGTCCTGATAAATCTCCAGAGCAAGCAACATCGGTCAAAGAAATCAAAGGTCTTTATAAAGATCAGTTTGCAAAATAAAAAAGATCAAGAGCTTCATTTTGACCGATTTATTTGTTTAAAAGATTGTAGAAAAACTGTGCTTCTTGAGCAGGGTTTTCTGATGTTACAATGCTTGTGCCAATAACGAGACCTTCTGGTTTTAGGCTAATGATTTTTTCTACATTTTCTCGTTTAATTTTTGCGGATATAAATATAGGCAGGTCGGTGTTTCCACTTACAATTTCCCAATCATCCAAGAAAAGCATTTCATCCTGTTCGTCGTGGGGGCTGTGAAAAATAATAGAGTCTATGCCGAGATTTTTTGCTTCGAGTGCAGATTGCCCCGGAGATTCTGCATCCAAAAGATCCAACATCACTTTTACCCCAGAATCATGCGCAGTTGTGCAAACAGAGTGAATGACATTATTTCCGGCTCCTGCCATAACGGTTATCCAGTTTACTTTTGCTTGTGCAAAAACGCCGGCTATCATTTTTCCACGATCGAGAATTTTTGTATCTGCAAGTATTGTTTTTTCTGGGAGTTCTTTTTGGAACTGTTCAATTGCTTGAATGCCATATTTATGAATAAGTACTGCTCCTATTTCAATTGTGTCACAAAAGTTTTCAACTTGTTTTGCTGTTGATAGTGCGAATTCAAGATCGGTGACATCAAACGATATTTGTAATTTCATACATTTCCTTTGAGTCGGTTTACAATTTTTGTCTTTGACTAAGTATACCAAGAGATTATTAGTTTATCCTTGGGTCTGCACAGAATACTCTTTTTCTTTGATTTGGTATTGTTCTTTTGTTTGTGAAAAAAAACGTTTGAGATTGAGAACATAGAAGCTGTTTGAAAGTTTATCTATATTTTTTTTAACATAAATGTCGGGCAAAATCAGTTGAGTGTCTTTTTCTATTTGCGTGATTCCTTCTGGAACAAAAATGTGGCTTGGCTTTGCAAAAATTATAATAGTATCAAGCGAAATTCGATTATTTGCGGGCAATTTTATTTTTTTTACATCCCAAAATTCAATATTTGTTTCCTCGTCTTCTCTTTGATTCACATAATAAAGTCTTGCGGGGGATCCTCCTTCAATTTCCCAGTGGTGAATAGTCTGTCCTCCCATTAAAATAGGGGTAACTCTATTGGTGATCAGAAGTTTAACATTGGGTGATTCTTGTCGACGAGCGAAGGTAACCTGACCGTCTTGGTCGGAAATTTCTAGTTGACCACTGTAGGTGCAGAATATGCCAGAAGCGATATTTGACTGCAAAATTGATCTAAGTGTGTATTTTGCAATTTTTCCTGGTTTTTTGAGTTTAGCAGATTTTATTTGTGCTTCCTCTTTAGTTATTTTTTTTTCTGTTTCTGGAAGATAAGGATAGGGACGCATAAAAAAGGTAATAATGTAATCACTAAGAATCGACTGTGTTGTCGCAATGGCGCAGACAAACAAAGAGATTTTAATATTGGTCTTCATAGGATTCTCCATGTCTATTGTTGCGCGGTTCTGGAAGCTTATTTTTTTGCGCAACATAGGGTACAATTAAAAACTACGTATACTCAGGCTCACGTTAACATAGTGAGTTTTTGAAAATCCATAATTTAAAAGGGTCTGGCTTGGATATACAGGAGCTGTTTGGAAAACAGTTTACGCAGGAATGGGAACAGTTTGTTAGTGATGAACAGTTAAGCGAAAAACAAGCTGAACAATTTCTAAATTACATGGTTTTACTTCGCCAAGAAAGTGAGAAAATCAATATCACCACTATCACAAATCCTCAAGATATTTTGTTGTACCATTTTAAGGATTCGCTTCAGTTGAAAAATTTTGTCGATATGCAAAAAATAAGAATGTTGTGTGATATTGGGACTGGTGGTGGATTTCCTGGTATTCCGCTAAAAATTGCGTATCCTCACATTAGTTTAATGTTGATAGAAGTTAATCAGAAGAAGCTTCGTTTTTTACAACGAGTTGTAGATACTCTTGGCTTGGAAAATTGCGAGTTTTATGAATCTGACTGGAGAACTTTCTTGCGAACAACAGACTATGAAGTTGACCTTTTTTGTGCCCGAGCATCTTTGCAGCCAGAAGAATTGGTTAGAATGTTTAGCGGGGCAAGCCCATACAAGAAAAGTCAACTCGTCTACTGGGCGGCGGGGAAATGGATTCCGGATAAAAAAACGGAACGCTTAGTGTGTAGAGAATTTTTTTATCAAGTGGGCAATAGAAGGCGTAAGCTCGTTTCTTTGTGTTCTCAGATTACAAAAGAATAACGTACGGGTTTACTTTTTTTTATCCATCATTTATATCTTAGTGGTCGCATTTTTAAGAGTGTTTGCAACGATACTTGGACAAGGGAAGGATATACTATGAAAAGGGGACTGCTGGACAGTTATATTTCGGGTATACGTGACAATAAAAATGGAGAGAGTTATGGGAAAATTTTTCGATATTTTTTTCCAGAGTTCATCACAGCTCTTGTGTTGTATTCGCTTTTATATCTGTTAGATGCTTATTTTATTGCTGATTTGAAGTCAACATCAATGTATGCAACACTCGGTGTAACCAACACACTTCTTCACTTTATTGTCAAAATAGCCGAAGGGCTTTCTGTTGGTGCAATTGTTTTGACTGGTCTGCACAATGGTGCAAAACGTTATAAAGAAGCGGGCCGATCATTTGTTGATGCATTTTGGGCAACACTTGTGAGTGGAACAGTTATAGCAGCTTTACTTTATTTCGGTGCGTACTGGATCTATCTTTTTTATGGTGTTCCGGAAGATATGATTTCAATGGGAACACCGTTTTTGCGCTTAAGGGCAATAGGCATTCTGTTTATGTCTGTTTATTTTGCTTTTATCGGATTTATGCGTGGTGTAAAAAACACGAAGACACCGATGAAGATTTTTATTTTTGGAGCAGTTGTTTTTATCTTTTTTGATTATGTTCTTATTTTTGGAAAATTAGGATTTCCAGAAATGCGGCTTCGTGGTTCTGCTATGGCAAGTGTTTTGCAGTTTGGGGCTATGTTGGTCGCTGCTATTATTGCAGTATTGTTCAACAAGCGGTATCGCCAATACAGCATCAAACTGTTTTCGGTGTTTTCCAGTGGATCACAGTTGCGTAGATTGTTGAGCCTGAGTTGGCGTGTCATGCTTGACAAAGCAACAATCGCGGGGGCTTACATTTGGCTTGGTGCAATGCTTGCGCCGATGGGTAAGTATGCGCTTGCAACGTTTTCTGTTGTCAAAGATCTTGAGCGATTTGCACTGCTTCCGGCTGTGGCATTTGCGCAAATTGTTACTTTACTGGTGAGTAATGACTATGGCATACAAAATTGGGATGGTATTAAAACCAATATCAAAAAAATCGTCTTTATGGCCTCTATTATGGTTTTTTCTATTCTGATTGTTTTAAGTGTCTGGCCCGGTTATTTTGTTAGTTTTTTTGACAAAAATGGTGACTTTTCTTGGTTGGCGGCCCGTGTTTTGCCTTTACTGAGTGTACTTGTTTTCTTTGATGTGCTACAATTGATTCTTGCTGGTGCGATGCGCGGAGCTTCGAATGTCCGAACCGTGATGATGACACGTCTTTTAGTTTGTGTCGGTTATTTCGTACCGGTTTCGTATATTTTCTCGGTAGCGCCTATCCAAAACCCGGTTTTGAAATTTTTTCTCATATACGGCTCATTTTATGTAGGTAATGCACTGATGAGTATTGCGTATATTAATCGATTCCGCGGTCAGGAGTGGCAAAAACAAGCAAAATAGAGAAAGGAACCGATGACAAAGATATCTAGAGAAGAGGTATTAAAAATAGCTGAGATTTCACGTATTAAGCTGTGCGAAGAGGAAATTGAGCCGATGATTCGGCATCTTGAAGGTGTTCTTTCTTACGCAGAATGTGTACAGGAAATTGCAGCAGACATTGAAGAGCCCTCAATAAAAAATGTAAACGTTTTTCGTGAAGATGTTGTTATAAAAACAGATTCAGAAAAGATTCTTTGTCAAGCTCCTGAGCGAGAGGAAAACTACTTTGTTGTTCCTGCTATAATAGAAACTAAATAGGGGAACTATATGAACGACCTATCTTTTGCAACAATAGCGGAACTTAAGGTAAAGCTAAATAATCAAGAAGTCTATGTTGATGAACTTCTTGATTTTTTCATTAAACGTTTTAATGAGCACGACGAAAAAGTAGGCTCAGCTCTAGAAATTTTTGATAAAACATCGATTTTAGAACAGTTTCGTGCTCAGGGTACGCCTCTTTCTGGCATTCCAGGAATATTAAAGGACAATATTTGTCAGGAGGGCAGACTGGTTTCTTGTGCTTCGAAAATTTTGCAAAACTATAGAGCAACCTATGATGCTTCTGCTTGTAAACGCTTAAAAAGATTTGGTGCGTTGCCGATAGGTCGAGCAAACATGGACGAGTTTGCAATGGGAAGTTCTACAGAAACGTCTGCTTTCAAGAAAACAAAAAATCCGTGGAATTTTGAATGTGTTCCAGGAGGATCGAGTGGTGGTTCTGCTGCGGCAGTTGCGGCTGGTCTAATTCCATGGGCGCTTGGTTCAGATACTGGCGGTTCTATCAGGCAACCGGCAGCCTTTTGTGGAGTTGTTGGTCTCAAGCCTACCTATGGTCTTGTTCCACGATATGGTTTGATTGCATACGGGTCTTCGCTAGATCAAATTGGTGTTTTCACCCGATCGGTGTATGATTGTGCGCTTGTTTTTTCCTCCATCGCTGGATACGATCTGCATGATTCTTCTAGTTTGAATGCCCGTAAAAAAGATTATACGCAAGATATCACCGGAAAATTAAAAGAAGATCTGCGTATTGGTGTTGTTGACAATTCTCTTGGTGCAGATGGAATGGACCAGGAAGTTGTTTCGGCCGTTGAGCAAGCAATTCAAGTTTTGGAAAAAGCTGGAGCAAAAATAAAGCGTGTTGAGTTGCCAACGCTTGAATATAGTGCAGCATCTTATTTTGTAATTAGTCGTGCTGAAGCTGCTTCAAATCTTGCTCGTTTTGATGGTGTTCGTTATGGTATGCGCGACAAAGATGCAAAGAAGCTTCATGATATGTATCTTAACACACGTCATGATGGTTTCGGTCAAGAAGTAAAGACGCGTATCATGGTTGGTAATTATGTATTGTCTGCGGGACATGCAGGACGGTTTTATGAGAACGCTAAACGAGTTCAGCGGATGATTCGTCGCGAATTTAAAAATACGTTCAACGATGTTGATTTGTTGATTATGCCAACGCATCCTGCCCCAGCTTTTAAGTTCGGAGCATTTGATGTTGATAAGTTGCAGATGGACTTGCAAGATTACTTTACCTGTCCAATGAACTTAGCCGGTATTCCTGCCATTTCATTGCCGTGTGGAATGACACAAAATAAAATGCCGATTGGATTTCAGTTAATTGGACCACATCTTTCTGAAGGATTGATTTTCCAGACTGCTCATGTGTATGAGCAAAACACGAAGTGGCATACAATCCATCCAGAAGGATTTTGAGTTTTATTCAAACGAAATTTTTACGTCACAATAGTTTGCTGGAATTTTTAGACCGAACGTTGTCAGATCAAGTGCCGTCAAGTAGTTTTTGATTTTTGAGATTAATTGATTGGTTTGCATGGTATCTTTTAAATTCGGATTTGAATACTCGTATTTTTTGCGGGCTATTATTTTTTTAATTATTGTTTTCAGTTTGCCGGCTTTGTAAAGAGGAAGTTTGCCAAGGAACTTGGTAGATGTTTTGTTTTGAGTATCTTTTAAGCAGCACTTCATATGTTTCGCCATTTCTGTGATGCTGATTTTTCTTGAAAGTTTTTTGGACACGATTTTTTCTATGTAATTTGGTAGGGGATGGATATAGGGTATGCTTTGATTGAACATAATGAAGTGGTAGGTTTTACAGTTTTGCAGGTGCAAAATTTCTTCTTTGAGTGAATTCTTTTGTGGATCACGAGAATTTACTTTTTTTACGGGGTAAAAATTTTTTAAAACATCAAAATAAAGACCACTTTGGTTTTTCCATTTATCTTTATGTGTTTGTATTTCGTATGCTACTAAGTAGTCGAAAAATTTTTCACCGGTGAAGCTGTTAATAGTCATTTGTCTCAAGAGGGTATCATCAGATTTTGATGCAAGAGTATAAAGAATAGCGAATTTCTGAAGAAGATGAATGTCTTTATTTTTGGAGTATCGCCTTTCTAGAGCTTCAAGTGCTGCGTTTATTGTTATGGATTGAACCGGAATTTTGATAGGGTTTTTCTTCGATTGATTATTCATTGGGTATAAAGTGAATGCAAAAAGACAAAAGTATATAACCAATCCTTTTTTATTCATTTTCTCCCCCAAAAAATTTTGTGGCGTTTCTTTTTAAAGTAATATAATGACGACTGCCATGCAAATCAGTTTTTGTTTTCGCTTTTTTTTGCTAGAGAATTAGCTTTTTGTAAACATTAAAAGATCGCAAAAATATTTTCTAAGGAGTTTTAGGCTTTTAGGACGAATGTCTTAAAATTCGGTATACTAAGACCTTTGGGTTTTATTTCTAAAGTAAAAATGAATATTTGATCAGATGAGTTACTGGAACGAAAAAGTAAAAATAGGGCATTTGTCTTTTCCTCGTTTTATGGGAGGTCCGCTGGATGGCGTGACAGATTCGCCCTTTCGCAAAATCGTCCGTCAGTTTTCTAAAGAGGAACTTTTGTATACCGAAATACGCCATGTCGCTTGTGTTGCGAATGATAAAGGTGGTATTAAGGCCCTTGCTTTTGAGCAGATGGAGCGACCACTTAACTATCAAGTGACAGCAAATAGTACCAATTTTATTAAGCTTGCATGCGAAAAAGTTCTTGCCAAGGGGGTTGATTGTGTTGATTTGAATATTGGATGTCCAGCGAAAAATGTTGTTGGCTCCGGTTCGGGTTCGGCTTTGATGGCAAATCTTCCTATTCTAGAAAAAGTACTGAAATTGTTCCGTGAATTGCTAAAAGATGTTCCGCTGACGGTCAAAATGAGGGCAGGTTTTCAAACTAAAAATGCTGTTGAAGTTGCTCTTTTGGCTCAAAATTGTGGTGTGCAGGCAGTTGCAATTCATCCTCGTTCAAGAACGCAACGATTTAGTGGGGAGCTTGATTATGCCTTAGCGGCCCAGGTAAAGAAGGCTATTTCGATTCCTGTGCTATTTTCTGGAGGGATAGTCGATTTTTATTCTGCAAAAAAAGTGTACGAATTAACAGGAGCTGATGGTTTTTTGATTGGGCGTGGCATGTGGGCGCAGCCATGGAAGCTGAAAGAAATTAAAGAACATGCGCAAGGAAATAGTAGTTTTCAGGTAAGCAAAAAAACAATTTTGAGCTGTGCTCTGCAGCAACTTGATAACATGCTCGAATATTACGGGGAAAATGGTTTATATTGTTTTCGAAAGCATGTACCGTTTTATATTAAAGATGTGCCTGATGCATCTGCAATAAGAAACAGAGTGGTGACTTCAGATTCTGCTTTGTACATAAAGGAAGAGTTGGTTCGTTGCCTGGGATGAAGGAGTGTTTCAAAGAAGAAAAAAAATAAAAACACTTTATTTTGTTACTTTCGGTGGTGTTATTTTTTTTATTATTCATCGTTTTCTTTTTTCTCATTTTTCATTTATTAACACTGCGAGTTCTTTGATTTCTTATCCTGTCCTTGTTGCGCAGAAATATGTTGTTGCTCCAGTTCAATTGTTTTTTAAACGCAGGAAAAAAAATGTGCAGTTGACTAAAGAAGTTCAGACGTTGCGCGCAGAAATTCAGAAGCTTACTGCTGAAAATATAGAACTAAAGTCCCAGCTGAACTATTATTCAGATATTAAAGAGCTTGTTCAATTTAAAAAGCGGTACAATAAAAATAATGGCATCACTGCTCAGGTATTGCTCAAAAAACTTTCTTCTCAATCCCATATTTTTTTCATCGATAAAGGAAGTCGATATGATATAGAAAAAGATATGGTTGTTGTGTTTAAAAATTGTCTTGTCGGAAAAGTGACAGAAGTTTTTCCATTTTACAGCAAGGTTCTTCTTGTTACGGACAAAAAATGTAAAGTTGCGGGAGTATGTTCGAAAACTAAAGCAACAGGAATTCATGTTGGCACGAATTCTTTTGATGCAACGGACTTGCAAAGGATTAGTCACCTTTCTTCAATGAAAGAGGGTGACGTTGTTATTTCAAGTGGAGACGGTCTTATATTTCCGCAAGGGTTTGCTCTTGGCAAAGTAAAAAAGGCTACAGTTGATGGTCTTTATTTTTCTGTTATTGTAGAGCCTCTTATTGATGTTCGTGATATTCGCTACTGTGTTGTTTTACAAAAAGGTGAAAGTTCATCAAAAGTCTAAAAAACTCGTTGAACCAACTTTTTTTCATCAAACTTTATTCCCAGCTTGCTTGCCAAAAATGAGAACATTGAGCTAGAATCATGATCGTTTGTGCGTCCACCAAAAATATTCCAAATGCTTGTTTTTTGTCGTGGCTTGACCCATTCAATTTCACCCTTGATCAATGCCTTATCTTTCAGAAGCTCAACTGCATCTTTTGATGATCCAATAATATCAACGAGACCGAGTACTTTTGCCTGTTTTCCGCTGAAAATTCTGCCTTCGGCCCATTTCTCTTTATTGTTGAGTGAAACCTTGCGGGTTTTTACAATATCACTCAAAAATTGATTGTACGAATCATCAATGACGCTCTGAAGCATTGCCTTATCATCCGGTGTTATAGCAACAAATGGATCGGCAGCGTTTTTATATTTACCCGCTTTTATTGCCGTATATTTGATTTTGTATTCCTCAATAAAGTCTTTTAGCTGAAAAAGATACGGCAAATTCGAGCCTATGCTTCCAATGAGTGCTGAGCCTGGGGTGATAATTGCATCAGTAGCGCAGGCAATATAATAGCCCCCTGACGTGCAGATATTTTCAACCAACGTAATAATCGGTTTTGCAGGATACTGTTTTTTTAGCGTGTTGATTTCGTTGAATATCGATTGAGCTGTACCCGCCGCGCTGCCTGCGCATTCCATTTTGACAAGAATGCCCTTAATTTCTTTATTTTTAAAATATTTGTTCAGGCGCTTGTTATAAGGAGCAGAATTGTACAAAACACCTTTCATTTCAACAAGCGCAAACTTTGTGCGTGGCATGATATATTTGCCATACTGCTTGCGAATATTGTCAATTAAAGAGGGAGCAATTTGTAGAAAAATAAGAATAATGAACAGATTTTTGAGATAATCGAAAAAGCCCACAGGCAACTCCTTTTTAAGTAACGGTTTATCAATAAGTGCCTTTTTTCTCTACTTGTTTGTAGAGGCTATAGAAAAAACTACCTGTAATGAAGATTTTGGCAAGAATAGCTTTGACTTTGTCGTTCTTTTCATTTAATATTTTGACTGTCCAGGGGCGGTTAGCTCAGCTGGTTAGAGCACCAGTCTTACAAACTGGGGGTCACAAGTTCGAATCTTGTACCGCCCACCAGCCTCCGCTAAAGCTACCCTTCGATACGCTTGGATACTCAGGATAAACTCCTGGCAAAGCAAGTTTTTTAAGGGTGTGATTTGACAAATAAGAGAGAGGTTTTTGAAATGATTATTCCTCGGTAGCTCAGTTGGTAGAGCAAACGACTGTTAATCGTTGGGTCGCAGGTTCGAGTCCTGCCCGAGGAGCCAGATCTTATCCACGAACCCCCGGGGATTTTTAGGTTTGGGGCTGTAGCTTTCTCCTTTGCACAAGGCTACGGAGGACGGGGCAGTTTTTTAAATGGAGTTGACATTTTAATGATTTTGGGGCTGTAGCTCAGTTTGGTTAGAGCGTCCGCCTGTCACGCGGAAGGTCGCGAGTTCGAGTCTCGTCAGCCCCGCCACTTGAGACTTCGAGTGGCGGCAAGCATCATATCAAAGGGTTTTTTTGCCTCGTAGACGATCTTTTCACCATCCAATTTAATGTTCTGAAGTACCAATGTCAGCAGTTGCCTTCTTTCAGCACTTCCGAACCCATAAACAGATCATGTGCCTTGTTTGCAACCTCCAAGACATATTTTGCGGTAATGTAGTAGTTATTTTCAGCTTCCTGGAGTTGGTTTAGTTTTATTTGTAGGGCATTCATTAATTTTTTCAGCATGTTCCTTCAACATCTTTTTAAACTCACTCATTCTTGCAATCTCTTTATTGAAATCATTAATTCTTAGGTCAATTTCAGCATTTACCTGATCAATATCTGCCCCATGATCGATCAAAACTTGAAGGAGTGCTTTATTGGTTCCAAGAATCATATAGATAGTGGTAAGCTTAAATGCGGGTCTATTGCTCATAGCAGGTATTTCCATAAAAACCATGTTAGGAGTGAGGCCGGCCTTTAAAAGTCCCTTTAATTCTTCAACCTGATCTTTTTCTGACGGTTTTTGCATGAGCGAAGTCAGTTTTAGAAAACATTCCTGAGGACTCAACGCTATATCGCTTCCTATTTCCGTGGGTTTTTTATTTGCAAGGCACTCGTTAATTTTTTCAGAAAGATCTTTTGCACAAGAAGTAACTGCCCCTATAATTCTTCCATATTCTTTGCCCTCTTTAATAACAATGAATGTAGGCAAACTTCTAACCTGGAGTCGTTTTCCAAGTTCCCCTTCTTTTTGAATATCAAGGCTTCCAAAAGCGTAATCTGGATTGTTTTTTGCGACTTTCTCAAAGATTGGTTTCATTCTTTTGCATGGATCACACCGTTCTGACCAAATATCAATAATAAAAGGTTTTTTTGCCTGAGCAAATTGTTCAAAATTTTTTGCACCAATCTCAACAACTGCATGTTTATCAGTTTTTTGATTAGCCGGATCCACTGTGTGTAACCCACAAAAAATTGCTGCTGTAGAAAGTGTTAACAAGAAAAGCCTTTTCATGATTTCCCCCTCAAAAAAGTGAATTTGTAATGTAATAACTACTCATTACTATTTTACCTGTCTCCCATCACAAAACAAGGGCTTTCGCCCAAACCCAAGTTTCAGCGAAGGCCACCAAAGCCCTTGTTTTCCGCCTATTGAAAAAAGTGGGGATGAAATTGCCAGCAAAAAACGTCGAAAGCAGCTGACAGTTGGGCTGTTGCAGAAGATTGTCTGTAGAGTAGTATAAAACATAGGTTACTACTATATATGTATACCCAAGTGATCATCGACCAGTATTCACTGATGTCGAATTGAACAATTATTACAAATAGAGAGAAATTGAATATGAAATACATAAAGCGCTTATGTTTTGTGGCTTTGATTTTTTGTCAGACAGGTTCCTTATTGTCGCATATGAAACCAATCAAAAAAGATGGCCGATATTATTACTCTTCTGATGATACATATAACCACATTAGTTTTTTTCGTTTGTTGGGTCAACTGTCAATATCACCAAGCAAATGGAAAGATAAAATAAAGTCATGGTTTAATTTTTCCAAAAAAACAAATAAAGCGTATGAACTGCTCAATCCGACGCAAACAATACCTAAAAAAGAATCTGATAATTTAGAAATTACATGGATTGGACATGCTTCTTTTTTGATACAAATTGATGGCTTTAATATTTTGACTGACCCTATTTTTGGCGATACAAAAGCTGGACCGATTACAATATCAAGTCGGGCTATAGCGCCAGGTATTAAGCTGGAAGACTTGCCACATATTGATGCGATTGTTATTTCACATAATCATAGTGATCACACTGATACAAATGCATTGAAAGCGCTTGGTAAGAAATATGATCCAACGGTTTACGTGCCAGAGGGCAATAAAGAACTATTTACCAGCTTTGGCTTTTCTCGAGTTGTTGAGAGTACCTGGTGGGAAAAAGGTCAGCTTTCAAAGGGTGATAAAAACATAACATTCACCTGCTTGCCTGCATATCACTGGTCAATTCGATTTTCACTTTCAAGTTACCGTAGGTCTTTGTGCGCGAGTTGGATGATAAGTACCTCCAATAAAAATATTTACTTTGCTGGAGATACAGCTCAAGGCCCTCATTTTAAAGAGATAGCGGCAGATTTTCCTTCAATAGATATCGCTTTAATGCCCATAGGGCCAACCTGCGAAGGTGAAAATAAGCATAAAGTTTATCATATCGATGCAAGAGAAGCGGTTGATGCTTTTATTGATCTCAATGCATCTTGCTTCATTCCAATGCACTATGGAACGTTTTTCTCTGAAAAAGAAATGCTTGAATATCCGATTTCGGTCTTGCGTGCATACTGGGAAGAAAAAGAAACAGCTTTAGATAATAAAACCTTGCTTTTTGCACGATGTGGGCAATCGTATAGAGTCTCATAATCTCTTTATAAACTTCCTGTTGCTCGCGTGCCCTACCTCTTTGATGAAGGGGCGTTTTTTCGACTTCGTAAGCCAATTTTTAAAAAATAAAACTTGCTATACTAAAACAAATGTGGGTACATTCTTCAAGAATGGCTTTAATAAGTAGAAAAACTCTCATTACTATTTAGGAGAAGACATGGCCTATAGTGTTAAATCTAAAAAAAGTGGAAAGACATATTACTTACATTCAAAGGAAGTAAAGCTCAAAGGCGGTCGTTTACAAAAAATTTATTATTTTGGAAGTGAAGCTAAGGAAAATGCTCT
>Ga0180431_10002069_pt1 | contig 27210 bp, 27 predicted proteins | sample SS_ome_11_FD_132459 | JGI IMG/M metagenome (GOLD analysis project Ga0180431, IMG submission 132459) | Hypersaline lake sediment archaeal communities from the Salton Sea, California, USA - SS_1_MS_1 metaG | ecosystem: Environmental > Aquatic > Non-marine Saline and Alkaline > Hypersaline >... | reverse complement strand
TCCGTCAGGGTGACGACGGCGCCGATCCCGTGATCCCTGAAGAGGAGAAGGTCGTCCTCCAGGGGGCGGACGAACCCGGGAAAGGCCGAGGCATAGAGGATGTGCTCATCCCGCCACGCCGCGGCCGTAAAGGAGCCGGCTCTGTGTGCAATTTTCATATTTCTCCCAGGAGGGCCTCTTTCAGCTGGAGGGTGTTATGGCACATCCTCGTGGGGGTGTGGTGGGCCAGCTCCTCGGGCGTGTTGATGGACTCGGCCAGGGCGTAGACGTCGATGTCCGCGTGTTTCGCCGTGGTCACGTCCACGATGGAGTCCCCCACGAAGACCGTGTGCTCCCGGTCCGTTCCCAGGGCCGAGAGCGCCGCCTCGACCATGTCCGGGGCGGGCTTGGGCTCCTTCACGTCTCCCGCGCCGATGATGTCGACGAAATAGGAGTCGATGCCGAGGTGTGCCACCAGCTCCCGGGCGATGGGACCGTGCTTGTTGGTGGCGATCGCCGCGCCGATGCCGCGGGCCTTGAGGCCCTCGAGGATATCGCCGATGCCGTTTTTCACCGGGGTCATCTCCTTGAAGATGGCGTAGTATTTCTCTCGAAATATCTTCACCGCCTGGGAGACGTCCACGTTGGGAAAGATATTCTCCATGGAGACGTTCAGAGGCCAGTGCATCATCTCCATGAACGCCGCCTCCCGGTCGATGTCCACCTCCAGGGTGTCGATGGTATGGTTGAATGAAGTGCGGATGGCGTTCAGGGAGTCCACCAGGGTTTCGTCCAGGTCGAAGATCACCCCCTGGATGGTCTTCGTGAATCCTCGTAATACGTCTGAAAAGTCGGTAAAGTGAAACGCGGGAATCTTTTCTTTCGCCGCGTATCGATAGAGATATTTCTTCGCAAACAGGGCGTCGGCGTCCTGGGCGGGGCAGCGGTCTGAATAGCCGTCACCCACGTAGACGACGTAATCATAGGTATTACGGAGTTTTTTGATGACGCCCCGCTTGCAGTTGCCGCACCGATCGCACTCGTCGTTGTGGTGGGGAAAGAGCGGCTTGAGCTTTCCATCCGGGCCATCCTCGATGTCGTTTGCGTATACCGGGATCTCCGAAAGCCCCTCCCGCTCCAGAAGAATATCGATGTAGAATTTGAACCCGTCGCTGATGATGACGACGTCGATGCCTCGCTCTTTCATGGCCCGGTAAAATTCGGGGAAGCCGGGATCGATGGTCATCAGCCCCGGCACATAGTCCTGGAGCTCCTGTCTCGTGGCAAAGAGACGCTCCAGGATTCCGGAAAACGCCTCCCGGGAGCCGATCTCGCCGCTGATATATTTCGCATCGATATCCTCCCAGCCGCCGTGGGAGAATTTTTCCAGCATCTGGTAGCTGACGTCGCCGATGCTGATGGTACCGTCGAAATCGCATGCCACCACGGGCCGCTGTTTCTGTTTCAGGATTTCAGAGAGCATATCTACTCCGTTTCAGTTTCAGGAGTGAGGCGTATATTTCCGCCTCGATGTCCGTTTCCACTCCCAGTGCAATATTCGGTTTCACCACTTTTCCGTGGAAGTCGCTTCCGGCGGTAACGAGGAGGCCCCGAGCACGGGCGAGGTCGAGGAATGTTTTTTGCTGGAACGCGTCATGGTGACTCGACCACACCTCCAGGCCGTCGACGCCCAGGTCGATCACGTCTTTAATCGTTTCATCGGCGTAATCCCCCGGGTGGGCGAGGATCGGGACGCCGGATGCCTCCCGGATGACGCCGATGGCCCGCCCGACATCGACACCTTCGAGAGGAACATATGCGGGTCTCCCCCCGGCGAGATAGTCCATATAGAAATTCAGCGACGGTGAGTCGGAGCGATTCCCGTCCACGTAGCGGGAAAGCTCCCGGTTGCGGGCGTTTTCCGGGCGCTTCTTCAGGGCGCACAGAAAGCTCCTCCCCGTGGGGGATTTTTCCCCGGATTCGGCCAGGACATCCTTGATGTCGAGTATGAATCCCTCGCCCCTGAGAAGCTCGACCCGTCGCTCTGTCTGGGTCCGGGATAGGGCACGGATGCCGTCCAGGAGATCGAAGAGCGCCGGGGCTTCGTGATCTATGCAGTACCCCAGGATGTGCACGTCGCTCGATCCATGGGTCGCCGAAAGCTCCACCCCGGGGACGAAGGGGATGCCGGTCTTATACGAGAGAGAAAGTCCCCGGGGGACGTTCTCGACGCTGTCGTGATCTGCGAAGGCGACGGCGACGACGTTTTCAAAAGCTTCCCCGATCATCTGAAATATCTCGTCGGGAGAGTGGACGCCGTCCGATGAGGCATCAGTATGTATGTGAAGATCGATCATATCCTTAAAAGGATCAGGTGTTTTAAACTGATGTGCGTACGAGGGATAGAGAGAAGAGCGGTATCCGTCACCGGGCGCAGTCTTCCGGGTCTCCCCCGGCCTTCTTCAGCGCATGAGGAAGGGCCGGGGCGATCACCTCCAGGCACTCGACGACGGCTTTCGGGCTTCCGGGCAGATTGATGATAATCGTTGTGCCCCGCATCCCGGCCACGGCCCGGGAGATCATGGCGTGGGGTGTTTTTTTCAGGCTTTCGGCCCTCATGACCTCGGCGAAACCGGGGATCTCCCGATCGATCACGCTCAGGGTCGCCTCGGGTGTGACGTCCCGGGGGGAGAGCCCCGTGCCGCCGGTGGTGAAAATCAGGTTGGCCCGGGATTCGTCGGCGAAATACATCAGTCGCGACGAGATCACGTCCCTCTCGTCGGGAACGATTTCGACATCGAGTACCACCGCCCCCATCTCCACCAGGAACGTCACGATGGCCTTCCCGCTGGTATCCTCCCTGAGGCCCATGGATCCCTTGTCGCTGACGGTCAGCACCGCGGCGATGATGTGCCGGGCGTCCGCGTCGCTCATTGGGTCGATCCCTCCGGAAGCTCCGCCACCGTCAGGATGTCCCCCACCTTCAGGGATCCTCCCTTTAGCACCCGGACGAAGATGCCCTCCCGAGGCATGACGCAGTCTCCCACGGCGTTGTAGACGGCGCAGTGATCATGGCACTCTTTGCCGATCTGGGATACCTCGAGGACGATGCCGTCTCCCGTGGTGATGATCGTTCCAACGGGCAGCGACACCAGGTCCAGGCCTTCGGTGGTGAGGTTTTCTGCGAAGATGCCGGCGGATACGTCAAGTCCCTTTCGAATCATCTTTTCGATGCTTTCCTGGGCCAGAAGACTCACCTGGCGATGGGCGTACGTGGGATTGTCCAGGAGCCCCGCGTGGGCGTCGCCCACGATGCCCCACTCTTCTTTCAGCTCTACTTCACTGACCGGTGTTTTCTGTACGCCGGTGGTCTCGGATACGTTGATCGAAAGAATTGTTCCCGTTTGTGTCATGGTCTACTTCTCCTCTCTGGTGAATGTCCCGCTCTTTCCCCCGGATTTTTTCAGGAGTCTTACGTCGGTAATGACGGCGGTGCGGTCCACCGCCTTGATCATGTCATATATGGTCGCCGCCGCCGTCACGACGCCCACGATCGCCTCCATCTCCACGCCGGTGCGAAAGACGGTACGGGCGATCACGGTAATGTCGACGGCGTGTTGCTTTTCATCGAGCTCGAACTCTACAGATACCTCGCTGATGGGGATTGGATGGGCCAGGGGAATGAGCTCCGGGGTCTTTTTGGCCGCCATGATCGCCGCGATGCGGGCCGTGGCCAGCACGTCCCCCTTCTTCACGCGGTTTTCCCGGATGAGCTCAAAAGTTTCGGGAGACACCAGCACCTTGCCTCCTGCGACGGCGATGCGTGCCGTCTCCTCCTTATCGGAGACGTCCAACATCTTTGCCGATCCCCCATCGTCGATATGTGTCAGCTTCATGTCATCCCCCTATCTCGGACATTGAGCGCTGGCAGGTACGGATGCGGCCCGAGGTTATGTTGTGTTTCTTCGGCTTGTTCTTGAGCACGTCCAGGATGAAATCGCCGATGACATTTAAATCCTTCCCTTCCCTGAGGAGCGGCAGGATGTGGGCCTCGTCGTCCGAAAAGAGACAGCTCCTGATGCGTCCGTCTGACGTGACCCGGATGCGGTTGCACAGATGGCAGAAATGGCTGCTCACCGGTGTGATGAATCCGAGGGTGCCGGCGAATCCCGGAATCTTGAAATATACAGAAGGCCCCGCGCCGAGGCGCTCATGAAGCTCCTCCAGCTCGTATCGCTCCTTTATCCTGGAAAGAAGCTCATCCATGGGGATAATCCGATACTTACTCCAGTTCTGGGCCCCGTTCGTCGGCATGTATTCGATGAACCGGACCGAGAGGGGACGGTCCCTGGTCAGCTCGATGAAATCAAATATTTCGTCGTCGTTGAAATCCCGAATCAGCACGACGTTGATTTTTACCGGGTGCATGCCCACGGAGAGGGCGGCGTCGATTCCCCTCATCACGGATTCGAACTCGTCCCGACGGGTGATTTTCAGAAACTTCTCACTCACCAGAGTATCGAGGCTTATATTCACCCGTTGGATGCCGGCACGAAAGAGCTCTGGGGCCTTTTCTTCCATGAGGACTCCGTTGGTGGTCATGGAGAGGTCCGTGATGCCCTCCACATCACGGATCATCCCGACCAGATCCGTGATGTCCCGTCGAACCAGCGGCTCGCCGCCGGTGAGGCGAATTCTCTGAAAACCGACCTTCGCCGCAGCCCGGATGAGAGTGACGATCTCCTCGAAGCTCATTACCTCGTCGTGACTGATCCGGGGGACGCCCTCCTCGGGCATACAGTAGCGGCAGCGAAGGTTGCACCTATCGGTGATCGAGAGGCGCAAATAGTCGATGGTACGGGCGAAGCCGTCGGTGGGAGCGGCATCATTGGGCCGACCGGTCGTTTTCAGTATATCACGGCTCAAGAGGTATGTCCTTTCCGGTGTCACGTCCGCTGTATCCCCCCAGGGATTCCAGACGGTTGATGAATTCTGATGAAACAATGACCTCCAACAATGAGGCCACCCCGGGATGCGTGCGGTACCTGGTCGGGATGATCAGGTCATAACGCTCCTCTTCCACCGGGATGAAGTCCAGATCGAGGGCCGTGGCCGCCGCCTGTATCCCGAGGCCGCAGTCGGCCCGGCCCGACGCCACCCGAACCGCCACGTTCATGTGGGTGAACTCCTCCCGGTCGTAGCCGGCGATGTCTGATGCGCGCAGTCCGCCCTGTATGAGCAGATAGTCGAGCAGGATGCGGGTCCCCGATCCGCGCTGGCGGTTGACAAAGACCACATCCTCCCGCATCAGGTCCTCGATCTTCCGGATGTTCAGGGGATTTCCCTTCTTCACGATCAGGCCCTGCATGCGGTGGGCCAGGGTGACCAGGGAGATATCACGGTCTTTCAGGTATCTCTTTATGGCCGGAACGTTATAGAGTCCGGTTTTTTCATCCAAGAGGTGCGATCCGGCCAGGTGGCACTCGTCGTTTTTCAGCGCCATGATGCCCCCCAGGCTCCCCACGTTCACCGACGCTAGGGATATCGGGAGGCGAAAGCGTCCCATCAGGGAGGAGACGAGGTCGAGGCTCACATCGTGACTCCCGACGATCATGACGGAATTCAAAATATCCGCAGTGGGTTTGAGGATGACGGCCGGGACTGTGTCTCCCTTTTTGAGCCCTTCGCTCATGGCGCCGACCCTGATGATGCCGTCGGCCCGGACCATGGTGGTGATGTTCCCCGCCCCCCGTGGGAGGGGTGAGGCGATGAACCTTCCGTCTATCTCGGCGATGTGCACCCGCAAGAGCTCCTCGTTCCCGGTCTTTTTCGGAATGTCTCGAAGGACCGTCACCGGCATGGTATCGTCGATCGGCTCCGGGAGGCCCAGCATCCGGTGGATGAGGGGACGGATCACGAATCGGTACGACAGCACCGCCGACACCGGATAACCGGGGAGCCCCACCACCGGCGTCCCGTCGATCTCCCCCAGGATCGTCGGTTTTCCGGGCATCATGGCGATGCCGTGAACCAGGACGGTTCCAAGGGATTCGATGATCGAGCGGGTATAGTCCCTGCTTCCCGCCGACGACCCGGCGAAAACGATCACCAAATCCGACGAGGACGCGGCTTCGGAGACGGCTTTCGTCAGGGCGTCGGGATCGTCGCCGACGATACCGGTGCGCCGGGTCTCGGCGCCGTCGGCTCCGAGCAGCGCCGATATGACCGCTGTGTTCGATTCAAAGACCTTACCCGCCGGGGGGACGCCGTCCGTCGGCTCGATGATCTCATCCCCGGTGGGAATGAGGGAGACGACAGGAAGCTTCTTGACCGAAACCCGGGCGTGGCCCGCGCCGATGAGGGCGCCGACGTCGTAGGGGCGAAGGCGGCGGCCCGGTCCCACCACCGGCTCCGTTGCGACGATATCCTCCCCCACAGCCCGAACGTGCTGATAGGGCAGCGCCGCGGAGACGATTTCGATTCTCCCGTCATCCAGCTCATGGATATCCTCGACCATGATGACGGCGTTCTTGTCCTCGGGGAGGGGCATCCCGGTGTTGATGTATACCGCCTGGTGCCCCGGCCCGTCTCCCGCGGTGAGGATGAGAGGCGAGGATTCGGTGGCGCCCAGGGTGTCCTTCGAGTCCACGGCCACGCCGTCCATGGCGGAGCTGTGATAGTGAGGGGAGGATATTTTCGCGAACAGCGCTTCTGACGTAACCCTCCCCGAAGCATCGACCGTGGGGATGATCTCTTCCGTGAGGATATTCTCCACGTCGATCACCTCGATCAGGCGATCGAGGGCGTCGGCCAAGGGCGTCTTTTCCAGGTATATGTTTCTCTCTGATCTATTCATGTCATGGAGCCGTCTTTTTTATCCGACGATGTCCGCATAGCGAAATATCGTGACCATATCTCCTTTCGCGTATCCCTCCCGGTTTTCGGGGATCGCCAACAGGCCGTGACTCGTCATCATCGTGGTGATGATGCCGGATTTGCCGAGAATGGGTGTGGCCGCCGGCACGTCGGTTCCATCCACTTCCGCCAGTGAGACCGGGATGTATGTACGCCTTCCCGGCGAGCCGGGAACGCTCCGCTGCAAAACGGCGGTCGTCCGGGATGGGAAGGGAGTGGGGTCGCTCTCCCCCCCGATCCGCCTGATGAACGGCACGATAAAGGCCAGGAATATCACCAGCGCCCCCATCGGGTGGCCGGGAAGACCCACAATGGGCGTGTCGTCAACGATGCCGAAAATGGTGGGCTTTCCCGGCTTGACGGCGATGCCGTGAACCAGCACACCCGGCTTTCCCAGGGCGTCTATGGCCGACAGGGTGAAATCCTTCGCCCCCACGGAGCTTCCCCCTGAGAGAACGACGAGATCGGACTCCTTTACCCCCCGGGCGATGGTCTTCGTGACCGCGTCGAGGTCGTCCGGCATGTTTTCAAAGCGGACCGGTGCTCCCCCCGCCTGGATCACGGCCGCCGACAGGGCGTATTTATTGATATCCCGCATACAGCCCTCGGGAGGGATTCGGTCCGGCTCGACGATCTCATCTCCGGTGGAGAAGAGGGCGACCTGGGGCCTGGTGTGCACAGGGAGCCGACAGATGCCCGCGGCGTATAGGGCGCCGATATCATGGGGGCGCAGTCGCGTCCCCCGCCGCACCAGCACGTCGCCTTTCTCAATGTCCTCTCCCGGGACGATCACGTTCTCCAGGTGGCCGACTCCCTTTCTGATTTCCAGTGTCGTCTCGTCGATCAGGTCCGTATGCTCCTGCATGACGACGGCGTCGGCCTCCGTGGGGACGGCGCCGCCGGTGACGACACGTACCGACTGGCCCGACTCAAGGGAAATATGAGCCGGGGCACCCACCGGGATCTCCCCCGCCAGGTCCAGATAGACCGGGATCGACGATCCGGCACCGTGGGTGTCGTCGCTGATGACGGCGTATCCATCCACGGTCGAACGGAAGAATCGGGGGACCTGTTCCGGCGAGGGTATGTCCTGGGCGGCCACCCTGCCCACGGCGTCGACCGTTTCCAGCGTTTCCGGCGGAGTTGCTACGGCATGGCCCGCCAGCAGCCGATTGAATTCGTCCGCCGGTGTGAGAGTCAGAAAATCCTTTCGTATCGTCATCGATGAGATATCGCCTGTCATACTTTTAGCGTTCACATTCTTAGTGCCAGCTCCTCGGCGCTGCTCATATAGTCAGAGGTCGCCCGGGAGTCGGGGGCATATTCATAAATGGTGTACCCGTCGCTCAGTGCCTCGGCGATGGCCCGGTTCTTTCTAATCGGAGTTTGAAAGAGAACATCACCGAAGTAATCACCGATGCCCACCAGGCTGTCGATATGCGTGGAATCGGTGGGATCATAGAGGACGGGGATGGCGCCGAAGAGACTAAGATCACTGTTCAGTCGTTCACGGGTATGTTCGATATATCTGGTCACGTTTTCTATGCCTACGAGCGCTTCCGGTCCGACGGCCACCGGTACAACGGCGTACTCCGCTACCGTCAGGGCGTTTAACGTCAGCAGTCCGAGGTTCGACGGCGTATCGTATAAAATGTAATCGAACCTCTTCAGGTCCGCTGAGTTTTGTTCCATGATATCCCGAATGTATAGAGCGGGATTCTTTTGTTCGATTATTTTCTGCTCTATGCCGGCCAGGTGATGGGACGCGGGCAGGATGCCGGTTTTTCCTCGAACGAGCAACACATCGCTCAGGGAAGCGTCACCTACAAGCAGATCATAGATCGTCCGCTGTAACTCCTGGGTAACGATCCCCATCCCTCTAGTCAGCATCCCCTGGTGATCCAGATCCACAAGCAGCACCCGGGCGCCCATGCGAACCAGGCCGCCTCCGATATTAATAGTACAGCACGTTTTGCCCGAGAATCGTGACGGATTTACAAACACGATGGATTTCATGGAAAACCGGGGAATTAAAGACGAAAAAAAAATAACATATCACTATAGCATACATATCATCATTGTTCTACGGATTTTTACCCCGTCGGTCCCCGTCAGTAGGCGATAACGGACTGGGCCTTGAAGGCGATATGAACCGTTTTACCGATGGTCAGTCCCATCTCTTCCAGGGACTTCATGGTGATATGGATATTGAATCGCTCGCCGACATCGACGATCAAGGAAACGGTGTGGCCGTCTTTCGTAATAGCGACGATCTCTCCGGTGAACCGGTTCCGGGCGCTGCTCTGAATCTCGCTGTTTGAAACGATGATTTCTTTTGGATTGATGGTGATATGACGGGCGGAGTCCGCCGAATCGGAGAGAGAGACGGTGATACGGCCGGTATCGAACACCGGCTCGCCGTTTCGAGTGGAGGGTGTGCCGGAAAAGAAATTTTTCAGCTCGAAATCGTGGGGCCGCCCCTCCAGCAGCGTCAAAACGTGATTCGCGATGTGATAGGCCTGCCTGAGATTATGTGTGGAAAAAATGACGGTGGTATCATACTGATCGTTCACGTCCCGGATGATCTGCTCGATCTTCGCCACGTTGTGGATGTCGACGTTGGCCGTCGGCTCATCCAGGAGAACCACCCGGGGGTGAATCGCCAGGGCCCTGGCGATGGCCACACGCTTCGTCTCACCGCCGGAGAGGGTTCTGGCGTTTCGATCCTTCAAGCGGGAAAGCCCTACGGTTTTGAGGGCCCTATCGACCTCGTCCGCGATGACGTCCTTCGACGCGCCGCGATACAAAAGACCCATGGCCACGTTCTTTTCCACCGTGGCCTGGAACATCGTCGGCTCCTGATGCACCAGGGTGATGTTCTTTCGCAGCTCATAGAGGTTGTGCTCGGTCAGATCGATGCCGTCGAATCGGAGGGAGCCGGAGCTCTTCGATAAAAGCAGAGACAGGATGAGGAGCAGCGTCGTTTTCCCCGAGCCGTTGGGGCCGACCAGGGCGTAGATGCCCCCGGCGGTGAACGTGTAGGACGGGATGTCAAGGACGACGGTTCCGTCGTATGCCTTTTTTAGTCCTGATATTTCAATGATGGCGTCGCTGTTCATTACGAGATGTGCCTATTCTCCCAGGGCCCTGAGGCGGTGCAGTATGATGTTTATGGAAAAAGCAAGAAAGATCAAGATGATTCCCAGGGCAATCCCCAGGGCGAACTCACCCTTGCTGGTTTCAAGCATGATGGCCGTGGGGATGGTGCGGGTGAATCCCCTGATGTTGCCGCCAAGCATCATGGCGGCGCCCACCTCCGCCACCACCCGGGCGTAGCCCGCCACGATGGCCACGAGATACCCGATGCGTCCCTCCCGGACGACCGCGAGGTACGACTGCATGGGAGATGCGCCCAGGGTCAGGGATGTTTCCCTGACCTTCGAATCGATCCCCTGGGTGACGGAAATCGCAAACGACGTAATGATGGGAATGCATAGGATCGTCTCACCCAGGATGACGGCCCAGGGGGTGAAGAGGAGGCCCAGAAAACCGAGTGGACCCTTCCGTGAGAGGAGGGAATAGCCCATCAACCCCACGACGGTGGTGGGAAGGGCCATGAGGGTGTTGAATATCGTTACCAACGACGCCTTCCCCCGAAATTCGAAGCCGCCTATGAAAAAGCCGAGGGGCAGGGCTATGGCGGAGCCGAGGAACGTCGCCGTCACTGAGCAGTAGAGGGACGTCAGGACGATGCGGTAGACTTCCCGATCAAAGGAGACGATCAGGATAAGGGCCTGCCAGAGACCCTCAGTGAGATATCGTATGGTGTCAAGTTCCATGAAAAAAGTGAATCGATTCGAGTAAAAAAGGGAGGAGGGGATTACCCCCCGCCTCCCGGTATTCAATTTTTCTCAGATGAACAACTACTCGGCGTTCGGGTAGAACAGCTGGGTGTCGAACTTCTTATAATCTGCGATGAGCTGCTGACCCCTCTCGGAGGTGATCCAGTCCAGGAACGCCTTCGCGCCTTCATAGTTGACGGTGGTGATTTTCTCCGGATTGACGGTGATCACCGAGTACTGGTTGAAGAGGATCGGATCTCCCTCGACCATGACTTCAAGATCGATTTTATCATCGAAAGTGTAGGCAAGATAGGTGGAATTATCGGCCAGGGCGTAGCCCCCCTTCTCGTTCGCCATGAGAAGCGTCGGTCCGATGCCGGCGGCAGCCTCGATGTACCAGTCGCCCTCGGGGGCAATGCCGGCCTCATCCCAGATCAGGAGCTCCTTCACATGGGTTCCGGAGTTGTCACCCCGGGAGATGAACGTCACTTCCGCTTCGGCGATTGCCGCAAGCGCTTCTGACGCCTTCTCAAATCCCTTTATCCCCGCCGGATCGTCCGCGGGACCGATGATATAGAAGTTATTGTACATCACCTCTTTTCTGTCAAGGCCGTATCCCTCTTCGATGAACGTCATCTCCAGGGATTTGGCGTGGACCATCACCACATCGGCATCACCGTTTCTGGCATACTCCAGGGCCTTGCCGGTCCCCGCGTAGATGTATTTCAGGTCGATGCCCGTGTCTTCCTTGAAATACGGAATGAGGTAGTCGAGCATGCCGGTGTCGACCGTGCTGGTGGTGGTCGCAAGGGTGATCTCTCCCGCCGCCGCCACACCCACGAGGAGTGTTAGGGCGAAGAGAAGGGCAATGCTGATTTTAAAAAAGGATTTCATGGTTTTTCCTTACAGTTGTGTTGGATTTTGAGTAGTATTGGCACTATTCCCCGGCGTTCGGGTAGAACAGCACTTTATCCTGGAGCCGGAAATCACCGATCAGCTTCTGGCCCTTCTCGGAAGTGATCCAGTCGATGAGGGCCATGGCCCCTTCACTGTTGACGTGGGAGTGCAGCTCCGGGTTGACATCCATGATGCCGTAGGGGTTGAAGAGGATCGGGTCCCCCTCCACCAGGATCGGCTGATCGGTCTTTTCGTCGGCGGTGTAGGCGATGTAGGTACCGCGATCGGTCAGGGTGTACCCGCCCTGTTCGTAGGCCATGACCAGGACGGCGCCCATGCCCTGTCCCGCTTCCAGATACCAGGAGCCCTCAGGCGTCACGCCGGCTTCGCTCCACAGGATTTTTTCCTTCTTGTTGGTGCCGGAGTCGTCGCCCCGGGATACGAAGAGGGATCCGGTTTCGGCGATTTTTGCCATCGCCTCGGCGACGCTCAGGCCGGCGATGCCTGCCGGGTCGTCGGCGGGGCCGATGATGACGAAGTCGTTGTACATGACGTCTTTTCTGACGCTGCCGTATCCGCCGGCCATGTATTCATCTTCCGAGGGGCGGGCATGAACCAGAACCACGTCGACGTCGCCGTTCCTGCCCAGTTCCAGGGCCTTTCCGGTGCCCACGGAGATGATTTCCACCTCTATGCCGGTGTCGGCGGTGAACTCCGGCAGCAGGTAATCCAGCAGGCCGGAGTTATAGGTGCTGGTAGTTGTGGCCAGCTTGATGCTGTCGGCGCTCAGGGCGGGAGCCGCAAAGAGACCCAGCAGAAGCAGGCCGGCAAGCACCAAAACCGAGAGAAGTCTCGCTCGTTTCATGATACCTCCTGAAACAAAAAATGTAAATTGAGAGCGTTCCCGGCTCAGGAAGGAAACGTGCCGTCATCCGCAAAAAAAAACACACCATGTCTTGGTGCGGATATGTTACGGAATCGACGGTGGAATGGCAAAATTCCGACGCCTTGCCGTTCTCCTTTCCAAGCACGGGGGGCCTGACCGTTTCCCATCAGACCGTATCGTCCTCGGCGCCGTAGAAAAAAGCATATTCGAAAACAGGGCGTCCGATGAATGACGCCACAGAAATCGATATGCCTCCTCCCGTAGGCAAAGAGGATCGGAGAACTCATTGTGTACGTATGATAAATGAAATACTCCTTCATTGTCAAGGGATTTCGTCCCGTCCGGCGGTGGAGCGAAGTATTCGGGGACGTCAATTTCGATGAAATGGTGAAATAATTTCTCGCCGGTAACGTCTGATGCTGTAGCAGGTGAAAAACCGGATCGCAGAAATCACCCGGCTCCGGGAAAGAGTCGGATCATCGCCGGCGATACCGGGGCAATGTCGCGATCGTTTCCCGTTTTCCTTCAAAAGCGGGCGGATTCGTAGTATAATATAAGATTATCATTACACAGCACCTCAATGTCGGAGCGGATATGGATTCGATGAAGGATATTATCATTTTCTGGATTATCGTCTCCCTGGCGATATATATGCCGTTGAACCTCTATGTATTTCTGAAGGGGAATCTAGCCCTTGATCTGACCGGTGTATGGTTTCGGATCTACCTGGCGGCCTTCATCCTCGTTGCGCTGGTGTTTCCCGCCAGCCGCATCCTGAGGGTAGTCGCCCCCGGTGCCCCCGCCATGATCACCTCGTGGATCGGATCATTCTGGCTGGCGGCGCTGTTCTACCTCTTTCTGCTGGGCCTGGTGGTGGATATCATCCGGTTCATCAACTTCGTCGTTCCCTTCATGCCCGCCTTTGTCGAGGCCAATCGAGTGGTGATCGGAAGAACCGTCACCGCAGTGGTGGGTGTGTCTCTCATGGTCACGTTCATCTACGGCTATTTCAATGCGAAGTACGTGCGTGTACGGGAGATTCCCATCATGCTGGAGACGCTAACGGAGAACAAGAATCCCCTGACGGTGGCGTTCGTCTCCGATATCCACATCGGGTACGAGGTGGGGGAGCGTCACCTGGCCGACATCGTGGAAAAGATCAACGCCGCCGATCCGGATTTGATACTCATCGGGGGTGACCTTCTGGAGGAGCCGCCGGTGCTCATCGAGGACATGCTCGATACCCTCTCCCAACTGGACGCCGAATATGGCGTCTACGCCACCGTGGGCAACCACGAGTTCTACACGGGGCTGACGGCCGGGAGGGACTACATGGAACGAGCGGGGATTCGCCTCCTCATCGATGAGGTGGAGACCGTAGAGGGGCTGGTGAACGTGGCGGGACTCGTGGACCCCACGGGCAACAGGACGGGGCTGGGCACCCGGGACGCCTTTCGGGGCATGATGGAAGGGCGGGACCCGACGCTACCGACTATTCTGCTATATCACTCGCCGGTGAGGACCGACGAGATCGCCTCATCGGGGGCAGTCGACCTGATGCTGTCGGGCCATACCCACAACGGGCAGTTCTTCCCGGTCAATATGATCACCGACCGCCTGTTCCGGGTGGCCTACGGGCAGGCGGAGGTGGAGGGTATGCACCTCTATGTCTCCAGCGGCGCCGGTACCTGGGGGCCTCCCATCAGGGTGGGGAGTGCGTCGGAGGTCGTGATATTCACCCTCACGGCCCATTAGGCGGGATATACCCTCACACGTGCTTCCTGATGAACAACAGGTCGCACACCCCGATGGTCATCTTGGGGAGAAAATAGGTGGAGCTGTAATGGCCCGAGGGGAAGGGGAAGTAGAACTCCCGGAAATTTTTTCCGCCGAGCTCGTTATCTGAGAAGAACTCCTTCTGCATCCGGGCGAATTCATATCGCACCACCGGGTCCTGTTTCGCCTTCACCGAGAGCACCGGGATCGTGATGCGGTTGACGTACCGCATCGGATTGACCACGGGCCACAGCGTCTCGATCTCCTCGCCGGTCAGCCCCAGGTTCTCCACCAGCCCTTTCCTCGCGAATCCGGCCTCGATGTTCTTCGGGTCGGTGACGAAATCCCTCAGATAGCCGCCGGATAGGTTCAATACCACGGCGCTCAGGATGTCATCCGGGGCGCCGTCGATAATGCCGGGATCGCGCTCCTTCAGGAACCGGCGGTACTGAGAGGCGTGGGACAGACTCATGACGAGGAACGTCGCCCCGATGCTGGTGCCGACCCCGCCGATCCTGGTGATGCCGTTTTTGAGGAAGAAGAGGAGCCCCCCCAGCACGTCGGCGATGCCCTGGGAAAAGGAGATGAGGGTCTCGTACATGTTGGCAGAAAAAATCCGCTCGCCGGCCACCCGCTCCGTGTCCCGGGGATCGTAGCGCTCGCCGTGATAGGGATGGACCATCTCCAGACTCGTGTAGCCGAACTTCGACAATAATTTTCCCAGGCGGCTGAAGGCCTGCTCTTCGGCCCGGAGGTTCGAGAGGATGATAACACCCTTTTCGGCGCCCCCGGGATAGAGCCACCCCCGGACCGTGTTGTTGACAGAGGAGGGGGTAGTGACCCTGCTGGGGAACGTCAAAAGCCCCGTCTCCCCAGATTCGACGAGGTCCACAAAGGTCGTCTCCCGGCCGGATTCGGTTTCAATGCGAAAGAGGGTGTCCGGGTCGGGGAAGAGGATGCCGGGGATGCCGGCGTTGAATTTCTTCAGACGCTCCTCGTACTGCTTCCTGGTCATGGGGCTGCCGTCCCCGTTGACTCCCCAGGTCCCGGGCTTCGGCTCGGGGCGGTCCCGGAGCGACTGGAGCTTCAGGTCGTGGATGCGGACCCCCTCCTCAGAGTTCCCGGCGCGAATCACGTCGAAGAGAAGGTGCAGATACGAGTACGGCTTCTTGGAATCCTTCGGTGTGCTCATGATTTACTATTTCTTTTCCGTTATTCCATACCCTGGATGAGGCTCAGCGCGTTCACGCCCAGGTCATTCAAATAGTATCCCCCCTCGAGCAGGGCGAACCGCCTCCCCTCGGCGTATTTCTCGGCCATCTCCTTGACCGTCTCCCCAATGGTCTTGTAGTCCTCGGTCATCAGGGTGCCGCCCCAGTCTTTTATGTAGGTGTCGAAGCCGGCGGATATGCCGATGATGTCATAGGGCGCCGCCTCCTTCAGCTCCTGGTGGCACAGTGCGAGAAACTCCATCCGGTTGGAAGACTGGATGTTGATGACACTCACCTCGCCGCCGTGATATTTTCTGCCGGAGAAGAAGTTGTCCGTGCCGTCGCCGAAGTGGAGGTCGATGTCCAGGACCAGGCCCCGCTTTATCTTGCCGTCGTCGATGAGCTTCGCCATCGCCACGGCCATGTTGTTGAAGAAGCAGAATCCCCAGTTGCTGCCGGGGCTGGCATGGTGTCCCGGCGGACGGATGAGGCCGAAGGAGGGCGTGCCGGCATAGGCGATCTCGGCGGTCATGATGGCCCCGCCGGCGGAGAGGAGCGCCGTTTCGAAGCGGCCAGGATCCCGCCGCTCCGCGTCGATGAGGGAGGGGAGGTGAACCCGGGCAATGTCGAGCTCCGTGGCGGGGACGGCGGTGGTAAACCGATAGCCGTGCTCTTTGAGGGTTGCGTGGATGTTTTTCACCCGCTCGGGGCGCTCCACCGAGGCGGTGGGGTAGTCGGTGAGGAATTGATCGTGATAGACGATTCTGGTCTCCGGCATGACACCCTCCCTCCGGCCGAGGTCGGCCGGTCGTTCTCATGGTAATCTATTCATTCCGGCGTCTCAATCAAACAAGAGCTTGAGCTTTTTCAACAGCGCCGGGTCCGCCAGGAGGCGCTCCGTCGGCATGTCGCACACCACCCGGCCGCCCGAGAGAATCACAGATCGCTCGGTCAGCGCCCCTGCAAGCGTCACGTCGTGGGTGACGATCAGCTTGGTTCTGTCGATGGCGTTGATGATGTTCTTCAGCTCATGGACTCCCTCGGGGTCCAGGTTCGCCGTCGGCTCGTCGAAGACGATGATGTCCGGCTCCATGGAAAGGATCGTCGCGATGGCCGCGCGTTTTTTCTCCCCGAAGCTGAGGTGGTGGGCGTTTCTCTTTTCAAAGCCGTCAAGCATCATGGCCGAGAGCGCCGATGTAACCCGGCTATGCACCTCGTTATCGTCAAGCCCCATGTTTTTCGGACCGAAGGCCACGTCGTCGAACACCGTGGGGCAGAAGAGCTGGTCCTCGGGATTCTGGAAGACGATGCCGATTTTTTTCCGTACGTCCCGCACCGTCTTCCGGGAAAGGGCCACGCCCGAAACGCTGATGCTTCCCGTGGCCTCGATGAGGCCGGGCAGCGCCAGCATCAGCGTGGATTTCCCCGCGCCGTTTGGTCCCATGACCGCCACCGATTCCCCGGGCATGATTGTAAGCGACACCCCCTTCAGGGCCTCGGGGCCATCATGATAGGTATAGGAAACGTCTTTGATGTCGATGGCCGGAATGGCATTCATTACAGTATATCTCCCCAGAGGCGGATGACGACGGTTACGGGCAGCGTCAGCAGCAGAAAGAGGTAGTCGAAGAATACGAGGCGCTCGGTACGGCTCATGAGGTATCGGTTGTCATACCCTCTCGCCTTCATGGCGAGATAGGTTCGTTCTCCCCGCTCCAGGCTCCTCAGGAACAGCGCCCCGATGACGTATCCGATGATCGGGGCGTGCCATATCCACCTGCCACCGTACATCCGGGCGTCCCGGGCCCGGGAGATACGCTCCATTTCGTCGATCAAGAGAAACTGATATTGATACATAAACGAGAGGGTGTCCGTCAGGACGGCGGGGAATTTCATCTCTCTCAGCCCTGTCAATAGGTCGGTGAAGGGGGTGGAGGAGAGAAGGAGCGTCATCAGCAGTATGGCAAGGGTCGCCTTGGCGGTGACGCCGAACAGGAGTAAAAGCCCTGTCCGGGGTACGGAGAGCCCCCAGACGCCCAGGGGAACCGGCGGCATGGTCGGATCCGGGATGACGAAGGGGACGGCGACCAGGGCCACGAGCACGAAGGGCGTGATGATCAGAAGCCGCTTGAGATAGACCTTCGGGCCGATTTTCGACATGAAGAGCAACATCAAGACCAAAAGGAGGTACAGGGCGAACTTCCCCATTTCCTCAGGCGATGTGCTGACGATCAAAAAGACGATACCGACCAGGGCGATGAACTTCGTCTTCGGATTCAGGCTCCGTATGGGGCTCGGTATCTGGCTTTCGTAGTCGAGAAAATGGTGTTTCATACATCGATTCCGGGGAAAAATAGATTATACAGAATGCCCCGCGATCCTGGCAAGCCTTTTCTTGCCGGAAACGGGGGAGGCAAGAAAGAACGATGGGTGATTTTCTTTTCTCTCAGACCCTTCGGTGGGGACTGCGGTTGGATGGGGGCATATGCCGGGGATCGGTCCGCCGGTTTTTATTGTAATTTCCATCCAGGTATGGGAGAATTGTACGGAGGGCGGGGCAATTGATAAATCTGTGTGAAAGACAGCACGAATAACAGCTCAGATGATACACCGAATAATTCCGACAGCGGACCTGGTCCTCATCCATCCCCCCAGCATCTTCGACTTCGCCGATCGAAAGGCCTTCCTCGGCCCCATCAGCAATGTCGTGCCGTCCGCCCCGATATTCGAGATGTATCCCATCGGATTTTCATCCATCTCGGAGCATCTCTCCCAGAACGGGATGAACGTCCGCATCGTCAATCTCGCCTACCTGATGCTTACCCGGCCGAAGATGGATGTGAGGCAATTTTTGGGGCGGATCAGGGCCCGGGCCTTCGGAATCTCCCTCCATTGGCTTCCCCACGCCCATGGGGCCATGGAGCTTTCCCGGATGCTCAAGGAGGTGCACCCGGACGTCCCGGTGATCTTCGGGGGCTACTCCTCCACATACTTTCACCGGGAGATCATCTCCTACCCCTATGTCGACTTCGTCCTCCGGGGCGACTCCACCGAGCGGGCGGCGCTCATGTTGATGGAAACCGTCAAGACCGGCGGCGATTTCGCCAGGGTGCCGAATCTGACCTGGAAGGATAACCGCCGGATCGTCGTAAACGACCTCATGGTCGTGGAGGCCCGCCTCAACGATTTCACCAACAGCTACCGAACCATGTTTCGAAAGGCGCTGAAATATTGCGCCCTGTCGGCCATGACCCCGATACACGACTGGTGGCGCTACCCCATCACCATGATAGTTACCTGCCGGGGGTGCAAGAAGAACTGCTCGTTCTGCGGCGAATCGAACTTCGCCATGAAGCGCTTTCTCGGTCGCCGGGAGGTGGCGTTTCGGGACCCGGAGCTGGTGGCGAAAGACATCACTGATCTTTCCCGGTTCACCACGGCCCCCATCTCCGTCGTGGGGGACCTCCGGCACGCGTCGGACGCCTACGCCCGGACCGTCATCGATCGCCTGGCGGACGCCCGGGTGAAAAACCACCTGGTGCTTGAGCTCTTCGACACGGCACCCAGGGAATACTTCCAGCGGCTGGGGAGGCTCGAGCATGTGAATTTTGAGATATCTCCCGGAACCCACGACGACGACATCAGGAAGCGATCGGGGAGGATGTATTCCACACACGAGATGGAGGAGAACATCGCCTGGGCCCTGGAGAACGGCGTGGAAAAGTTCGACGTATTCTTCATGATCGGCATACCGGGACAGGACGAGTCGTCGGTCATGGAGACAGTGGATTACGCGGGACGGCTGATGAAGCGCTTCGGAAAGCGCGTCATGCCCTTTATCTCCCCCCTGGCGCCCTTTCTCGATCCGGGGAGCCTCTCCTTCGAGCACCCGGAGAGATACGGATACCGGCTGCTTTTTCGGACGTTCCGGCGGCACCTGGAGGCCCTGGAGAAGCCGTCGTGGAAATACATGCTCAACTACGAGACGAAGCACCTCACCCGGGACGATATCGTCAGGGTCACGTATGACGCGGGAAGCCGGCTCAACGACCTGAAGCGGGAGACGGGCCACATAGACGAAACAACCCACGAGACCGTGTCCCGGCGCATCGAGGAGAATCGGGCGCTGCTCAGGGAGGTGGACCTCCTGGTGGACCGGGAGGGAAATCCGAAGGCCGGGGCCGGAGGAAAGCTCAAAAAGCTCATGAAGACCGATGTTTCCCTGACCGAAGGGATCATCTGCGACAACGAGGAGATCAAGTGGCCGGTATTCACCTCCGGATTTCGATTCATCAGGATCGGGGCTGCGGTGATCGGCGATGTTGTCCGTTGGATGGCGGGGAGGCGATAGATTGATATTAGGTTTCCATGAAACAGCATTTTCAAAGAACGAGGGGAAATTGACTTGACATTACTTCTTCGTATCGATACAATTTGTCGTTGATTGACAAGTCAATCTAAGGGGGGCGGATGTGTCCGCCACACAATAAGGGTAAGTGAGGATTGGTGGGTATGTCTTATTGCACGTGAGGAGGGAGCGGAGAGGGGAGAGAGAAGGGGAATGGCAATCGGCTCTGGTAAAACGAGGCCGATCATGATATATAACATGATCAATCGTTTCATTACATAAAAGTATGCCGTTTTTACGATATCGCACTAAGAGGAGGGATACGTGGAAGTGATAGCACAGGGAACGGGACCGCTGTTTATGGATCCTGATCCGGATAAAGCGAGAGAATTTTTCAGAAAAAAATCCCGCGCTTTATCCAACAAGCTGACAACCGTCAAGGATGCAGTGAAGAAATTCATCAACGAGGGTGATTATCTCGCCATCGGCGGCTTTGGGGCCATTCGGTTTCCGTCGGTGATCTGCCATGAGATCGTTCGGCAGAAGAAGAAAAATCTCGTCTTCTGCGGACATACGTCCACCCACGACTTTCAGATTCTGTCGGCGGGAAAGGTCTTCAACAAGCTGGACATCGCCTACATCATCGGCCTTGAGGCCCGGGGGCTTTCTCCCAACGCCCGGAAATACATGCAGAGCGGCGATGTGGAAATCTGCGAGTGGACCAATTACGCCATGGCAGCCCGCATCAAGGCCGCGGCAATGGGCGTGCCGTTCGTGCCTATTAGAAACATGATGGGTACCGATACCGTCAAGCACAGCGCCGCGAAGATCGTCAAGTGTCCCTTTACCGGGGGAAACTTCGTCCTCGCCCCGGCCCTCTACCCGGATATATCGGCCATCCACGTGCACGAGGCGGACGTATACGGCAACTGCCGGGTCAGGGGCATCTCCATCGCCGACTTCGAGCTGGCCCGGGCGTCAAAGCACCTCATCATCACCGCAGAGCGTATCATCTCCAACGACGAAATCAGGAGCGACCCGACCCGGACAGTCATCCCCTTTTACCTGGTCGATGCGGTCTGCGAGGTTCCCTACGGCAGCTACCCGGGCAACATGCCCTACGAGTACTTCTCCGACGAGGGGCACCTGAGGGAGTGGCTGACGATGGAAAAGGACCCGGACGAGTTCAAAAAGTTCCTGGACAAGAACATCTTCGGCGTGTCGGAGTTCAGCGAGTACGTCGAGATAAACGGCGGCATCAAGAAGATGCAGGAACTGAGGGACCAGGAATTTCTCATTCAATCGGCAAACAGTAAATAGGAGGGCGATCATGTCTGATTACAACACCATGGAACTGATGATATGCTGCGCCGCCAGGGAGCTGGAAGACGGCGCGACGGTGGGTGTTGGAACGGGCGCTCCGTGCGCCGCCGCCATGCTCGCCCAGAAGACAAGCTCACCGAACCTGGTCATCTTTTTTGAGGCCGGAGGCGTGGCACCGCTGATTCCGACCATGCCCATCTCGGTGGGCGATACCCGCACCACCTGGAAGGCAAACATGGCCAGCGGCATGGCCGACGTCATGGAGACCTGCTGCCGGGGAATGGTGGACTACACCTTCCTGGGCGGCGCCCAGATTGATATGTACGGCAACCTCAACTCCACCATGATCGGAGACAGCTACGAGAATCCGAAGGTGCGTTTCCCCGGCAGTGGCGGTGCAAACGACTTTGCCTCGTTCTGCTGGAGGATGATGGTCATCACCCCCCAGGACGCCCGGAGATTTTCCGAGAAGGTTGACTTTATCACATCCCCCGGATATCTCGACGGAGGGGACTCCCGGGACAAGGCGGGGCTTCCCAAGGGATCGGGACCATACAAGATCATCACGAATATGTCGATTCTCGATTTCGATCCGGACTCCAAGAGGATGCGCATCGCGTCCATCAATCCGGGCTACTCGGAAAAGGACGTTCGGGAAAACTGCGGATTCGAGCTGCTCACCGCGCCCAAGGTGGCCGACACGAAACCGCCCACCGACGAGGAGCTGCATATTCTCAGGGACGAGGTGGACCCGAACAAGCTGATCATCGGACGATAACCGCATCACACCGCCAACAGGCGGATTTTATAGCACCATGACTGCGTACAGGAGGAAGCATGTCAGACAAGGTTATCATTACAGCGGCCCTTACCGGCGCCGCGACACGGAAGGAACAGAACCCGGCGGTTCCCTATACCCCAGAGGAGTTCGCAGAGGACGCCTACAAGGTATACAACTCCGGGGGGGCCATTGTGCACATCCATGTCCGGGATCCGGAGCACGGTGCGCCGACTCACGAGATTGATAAGATCAAGACGACCATCGACGCCATCAAGGCGAAGTGTCCCGAGATCATCATCAACATGAGCTCGGCCATCGGCCCCTGGGTCACCCAAGAGCAGCGCATCGCGCCCATCGTGGCCATCAAGCCGCCCATGGCGAGCCTCAACACGAACTCCATGAACTTCGGCATCGCCAACTGGAAGACAGGCGAAGTGCCGATGGAGATCGTGTTTGAAAACACTTTCGCTATGATCGTGGATTTCGCCGGCCAGATGAAGGCAAACAAAGTAAAGCCGGAGCTTGAGGTGTACGACATGGGCGGTCTCTACAATGTGCTCCTGATCAGAAAACAGGGTATCTTTGAAGAGCCGATGCATTTCCAGATGGTCTTCGGCGTCGCCGGCGGCGTACCCTACGAGCCGGGGATTTTCGCCGCCATGAAGGATCGCCTGCCGGAAAACGCCACCTACAGCGTCTGCGGCGTGGGGCCGAACCAGTTCCCCGCCAACATGACATCCGTGGTCAACGGCGGACACATGCGGGTCGGCCTTGAAGACAACACACGTATGCCCAACGGTGAGCTCGCCAAGGGGAGCTGGGAACAGGTTGAGTGGTGCGTGGAGGTCGCAAAGCTTGCGGGACGGGAGATAGCGACGCCGGACGAGGCGCGAAAGATGCTCAAGTTGAAAAACTGACCTGTATGTAGAAAGCAGGTCGAATCAACGGGCCTTACGGATTTCCATGTCCCAGAGGCCCCGTGACAAACCCCCTTCATGGTACGGAGGGGGTTTGTTTTTTGCGGGGGTGAACCCGGAAAAGCCACAATGCTTCGGGACGGTGACCTCGTCAACGGCAGCGGAGGTCTTACCGCTCCTAAAAGCATCCATAACCCGGCAATATCCTGTGATTTCGGTTGACGCATTTTCCCGGCGCGCTTATAATGGAGCAAACGCTCGATGAGAACACATTTATCCGAAAAGGAGGATATCCATGTCAGGGATTGGATTTGTAATATTAGTCGTCATCGTTATCGGTATTTTGATGTCGGCGATTCGTATTCTCAATGAATACGAGCGGGGGGTCATTTTCCGACTGGGACGCATCATCGATACGAAAGGACCGGGGTTGATCCTCTTGATACCGGTCGTAGATAAAATGATGAAGGTCTCCCTCAGGACCGTCACCATGGACGTTCCGCCCCAGGACGTCATCACCCGTGACAACGTGTCCGTGAAGGTCAACGCGGTCATCTACTTCAGGGTCATGGACCCGAACAAGGCCATCATCGAGGTGGAAAACTACATCTACGCCACCTCCCAGCTTGCCCAGACCACCCTCAGGAGCGTTCTGGGTGAGGTGGAGCTGGACGAAATGCTGGCCGAACGGGAGCGCATCAACAACCAGCTCCAAGACATCCTGGACAAGCAGACCGACCCCTGGGGCGTGAAGGTGTCCCACGTGGAGGTCAAGCACATCGACATCCCCAACGAGATGCAGCGGGCCATCGCCCGGCAGGCAGAGGCGGAGCGAATCAGGCGGGCCAAGGTCATCAACGCCGAGGGCGAGCTCCAGGCCTCGAAGATGCTGGTGGAGGCGGCGAAGATCATGGGCGAAAGCCCCATCACCATCCAGCTTCGGTATCTGCAGACGCTGTCCGAGGTGGCCACCGAGAACAACTCGACGACGCTGTTCCCGGTACCGATTGATTTCTTCGAGCCCTACATCCAATCGAAACGGAAGGAATCATGAGCCATTCGGAAGAGAGAGAGGGGCTCTCTATCGCCGCAAAGCTGATGGCGGTCTCCGCCCGCACCGCCCCCAAGTCGAAGGGGCAGGACTTCATCCTGACGAAGATCATCGAGGGCGACGACATGGAGCGCCTGGCGGTGGAGATGGAGAAGTACGGCAAGGAGACGAACAGGCCGAACTTCGACCGGGATGCGGCGAACATCCGAAACACGCCCGTGATGCTCCTAATCGGCATCAAGGGCGCCGATCCCCTGGGTCTCAACTGCGGGGCCTGCGGGTTCGATACGTGCGCGGAATTGAAACAGAGAACGGGGCCCCAGTTTTCGGGGCCCCATTGCGCATTCAGGCTCCTGGACATGGGTATCGCCCTGGGATCGGCGGTGAAAACCGCAGCGATGCTCGATGTGGACAACCGGATCATGTATCGCGTCGGCATGCTGGCCAGGAGGTCGGGACTGGTGGACTGGGACTATGTAATGGGGATTCCGATGTCCGCCACCGGCAAGAATATCTTCTTCGACCGCTGATGCCGGATACCCCATGTCAACAGATCAGAACCATCAAGTCATCGAGATACGGCCGTCCCACGTGGAGTATGGACCTCGAGTTCGGGCCGTAAGCAAGAAGGCGCCGCAAAAAGACGGGTGGCGCCTTCAGCTTATCCTGTTTCTCCTGACTATCGTTACCACGCTCATCGCTGGCGTGTCGTTTTACACTGCACCCTCGGAGCTGTTGCGCGATCCCTACCTGATACTCCTCGGCCTTCCCTTTTCGGCGTCTCTTCTCTCCATCCTCATGGCCCACGAGATGGGTCACTACGTGACGGCGCGCCTCTATAAGGTTCGGGTGACTCTTCCCTACTTCATCCCAGCGCCGACCCTCATCGGCACCCTGGGTGCGGTCATCAAGATGCGGTCCCGGCTCGGGAAAAAACATGTCCTCATGGAGATCGGTGCGGCGGGACCCTTCGCCGGGATCATCGTTGCGATTCCCCTGGTGCTCTGGGGGCTGAATCACTCGGAGATCATTCCCATGAGTGAGGGGGCGGGCGATTACATCGTCTTCGGAGATTCACTGCTGTTCATGCTGCTGACGAAGATAACGGTAGGCGTCCTTCCCGAGGGGTACGACCTTCTGCTTCACCCGGTGGGGTTCGCAGGCTGGGTCGGATTCCTGGTGACATCCCTCAATTTGATGCCCATTGGCCAGCTCGACGGTGGGCATATATCCTATGCGCTCTTCGGCAGGAGACACCGGATCGTCTCCCGACTGTTCGTAATCTTCCTCGTGGTGCTCGGGGCGATCGCATATCCGGGATGGCTCATCTGGGCGCTCCTGTTGCTTATCATCGGCATGGATCACCCGCCGGTGGCGGACGATGCGGCTCCCCTGGGGACATTTCATAAGGTGATCGGCTATGCTGCGCTGGCTCTTTTTGTCCTGACCTTTATCCCCCAGCCGGTCATTCTCGATTTTTAAGCAGAATTTAAAAAGTATCGTGTGGAAATGGATCGACGATGTGTGCTATAATGCCGCGCATCATGCGTCGCATGATGTTTCACAGCAGGAGGTGATATGTCAACATACGTACACGATGAAGCCGGTTTTGAAGGTGTCGGCGGCGTACATCTCTCGTACCGGTTTTACAAGCCGAAAGAGTACAGGAATGTGATCGTATATATCCACGGACTGGGCGATCACAGCGGGAGATATGTTTATCCGATCGAGTATCTCATAGATCACGGCATCGCCTTTTACGGGCTGGATCTCAGGGGCCATGGAAAATCGGCCGGGAAACGGGGTCATGTGGACATATTTTCCCAGTACGTGGACGATCTGAGGACGTTCATCGGCATCGTCAGGAAGCGGGAGGGGGCCGACAAGGTGATCTTCCTGTTCGGTCACAGCATGGGCGGGTTGGTCGCCGCGCGCCTTGTTGAGGAATACCCGAACATGGTTCGGGGCCTGATGCTCTCATCGGCGGCCCTGGAGCCGAACCGAGAGCCGCCACCCATGACGGCGCGCCTGGGCGGCTTTTTGTCCAAGTATCTTCCGAAATTCACCATGACCAACGAGATCGATCCGGTCTTTCTGAGCCACGACAAGACGGTCATAAAGCGTTTTATAGAGGACGAATTGGTCCACAATAGAATCTCCGCCCGTTTGTTGACGGAGATGGCCCACGCCATGGAGACGGCGATCGAAAAGGCGTCGGAGATAAAAATCCCGGTGCTGGTGATGCACGCAGGCGACGATCATCTGATTTCACTCAACGGTAGCCGGCGCTTTTACGATGAGCTGGGATCGGACGAAAAGAAGCTGATCGTCTTCGAGGGATTTTATCACGAACTGGTAAACGAGGTCGAAAGAACCCACGTATTCAGGGAAATGGAGAGCTGGCTTGCGCCGCTCCTGCTCTCATGAGCACATATATACATTGATAGGGGGACTTGTATGAAATCCGATACTATCACACTGAAGGCGACGGACGGAGTCGAGATATTCATCTATACCTGGAAGCCGGATAACAAAAAGGACGTGAAAGCCGTCATTCAGATCGCCCACGGCATGGCGGAGCACGCGGCCCGGTATGAGCGATTCGCCGCGGCCCTGGTGGACGCGGGATTCGCGGTGTACGCCGATGACCACCGGGGGCATGGAAAGACGGCGGGATCCTTGGACAATACCGGTTACTTCGCCGACGGGGACGGCTGGCAGCGGGTCGTCGACGACCTGGCCATGATCACCGACCACATGGAAAAGGAATACCCGGGGGTTCCGGTCTTCTTCTTCGGCCACAGCATGGGCTCCATGCTGGGGCGAACATACCTCATGCAGCACGGCGAACGGCTCACCGGCGCGGTCCTCTCGGGCACCGCCGGCGATCCGGGGCTTCTGGGAAAGGTGGGGGTGCTTGTGGCCAAGCGGGAGTGCAAGAAAAAGGGAAGGAGAACCCCCAGTGAGCTGATGGCCAAGCTTTCCTTCGGGAAGTTCAACAACGCCTTCAAACCGAACCGCACCGATTTCGACTGGCTCAGCCGCGACGATGCCGAGGTGGACAAGTACGTGGCCGATCCCTACTGCGGATTCGTGTTCAGTGCCGGCGGATGGCTGGACATGCTTCAGGGGCTGCCCCCGCAGTTCAAACCCGAGGGCCTGGCCAAGATTCCGAAAAATCTGCCGGTGTATTTCTTTGCCGGGGAGAAGGACCCGGTGGGCGACAGCGGCAAGGGCGTCCGGCAGGTGTACAATCTCTACAAAAAGGCCGGGATCGAAGATGT